>Ga0187219_1001752_pt1 | contig 10331 bp, 16 predicted proteins | sample 13SPOviralmetaG_FD_130162 | JGI IMG/M metagenome (GOLD analysis project Ga0187219, IMG submission 130162) | Marine viral communities from the oligotrophic San Pedro Time Series (SPOT) site, San Pedro Channel, CA, USA - 13 SPOT_SRF_2010-07-21... | ecosystem: Environmental > Aquatic > Marine >... | reverse complement strand
TCATAAGTCGACATTGTGGTTTCGGATACCTCACCCACCTCTGTGGAACCAGTCCAAGCAGTATTATCAATCAGTGTCGGACTCTCGCTGAACGACATAGGGTGGGCAATCACTGCTTTATAGTAGTTCGCCTGAAGCACATCGAACCTCACGATGGGTTCTACACCGCCGTCAGCAGCATCAGTGCTGAGCGTCTCTGGCGTGGCGTTACCGTAAACACCTTCCGTATCGGTGATAATTTGACACTTTGACTGGACATTACCAACAATGGGTGTTTCTTCAGCAAAGGAAGAACAGGCAAAGACTGCTGCGATCGCAGGAATTACTAATTTTTTCATTTGGTTTCTCCTAATTTGTATTGTTGCTCGACCATCTTGTTGTGTAGCACGTCATTACTATAACCCAACCTTCTTGCAATTCTACTGTCAGGAAGAACAGAGTCTTTCAATTGCACTTGCTCTTCATATCCTGGATCCCTCATGGCAATACCATACGAGGCAGGCGGGATACTCATTGCTTCCAACTGGTTGTGTAGAACTTCGCTGGGACCCTGCATATCGTTCAGAGTGAAGGTTCCTAACATCACCTCAAGTTCCGTCAACTGCAGTTTCTTTTTCTCTTTGTCTTTCATCTTCTCGAAATCTTGTCTTTCTTGATCTTCGTCTCGAAATACTTGTTCTCGGTCTAACTGATCTTGAAAGGACTCGCCAGCAAGTTGTAGGTTAGTTTCGTCTGTTTCCGGAATCGTTCTGTTGTAACCTGGACACGAAGGATTTGCTTGAGGGTCGATACACTTGTCATCATAGCGATATGTGTATACGACTGAGGGATCAACAACCTGCCCATCACCTTCTACGGCGATTGAACCGTCTCCCCAATATTGCACGTCGATGTAGTCAACGGGAACAATCCTGTTGATGGTATTTCCAGGTTGCCCACTCCAGTCATCTCTTGACCTGAAGATATATCCACCATCTATGGCGTTTTCGTTTTGAACGGTAACAACCATCTGGTCTTCGGGGTTCTTAATCGTCGTGTATTGGTATACGACACCATTGACAGCAAGTCCTGTGTACTGTGGAATGATGTTCTGCATCACCCACTGTTGACCAGTCGCTGCGGCGTTCCCTGTTGTGCTATAGATTACTTCAGAGTAGGAGTAAGAGCAATAACCCAGCAAGAGCACCGCTACCAGCTGCAGTTTTCTGACCGACATCTAATCCCTCCTCTTCGGGTTGTTCTTCTGCCTGTCTCTTCCATGCATCCTTTGCTTGGTCGCCAATCAACCCGTCAATGGGACAAGGAGTCCCAGCATTCATCATAGCATCAAATACCCTTTTGTCTTGGCACATAAGAGACACTGCTGCCACTTTCATGCCCATATCATAGAGAGTTTTTGAGTTTTTGAGACGCTCACAGTTTTCGTCTGTGAATTGGGTTCCTGTCGAGATACCAAGTATCTGAGTTTGAACTGCACCAGCAACGCCGAACGTACAAAGGTCGGAGTTTGATGTATTAATGGTGGGGGAAATTGCGGAAGCAGGCGGTGACTTCAATTCAGTCTCCGTCCTTCCGTTTGTTGTAATTGTGCTGTTGGTTATAGACTCAGTGCGAATGACATCGTCTATGGCATCGGTTTGCGCAAATACAACTGTACTGCAGAAGATTGCAGCAAGTGCAAGCATCCTTTTCATCTTATACTCCAGTGTTATTATTAGTTTGGAATAAAATTAGTCAGGGATACTACACAAATCTCAATCAAGTTATAATGTTACTTCGTGTCGAACATCTTAAACTGTTTCACATGGTATTTAGCGCGTTTGGCATCTTTGCCAGTGGTTTTTTCGGCGATATCGGGTTCTGCTTGGTCTTTCTTCTTTTTCTTTCTTGTCTTGGTGACGTCGCCATCGGGTTCGGGAACCTCCATAGCACCAGCATCCATCCCACCGCCGCAAGACTCTTCTATCTTCTCGACAGCATCTAACCACTTGCGCAATGATTTGCCACCAGCGACCTCAACGACAACATAGTTGCTGCCAAGCACAGATACTGTTCCAATCTCGTCGGACTCTTTAATTACTACCTGATCGCCAACAGAGAACAGTTCGCCTTTGACAAACTTCTCTCGGGTCTCGCTGACAGATTCTAATTCTACATGTCGCTTGAATACTGTCTCTTCTTTCAGACCCATTCCTGAGCGGACGTCGTTGAACAGTTTTTTAGAATCTTTGGTGCCCATATTTCTGCCCAGACCCTGCGAGAAACTGGCAAAGTCATTGGCGCCAGCAAAACCACGGAGTTTAGATGCAGACATCCCTTCGACGCCTTCGGCATCGGGGTCTCTCGCGCCAGCAGAGATCACATTTATGTCTTGGAAATTATAGAACCCATGTGCGCCCTTTTTGCCGTTATACTTGTTCAATAGAGTCTCAAACTCTCGAACGCGATCAGAACCAACCACCATTGATATTTTGGTGTGTCCTTGATTGTACAAATAGGTGGCAGCATCAAATACTGTTCGAATCTTCTTATTCGTCAGCACTCTTCGAGCGTGGCGGGGAAACATTTTTCGCACGTGTTTCACTTTGGCGCTGTAGTCCAAAGGATTCTTCTTGGGGTCTTGACTTTGCGAAAGGAATACGAAATACGGATTTTTACCTGCTTTCTTGGCAAGTGCATCCAGTAATTTCTCGTGTCCTGCAGTCGGAGGATTCATTCTACCGAAAGTGAAGAATGCAGAAGTATTTGCTTCTACGAGATATTCGTTAAACGATTTGATCATAATATAATCCTACTTGCTTGCAGGTTCAGTTTTTTTGTTAGACTTCCTATCTCTATCTCTCTTACGAATCTCGGGAGCAAGTTTCTTTGCGATTCTTTGGATCCTTGGACCCATTCTATCAAGTCTTTTCTCGAGATCTGCTCTACGGGCAAAGGACAGTTCGCCTTTGTCCATACCTTTGGTCATCTTCTTAAGCATCATCTTTCTTGCTGATTTTGTCGCACGTTTCTTCACGACGTCAGCAGTGGGGGTTCTCTTCAACGCACGCTTACGTGCAATTGCAATTCTTTTGGCCATACGCTTCATGCGCTGACCCATTTTAATTCTTTGGGAGTGCGAGAGTGCTTCTGTTTCTACGTCAACAGACTCTCCCATAGGACCGCCAACTGAGTGCGTGTCCTTATGTCTCTTGTGTGCCTGATAGTTGATATACTGTCCCATTCCTGGAAGGTAATCAACAACCACAAAGTCCTTGAACGAAAGGTTCTTTGGCAGACCACCATTGTTGTCCTCGCCCACATCTACAGTGGGTTCGTTCTTCATGAGGTCTTTGGGCATGTTGCTTGTGTTTAAATCTTCTTTATCCACGATTAATTCCTACTTGCCTTATCCCATCCTTTAAGTACATCGGGCGAAAAGTTGTTGTATGAGAATTCCATACGATCAACCAGTTTCACCGCATCACCACCAAGTTTATCGATAGCAACGAATCCTTCTTGACCCGTTACCTTATAACCCCTATTCGTCTTAACAAATGCTTCAATATTAGCGAGGGAGTTTAGTTTATTTATAAGGATTAATTTAGCAAGAACTATGTTCTTTTGCAACTCGAACATGCCAATCAATCCAGCGGTATTCTTTTTAGAGAAGAAAGACATAATGGCATTCAGTTTCGCCTGTTGTGCCTTCTTGCCCTTGTCAGTTTTCCGCTTATCCATTTCTGATTTATACCTTGCGCTCAACCAGTTTTGCAGACCATTTACATGTCTGCGCGAGTCCGGAATCATTGCACCCTTTCGAACAAAGGTGTTGTTGTATTGCTCTATAAGTTGTGGCAACTCTGGATGTGCTTCAAGTTGGCGAAGAGTACTTCCTGCAATTTTCTTGAACAAAGTGCCAGCGATAGAAAGGTGATCTGTGACTTTCTTTGTTTCTGCCTTGGTCATAGTGGCGCTGTTTGAAACGTCTTTCAGCATCGCATCCTGCGACCAAACCTGACGTGTATTCCTGAGTGCACCCACGTTCACACCATAAGAGGCACGCATATTCTCGAACGAGTCGCCCTTATAGGTTGTATGCCATACGACACCAATTGTTGCTGCACGCACTTCCTTTGCTCCATTTGATTTGAATGGGAGGGCATAGACAATTGTATTCGGGTGGAAGGTTGTGTATGATTCCTGACCAATCTTCTTTGTCTTTACATCTCCAGGACCAAACAGGAAGTCTCCTTGGATTACACCCTTGATACCAAGAGAAGGCAAAAGTTCTAACGCAGCATTCATCTTGACATTTAAGTCGCCTGATGTATCGGCATCTACGTCTTTCTTGGTCTTATACACCTTCGGGTTTTTATTGAAGATTCCTTTCTTTGCCACGAAGAACTTTCCGTCCCTCGGATCCGTGCCAGCAAAGATTGCAGGAGCACCGTCCCACTTGACAGAGATTGACTGCTGGTGTTTCCCTTGGAGCATGTCGCGTAATTCCCGCAGGGCATTGATTGCCTGCCTCGTGCCGTCGACTCCACCGTAGAGGACTTTGTCCTCAATATGCGTCATATGAGTGTTCTTCTGCTCGGATAACATTTCTCGAACAATGAAAGATTCCATTATCAGTACACCCTCACCACTGTAAAGTTGACATAGGAATTCCCATTATGGTCAGCATCGTGTCCCTCGAGACCTTCGATTAGAATGTTGAAAGAATTTGAAGTCTGTCCATTAACTGCTGCAACAAACGTCGCAGAAGTGGGTGTGTCACCAGCATAGTCTACTGTAGCAGTGGCGATATATGAATTCTCATTAACAAGTGCCGTGCTTACAGATGCATCAAATTGGACAGTGTAATTACCAGAACTGTTTCTTGTTATGTTGCTGATGCCAAACTTGCCTTTGACATATGTAGAATTGTCGGTGAAGTTATTGTTGAATTGGAACCGACCTCCTGCTACAGTTGCACCCACTGCACTACTGATACCATCGCCTTCGTGCTTGCGAATTAGAGATAAAACATCTTGTTCGCCCATACCACCACCGCCAAGTGAAGTCAGTGAGGTTTGAAGGTTCCTGACCAGTCCACGTAGACTGGCAAGGTCTGCCATACTGGCAGCAGAATTCTGTAGGTCTTGCTCAACAATTGACTTCTTGCTCTCGTTATTCTTGATTGTGTCAATGTATTCTAAAATCCTTGATTCTTCTGTCAGTGGTTCTACTTCTTCTTTGGGCACCTCAAGGATTGCTTCACTGACCTCAGAAATCATCTCGGCGGTTTCTTTCACATCTTCGGAAATAACCGACTCCTCGATAACGGGGAGTTGAAATGTCTCACTGATTTCTAATCTCTCTTGCAGCAACCTTTCGCCCAGAGTGGGACCAGCATCAGCAACACGTTGTTTTCTTTCCAAGATGTATTTCTCTCCTGCGGTCAATTCTGATCCAGGAGATTTGGAAATAGTTTTTACCTTCTTCGCATTCTCGAGCAGGTTTTTTCTGAACCCTTTAGACATTAGTATACCCTACTTGTAAGAAAAATCGCACATCATTCGAGTCGGGTAACCATCTTTGCCCTGAGTGTCTCGAATGTTGAGTTTGAATTTATAAGTCGCCGACTCCATTTCCATATCGATCCGCTTACCTGTTCCTGTCTTGCCTCCATAGTAGACTTTGCAAGTAGAAACCAGAGATGCCTTACGCAGCGCCGCTTTGTCCATCTTCTTGGAGATGACCTTACCAGACACCTTGTGTATGATATGATACCCTTCGCCGATGCCAGTCTCCATCAGAGACTTCATGTTCGTCGCGTCTGGGCGAGTGCTCTTGACAATGCCCTTCTTTAGTTTTCCGTTGAATACATCGCAGAACAACTTCTCATCGATACCAAACAACTTGAGTAGTTTCTTGCCGTTGGGATTATTGATGCTATATGTCTGGATGTCGTTCGGGGACAGGATTGTGCGAATACCGACATTGAAGAATGTCACGGTGTTCCCCATCTTGAGTGAGAGATAGACTTCGTCACCGTTGTCTTTGATCAGGGTAATGTCTGTCACACTCTTGCCGATGTCGGTTCCACTACCCTTTGGATTGGTAAGTCCGATCTTCGGAGTGAAATAGAGAGGACGCTTGGTGTTCTCGCCGCCCACAACATCCACCTTCATGGACTTGGTTGCGCGGAGATCGTAACACTTGTCCAGATGCTCGATTGAATCGAGCATGAGGCGATCGGTGACTGTTTCGCCTGCATACCACTTCAGAAGGGCGTCGGCGTATTGTGGTTCAAAGAGGTTGCCACGGTTGTTCTTGCCACGGTTGCCTGAACTGCCGTTACCGAATTTGATAGAGACTTTGGTGATACCAGAACCATCTTTTATCTTCTTGATGTTGGTGTCTTGCTCGACCGCTCGGGAGATATTCGCCGATGCTCTCTTTGACAGGTCGAGGTTGATCGGCGTTTCAACTTGAGGGAATGACTCCTTCAAGTGCTCAAACAGGAGAACGAGGTCAGACTTCACTTCCGCGTCGTATGTACTGATCTTATCGGTGAGTTCTTTCTTAGTCTTTGGAAAAAAGTCGTATGCCACTAATTCATCCTCCTTGAATGATTCTATTTATAACGGAGGATGTTAGGGAAATTGGAGTCAGGATCGGAAATCCATCCATGCCTCATAAATGAGGTGTTCATATTTCGTTGCTTCGATTTCCCATGGTTGAGTGGTCTCAGTTTTGGGATCATAACAAACATCTTTGCCATGCCATCGGGTGACATATTCATCAGAGTTTTTAGCAATGAGATTCTTGGTTAGATATTGCTTTGCGTGGGTTAGTTCGTGGGCGAGGGTCATCAGTTTCTCTTTTCGAGGGATTGACTTGCCCCATTGCTTCGATGCGATTTGAATCTCGCAGTCAGAAGTATCGCCCCAGCACTGACCATAGATTTCTTCTTCGAGTGCCCCATATTTGTAGTCGATGTCGATATTTCCTCGGAGACGATCAAGACCGAGATAGTGGCAAGCAAATACCGCAAACTCGGTCATGTATTTCGGAGCGTTCTTGTTAAATGTCAATTGCATGACTCACTCCTTATGGGTAGATGATATCACGAATCTTTTTGTCGAGGTCGTAGATGTGACGGTCGATACCGTTAGTGATCGAGTTCTCGACAACAGTCGTGGTCTGAGTGATCGTTCGACTAATGATTCGACCACCCATTCCAGGTTCTTCCTCAACACCCTTCGAGGGGACATACAAAGTGCCGCCCGAGATCATGGGTTTATCGCCACCATACTCGGAAATGCTCCAATATGGTTGACCCTCAAAACAACCCCAAACTTCGATACCATCGGGGTGATTTTGAGCACAAGTTGAGGCATCATCCTGTGCATACGCTGAAGAAACGCCAAAAACGAACCCCCAAACAACAAGGTTAAACGCTACAAACTTACTAAAATCTTTCATACATTTCTCTTTTCGCTCAATTCAGATACTATTATCGTCTATTTAGAGGGCAAAGACAACCTTTGACAACCTGAATGAAATCAGGAAGTTACGATGTCGTAGATCTCCTTCCAATTCTGTACTCTCGTGGCGACCCCATCATATTCAATATTATGTGTGTGGGCGACCAATATGGACTCGAGACCCAACTCTGCGCCTACATCGGCGTTTTCCATCTTGTCCTCAACCCAGTAGCACCCAGTTCCTTTATATTCGGCGAGTGCTTCGTCCTTATCTGCTCCAGTGTCGAGATAGACATACTTCTCGAACACAGAAGGACCGAATGTTTCAATCAGGTTCTTTGTACGCAGGTGTTGGGCATACTGGTCGTTGGATAACGAGGTGATCGCATGAAATATGAACCCATGCTCTTGGTGGAGTTTGCGGACATACTTGATCGCATCCCGCAGAGGTGGAATCTTACGGATCGCCGCAGACTCGTTGAACATTCGAACTAATCTTTTTTTATCGGCAAATCCGAGATCGTATCGTTCTGCCACGTTATATGAATCGGGGTGATATAACTTATACCCATGCCGCTTCATCCACTGCCCGAAAGCATATTCCCAATCAAACAAAACTCCGTCACAGTCGGTCAATATCGCTTTTTCTTTCATTTTTCCTCTCAATCAAATAATCAACATAATCCAAATTCAATGGTTCGGCATCAAATGCCTGCATAATGTTGGACATATCTTCGTACAACTCATCGACGATATCTCCAGCTGGTGCGGCATCAGTATAGAGAACAACCTGCCATTCTTCATCATAGTGGATCTCTGCGATCCAGTATCCAAGAAGTGGTTCCGTTTTGGGTCTATGGACTACTCTGAAGTCCCGTGTTGTTTTCTCTTTCATACTGATCCCTCAACTCTATGAATTCACCGATCCATTCGTCACGGTGTTCTACGAATACCTGAGACCCGCCCTCTTGGTCTGTAACAATGGTGACCAGTTGGGTGACGGGCGTTCCCGTCATCTCCTCAAACATCACAGCATATGCTGATTCCTGCTTGAAGTAGTTATAGCATTTCGACCTTGTCTTTCGCCTTGTGGAAGTCTTCCAGTCAATAACCGAAAGTGTTCCATTGAACTCGGCGACCATATCAACAGTTCCAGCGGAACGTAGGTATTCTGAGTACATCAGACCCTCAATGAGTTTGATATTGTCGATAGATTCATTGGCAACGTCACGAAGTCGACCGAACATGTCGGCAGCATTGGGCATAATCTTGCCCTCAGAGTCTTTGTTCATGCAATAGTCTTCGATCAGTTGGTGCACAGATGTGCCACGCTCTGTCGCCTGTCGCGAGACTTTGTTGGCAGTTTCTGCCCCCACTCGCCTGCGCCACTCGTGCAATGCCTTCTTTGTTTTCTTACAACCAGAAAGGACTGTTGTGACGGATGGATATGGCACACACTCTCCGTCTGATAACTGGTAGTGGCGTTTGCCTTCTACCATGACTCGTTTGATTTGGGGTAACTCCACAAAATCGTGAGTGAACTCTTTCCTTTCCATAATAAACCTCAATTAATATACAATGCCCACATCACTGCCTGTTTCCTGACAGACAATCTTTTTGGCATACTTCATAAATCCCTTATTTTTCTTTCGAAACTCTCGGGCGTGCACTCCATCGTGACCAAAGTCTGCGACTGCGAGACCCCACCCACCATTCAGTGTTTGTAACAGATGAACCTGAATCGGGTCACCTTTATATTCAAATGTCCATTTCCAAAAGACGTTGTTATACGTGTCGCGGTCGATCATCGCCTCTTGTTTAAAATGCTCAGAGATTTTCTCTACCGCAAACAATGCTCCTGGATGCACATCTTCTACTGACTGCATTACTTATCTTCTCCTGTGTATTCTTCGACGAGTGTGTCAATCTCTTCACCGTAATACTTATAGACCACCGCACCAGTTCCTACTGCTACGGCACCTGCGGCAATGAAGGGTAGTGCTGCAACTGTACCCGCAGCAACACCCATTGTGCCTGCGACATAACCCGCCCCACTATAGAGAATTGCTCCACCCGATGAGTGTGCCAGTGCCGCAGGCAGTGCCCACGACGCAACACCTGCCATCAGACTGGTCCCTGCTGCTGCACCGATGACGGTGTCAACAGTTGCAATTTCGGTTTCCTTTACAATTGGTGCTGGACCGATTGCGTTTACACTCATTGGAAGTGCCGATAATACTGCCACTGCAATTATTTTATTCACTATCAATTTCTCCTCATATTGGCAATGTCAGTCGCCTCTTCTTGATTGATTACTGGCACAGCATTACTCTTATGCATGGTCGCAATACCCTTGATCAAAGTGCCAGTGTATTTCTGGACTTCGGGGGCAGAACATACAGTCGGCGAACCAATGTCAACAGACTGATACTCCGCGCCCTCATCTCGTCGCACTGGACCAGTTGAAGCAGTCTTCTCAGAGAACTTCGGACGAGTGTATTTAGTATACACCTCGCCTGTAGGCGACTTCTTCTTAATCTTACGACCAGTGAAGTCGTGTGTCATAGATCCGTATCTCATTATCGATCGTTCTCCCAAAAGTCGATTTCGTCACCGAAATCAAAGGTCTCCACAGGCGGTGGAGGGGGACTGTGGTCAATATCAGAATACCAACCAACAGTAATCACAACAGCCGCCATAATAAAAATAAGTAACCATATCCACATCATTTCAACCACTCCTTATCAATAGAACCTGTCGACATACTTTGCCACTTGATAGCGGATATATGCCTCATTGAAATTTGGCATCAACTGCTCGACGCGGGAGATGATTTGCTCCCAGTCAGGAGTCGTGTTTGCCTGATCATATGGC
>Ga0187219_1001748_pt1 | contig 10339 bp, 20 predicted proteins | sample 13SPOviralmetaG_FD_130162 | JGI IMG/M metagenome (GOLD analysis project Ga0187219, IMG submission 130162) | Marine viral communities from the oligotrophic San Pedro Time Series (SPOT) site, San Pedro Channel, CA, USA - 13 SPOT_SRF_2010-07-21... | ecosystem: Environmental > Aquatic > Marine >... | reverse complement strand
TGGCAATCGTCTTCACTATCTACTACTGCTATTATTGCGCTAGTCGCTTCTGGTGCTTTACCTTTACCGGCCGCTATTGCTTGTGTGCTTGGTGCTAATATTGGTACGACAGGTACAATATGGTTAGCTGGTTTGTTTGTTTCCGATGGAATGCCAAGAGGCGATACGTTACGCATTGCAATGGCTCATACTGGAATGAACTTACTTATGGCTCTCATGCTACTACCTTTTGTTGGACGAATAGCGCAGTATTTATCTAGATTCGGATAAAAATTCTAAGCTATAAAAAACAAAAATAAAGTGGGCTTCTGCTCACTTTTTTGTTTACAATTGATTCGTAATAGTGTAAGATAATTATATCAAATGAAGGAATACTATATTATGGCTTATGTAACTTACACAAATCGCTCATCATCAGACTATCGTTTTACTTGTAAATCTCTTGATGATCCTGAGATTGCAAATCTTAAATCAATACTCGTTAAACAAAACGATTATATTAAACGTGCTCGTAAATCTGGTTTTACTTATTTCGCTCAAAAACCAACCCGTGGACTTCGTATTCGTCCTCGTGGTCCTCGTCTGTCTCAGTGGGCAAAAGATACGCCTTGGGAAAACGCTACTCACTATGACGTTTACATCCGGGATTATTCATAATGAATTTTACTGAGATGCTGAAAGGCAAATATCAATGGTCAACAAAGAATGGTGAAGAAATGTGCACACTTAGCGAAATAAGTAAACGCGCTAGCTACCTTGGATATTTTACGATTGAAGGTGGAAGAATGCCTTTCACTAAAGCTGAAGGTCTACGCCGTAAAGATGTAAAGGCCTTAGGCGATGTTGTTTATTTTATGTTTGTTGATAATGAACTTATGAAAATAGGCAAAGCAGGTGGAGCATCCGGATTTGCTTCACGCGCTGAAACATATAGTCGTGGCGTATATGGCGATGCAACAAACCGTAAAATATGGGATGTTATGAATTCACTAAATAAAGATAGAATTGAAGTTTTCTATGTACAATGTCCCAAACATGTGATAGAATACAATTGTCCATTAACCAACGACGTACTTACTGAAGAAGTAAGTACTCATAAAAATGTTGAAGTTCGATTAACTCAAAAATATCTTTCTGAAGATGAGAGTCGAGATCTTCCATTTTGTCACCAATTGAATTGAGGTATAATTATGCGTGAATCACTTAAAGTTTTACAAGAATGTGCTGAGTTGCAACAGCAAAAATCACGTGACTATCAAAATGATAAATCACGTATTGTCCAAGCTGATTACTATCCACGTGGTGTAGCTTCAATCATGGATATTATCAATGCTAAAACTCTTCGCCTTTGGTCAGTACTTGAAGCTATGGAAAGTGACCCTGAGTACCAACCAAACTTTGAGTCTATGGAAGACTCATTTAAAGATCTAATTAACTATGCCAGCTTTGGCGTAGCATTCTGTCGTCGTAAAATTCCTGGCCAGAACCCTGACCGCGACTTTCTAAATCGTGAGATTCCTAATAATGAAACTGAATAATGTACAAGATGTCCGTCAATATTTTATTGATGAACTTAAAGACGAAGCATTTACTGTTGATAAAACTGGCCAAAAAACTATTGAGCTTATTGGTGCCAGCTTTATTGCAGATGAACCGGCCATTTTTGGCACAGTCAATCAAGAATATGTAGATGCTGAAATACAATGGTACGAAAAAAAGTCAACTAACATTAACGATATTCATGCCGATAAAGAACCACCTGCTGCTTGGATATATACAGCTAATGCCCACGGCGAGATTAATTCTAACTATGGTCATTTGATTTATTCTGATAAGTATTATAATCAGTACGATATGGTTTTAGATGAGCTTCTCAGTAATCCAGATGGTCGCAGAGCCACCTTAGTATATAACAGACCATCTATTTGGATAGATTTTTGTGAAAGTGGTAAGAATGACTTTATTTGCACCAATGCTGTAACATATTATATTCGTGATGGCCTATTACATTCGGTTGTACAAATGCGATCTAATGACGTTGTCTACGGGTATAAAAACGATTTTGCTTGGCAAAGACATGTACTCAACAGTCTGTGCTTTGATTATAATTGCGGCAAACATCATTTAATCCAGCCTGGACATATTATTTGGCAAGTCCAAAATTTGCACGTGTATGAAAGGCATTTTCACCTTGTCAAATAAATGGGACTCACGATATCTTAGACTTGCTAGAGAAGTTAGCACATGGTCTAAAGATCCATCCACTAAAATTGGAGCAATAGCTATTGGATCTAAAGGCCAAGTTTTGGCTCAAGGTTACAATGGTTTTCCTCGTGGAATTTATGATGGCGAGAATAGGTACATAAATAAAGCTACTAAATACCAATATGTTGTTCATGCTGAGCAGAACGTAATTTACAATGCTACATATAATGGCGTATCATTAGATAACGCATCACTATACGTATGGGGATTACCTGTTTGTTCGGATTGTGCAAAAGGTATTTTACAAGTCGGTATAAAACGTGTTATAATGCCAGCAGGTGTCTATCCAGATCATTGGATGGAATCATTTGAACGGACTAAAAAGATGTTTGGTGAAGCTGAAATTGAATTTGAATTTATTGAGGTAAATGATGACTAAGAAAAAAGTTTTAGTGACTGGGTTTAATAATGAACAAACCCGTTATGATGGCTATTTAAGAAAGCGCGTTGGCGTTATTTTATGCCATTTTGGTTTGGTTCGTTGTCTAGAAGATATGGACTTTGAACTTACTCAAACTCACACTGAACCTGGAACAGATATTTCTGAATACGATCATGTGATTGTATTTCTACATAATCCTCAAGGGTTTTGCCAACGATTGTTTGATGGTCTTTGGGCATTATCTCAAAGACCTGATGCTATTCTTGCTTTTGACGACTGGCAAGTAAAAGACATATATAATGGTATTATCCAATACGGTAAAACTTTAAAAGAGCGTCCATCATCAGCTTATCGCACACATATTTTAGATCAATATGCTACAATTAAAAACAAAGAAAAAGTAATGTCTTTTAATTCAGCATATCTTGATGCAATTGATATGTTAAAAGAAAAAAATAATAAAGTTTTGCTGTGCACATATAAAGGCGGGGATGTAGAAAAGTTTGGATTAGATTGGAATAAAAATTTACTATATACTTTTAATCCTAATCCATATCATTTAAGTCGATCATTTTTAAATAATTATGGAATGGATGAAGACATAAATCAAAATGACTTAAGAGCTTTCTTTGACGATACAAAGTCTGATATTCCAGATCCATCTGAAAAAGAAAAAGCTTGGATCTTTAGTTCCCTTGTTCAAACTAAAACCCGTAAATGGCTAGATAAAACAAGTATGGAATGGGATGTTAGAATTTATGGCGCTCAGCGAGGCGCTTATAAATCTGAGCGTTTAACAGAAGATAAAATGGTAAAAGAATATCAAAAAGTGTGGGGTAATTTAATGCCCGGATATGATAATGTCGGATCAGGTTGGTGGCGCACACGAGTATTGCAGTGCGCAGAAGCAAAATGTATTACTTACTGCGATCCAGAAGAAGGTAAAATTTATGGAGAAGAATTCTGTAACTTTACACCTTCAGATTTAGAAGCAATGGATGATGACCAGCTATGGCAAAAAGCAATGGATCAATATTCATGCTTGCTTGCCAATCACCCATTAAATAGAAGCGTAACACAACAAGAAATTTCAGAGGTTCTTCATGGCTAAAATAGTAGTTACCGGCGCAGCCGGATTTATCGGTTATCATTTATCAAAGTCTTTGGCTGAGGATGGCCATAGTGTAATTGGCTTTGATAACTTTAATGATTTCTATTACGATTCAGAATTAAAATATCGCCGTAAAGAGTTGTTAGATCAAACTCCAGGTGTAATTGTTAGGGCTATTGATCTTAAAAACTATGGCCAAATGGATGATTTATTTAAAGAACATACACCAGATACAGTTATTCATTTAGCCGCTCATGCTGGAGTTAGACATTCTCTAGAACATCCAAGAGAATATATTGACAATAATATCATCGGCACACAAAATCTTATTGAACTTTGCAAAAAAGCTAGAATCGAAGATGTAATTTATGCATCTACTTCTTGCACTATGGCTGGTAATTCATTGCCCTGGAAAGAAGGCGAACCTACGAACCATCAACTAAATCCATATGGATATACTAAAAATACAAATGAATGTCAGTTTATGACATCGGGGATTCCAAAAACAACAGGTCTTCGTTTCTTTACGGTATATGGACCTTGGGGCCGGCCTGATATGGCATTGTTTAAATTTACTGAAGGTATTGTAAGAGGCACTCCAATTGAAGTATTTAATTACGGAGATATGAAACGCGATTTTACATATGTTGATGACATTGTTGAAGGAATCAAAACTGTAACTAAAAATTCATGGGACAGTAGGGAAGTTATAACTGAAATATATAATATTGGTCGTGGAGAACAAGTTCAATTAATGGATTTTATTACTGAAATTGAAAAGAACTTTGATAAAGAGGCTGATAAGCAAATGCTTCCAAAACACCCGGCTGATACTCAAGAAACGTGGTCTGATACTACAAAACTACAATCATTGGGTTGGAAACCTACAACTTCAATTCCAGAAGGCGTAGCAAAATTTGCAGAATGGTACAAGGAATATTATAATGTATAGCGAAGAATTAAATTTATATGTTAATAACTTTTTAGATTTATGCGATCAATACGCAAATGTTGATCGCTCAAAAGTAAAAGTTACAGTATGGGATGCAAATCCATATAGACTTACTGATGATGATCCAATGGCAGTTTATATCTTATCATGGCAATCTCTTTCTTCAGTCGCAATGAAAGAAGATATGGAACACCGGGCAAACAAAGTTGAGGCTATGCAAAAAGACACCACCTGTATTATTTCTTTCCCTTGGGATGACAATATGGATGTTAGACCTGATGCCCCCACATGGCCAATTATGGCACACGTTAGAAATCAAGATTTGAAAACTTAAACATGACAACATACGCCAGTATTGTGCCATTGATTGGCGGTGAAACGATTGCAATGGAAAAGGTCTTTGGAAAAAGACCTGAGTACATTCTTTCTTATTCGGATTTTAAAGCAAATGACAGCCAGCTTATTCACTATTATAATTACAGCGTGCCTTATCTTCTTCTTGATGAGGGTGCTCGTGCACCTGGGAGCGTTGATGTGGTCAACACTGTCTGCCCTTGCGCAGGGCTTAGCTCACTTAGTCCTTCTAGTAGTGGTGATAGTAATACTAATGATTGGATGGTCAAGTCTGCAGAATATGTGCTTGAATCCGTCCAACCAACTGTGTTCTGGGGTGAAAACGCTCCACGGCTTGCTAGTAAAATGGGAAAGCCAGTGGTTGCAAAACTACGAGGACTCGCAAAGAAATACGGATATACCTTCTCAATCTACAAAACCAAATCAATCTTACACGGACTAAGTCAAATACGAGATCGTACTTTCTATTTCTTTTGGAAAGGTAATCACGTTCCAATATTTCAATACTATAATAAACCGCATCTTCCTATTGAAGATCAAATCAGATCATCAGCAACCAATGAACTTGATGTTATGTTTGAGCAGGCTAATAATAAAATTAAACCAACAGACGATCCATTGTACAGGTTTGTATTGGAAGAAGTTGAAGGTGGAATTAGCCATACTGATTACGTAAAGAAGATAAAGAAAACAATGAATCCATATGATGCTATTGAGCATGCTGGTATTAAATACAATACTGTTGCTAAATGGGCTGAGAAAAATGGGTATGACCGTTTAGTTCCAAAAGCAAAACGGATGCACGAAAAATTAGCATCTGGCGGTAACATTATGCGTAAAGGTGTTGAAATCGGCAAAGATTATATTGGCGCATTTGTAGGCCATATGCCAACAAGTCTTGTTCATCCTGACATTGATCGATTCATTAATACTCGAGAAGCTCTTGATATTATGAAAATGCCTAAAGACTTTGAGCTTCAAGGCGGAATAAAAAATCTTAACATGATTTGCCAAAATGTTCCAGTCACCACAGCAATGGATATGGCTGAGAACGTAAAAGCTTTTCTTGGTGGTAATATTGAAACCGTTGAAGCTGATTACATTCTTCAAGACAATAAGACTCAAACATATAGTGTTAAACGAGCTGCGCATACACTAGAATTATTTTTATAATCTGCTCACTTTTTTCTCCATCTGCTCACTTTTTTGTTTACAATTGATTTGTAATAGTGTAGTATAGATATATCAAAAGGAGATACCAATATGAGAGATTCAAACTTTGTAGTTGCATTCGACAAAGCTGCTAATAACTATGTTAACCAGACTGAAGATGGTACAGTTATATGGAACTATGTAGAGTCTGATTTAGCCTTAGATGGTTGGATGGACGTGTTGGGTAAAAACTTTAATTCGTTTTTTGACGATATGGTTGATCAATTCTTAGCAGCTCGGAGGGCAGTGTAATGATACAATTAACTAGGGATGGCTTTGAAATAGCTGAAGAAGAAATGAATCGTATTTATGCAGAGCCTGTTCAAGGTGAGCAATCTATTATGGTTCAGTCAGATATGAAGAACTGGGCCCAGAAAGAAGGTATGTGGCCTCATAGTCATTATGCTAATATCATAAGTGGTCATGCTGAAGCTCGTGGTTGGACTCAAGAAGGATTTACTGGAATGGAGATCATAGAATGAGAATGAGCGATTATTCAACTATGGCAATGGATATTTTGTTAAACAAATGGCATCTACCTTTAAAAAACGGAAAAGTAAACCGTGAAAATATTGAAGATAAAATGGTCATAGGCATATATAACAAAGATCTTGAACCAATGTTGCAAGAGGAAGCTGATCTGATCATAGACTTAGTTGATGAATTAGTCGCTGAGAGTGGTGAAAAAAAAGTGAGCTAACTGCTCACTTTTTTGTTTACATTTGATTTGTAATAGTGTAAGATAATTATATCAAATGATGGAGAATATATTATGAACTACACTTACTCAGACGATGCTTGGTCAGACCTTCATAAAGATGTTCATGGCTTTCGCCCTTCTGCAATTTTCATGAAAAACCTTTTAGCGTTTGACGATGAAACAAAGCAAAATCTTTGGGATGCTCTGTGTGAGCAACTCGAAGAAAATACTAAAGCTGAGAAAGCAGCTGAAGTAGTCGCCATCGAAAAGTTCGAAGCTCGCATCAAAGATATCGTCGAGCTTGGAGCCGGTAATCGCACTAACGCTCTTTTGTGGATGATAGGTACTGAAACCTTTTATCACATTCAAGATGTCGAACATTTTGTTTGGGAGCAAGGTATCTTGTTTACTAATTATGGTAAATTGCTAGTCAATGAGCTAGCAAAGATTTGTAATTATAAGGATTATGATTATGCATAGTGAATATTTTAGAATTGAAGCCTTTTATTTTAAAAATGGCAAATACGAATTACAAGAGTTTGCAACTGGTCTTGCCCATAAGCAAGCTGCAGATTACTTTCGTAGGCTACACGATACAAACGAATATGCTAAGCTCACTATGAAACCTGTAGTGGTCTCCTAAGGTTATAAATATGAATAACAAATATGTTCACATAGCAAGTGGTATTCTAACAATGGCGACAATAACAGCAATTGGTCTTGTAGCAATGATGTCGTTGCCAGAGGTTGATCCTAAACAGCACAAATGTATGGCACTCAATATTTACCACGAAGCCCGTGGCGAGCGCTGGGAAGGTCAAATTGCAGTAGCACATGTAACAATGAATAGAGTTCGTCATGAAAATTGGCCCAACACTATATGCGAAGTTGTTTATCAATCGAAGCAATTTAGCTGGACTCACATGATTAAAGATCATACAGCAACTGAAGAAAGAGCTTGGAAAGAAGCTCAAGTAATTGCGCGTGATATTATGCTTGGCAATACTGAAGATCCTACAAAAGGAGCTGAGTTTTATCACGCTAATTACGTAAATCCGTGGTGGGCAAAAGAATATAAACTTACCAAAGTAATTGGTAATCATTTATTTTACAGCCTAGACTAAAATGTATGTAACACCATGTGTACAAATCTGTAAAATTAGTATAGAATTAAGAACATGTACTGGCTGCGGCCGGACTATAGATGAAATTAAAGAATGGACGTCATATACTGAAGAGCAGCGTATGGCAGTAATGAGGAGACTTGGATATGGCAAAAGAAAAAATCGAAAACGTAAATATTGATTATAAATTTAATGAAGGCTCCTTGATTGAAGAATTTCAAGCTTATATTGATTCCACGTATGATGGGCATTATGCTACAAATAAATTTCAATCAACAGAAGTAATTATTGAACGTGGACATGGTACCGGTTTCTGTATGGGAAACGTTGACAAGTATTCAAATCGTTATGGAAAAAAAGGTAGTCGAGATGACGCCCGTAAGGATTTAATGAAAGTTCTCCATTATGCCCTCATTCAACTCTATATCCACGATAGTGAAAAAGAAGCATAAGTATTATGCTTATGACGAAAATAAAACTGTAATAATTATATCACAGGACAAGCACATTGTTGAAAGCTATGTGCAAAGTAAGGGCTATAAAGTAATACATAGAATGTAAGCGTTAATAACGGATGTATGGACCTCGGGGCGGTACCGAGCAGCTCCACCAAAAGCATACTAGCAAATGCTAGGCGAAATGAGTAGCGTAAACCTGCAGGGGCTTACTTATTTTCGAGAAATATAGTTGGCGTAACTTGGGCTGATCTCCAAGGTAAAGTCTGGAGCTAGTATGCTTTTGATGGGGCTGAAATAGGATCGACATGTATTCTAGTTTACAAAACACAAATGCAAACGATAATTTTGCACCATCTGGATTTGCCCTAGCGGCATAATCACAGGGGGTTGGCCACTTACCTAGCAACAGAAAAGTGGCATCTTATTATGATAATTTTAAAAGGGAACTAAAGAAATGAAATTTGCAGCAATCGCAGCAGCCGCTCTTGTAACGGCAACATCAGTCTCAGCCAATGAGATCGGAGCAACAGGCATCACTTGGGGTGTCGAATCAGAAGCAGCTTATACAATCAATGACGCGGCTGGTGTCGCTGTAGAAGATTTTGGAGTTAAGATTACTCCTGAAATCGGATACACAATGTTCGGCGTAGGCCTTACAGCAGATATGGATATTGCCGTATATAACAACGAAGAGTTTCAATTGAGCAATGCATTTGATAATCCAAAAGTTAATCTTGGTGCATCATATGAAGTGTTTGGCGGAATTGAGTTGTTCGGTGAAACAACATGGGATTTTGACACAGACGATAATGTATCCACTAAAGTTGGCGCTACATTTGCGTTCTAATACTAATATATAGTATTAAGGGTCACTACTTAATAAGTGCGCGAGGGGCCATGGTTAGCCCCTCTTTTTTTATGGGAAAGGACTATACTATGAAAAAACTATTATTAGCTTTAGGATTCTTAGCAGCTTGTTCTCCAGCGCATGCCGATGTAATACAAATAAATGTACCATGCGATCCAGCACCTGAAGTAATGAGAATAATGGAGCAGTATAAGAATGCTCTACTTCTTCAAGGAACAGGAACTATTAAATCAAAAGATGGCAAAGTGTTTACTTCTGCTGGGCAGATATTCTTAAACCAAGATACTGGAACACTTGCTTTTGTTCTATCTTTTCCAAATGGAGATAAACCACCAATGTCATGCTTGATAATTGCTGGATCAAAGTGGGAACCATATGGAGGTCCTCAGCCTTGGGATAGAAAGAAAGAAGAATTGTAATGTGGATTTTATTATTTGTCTATATGTACGATGCTCGGCCTTATGTAGAGATACATAGTAAACACAATACTATGGTAAAATGCTTTCAAGCTAGAGAAGCTTTAGGGAAAGAATTGACTAACCGTTATGGTTACTTCGACCCCGGACAGCAAGCTATTTGTGTAGAAGCAGTTTAAATTTTTAATTGTTATAAATAGAGCTGAAATGGAGTTATAATATGATAGATAAGTTATTTGGAATTTTAGCATTAATAATTTGCATATTTTTTGCACAAACAAGTTTTGCTCAAGATGTTGAATGCCCTGATGGATATGTTTGTACATTATCAGGCACAGATTCTAACATTACCACTAATGGTCAGATGACCACAACAATTGAACAACCACCGCCCTCAGCAATTTCTCCACAATTTAGCACAGGTAATAATTCTGACTTATGCACTATTGGTGTGGCTGGTGCGGTACAAACACAAATCCTAGGTATTTCTGCTGGTG
>Ga0187219_1001743_pt1 | contig 10354 bp, 5 predicted proteins | sample 13SPOviralmetaG_FD_130162 | JGI IMG/M metagenome (GOLD analysis project Ga0187219, IMG submission 130162) | Marine viral communities from the oligotrophic San Pedro Time Series (SPOT) site, San Pedro Channel, CA, USA - 13 SPOT_SRF_2010-07-21... | ecosystem: Environmental > Aquatic > Marine >... | reverse complement strand
GTCCACAAGGAACTACAGGTCCACAAGGTGCTACAGGTCCACAAGGAGCTGAAGGTATTGCAGGTCCAGCAGGTCCAGAAGGTCCAGCAGGTCCAGAAGGTCCAGCTGGTGCTAAAGGTGAAGCTGGTGCAGATTCTACAGTTGAAGGTCCAGTCGGTCCAGTAGGTCCACAGGGATCTCAAGGTGCTCAAGGTGAAACAGGTCCAACAGGTGCAGAAGGTCCAACAGGTCCAGAAGGTCCAGTAGGTCAAAAAGGTGAAACTGGTGCAGATTCTACAGTTGAAGGTCCAGTCGGTCCAACAGGTCCACAAGGTTTAGTGGGTCCAACAGGTCCAACAGGTCCAACAGGTGCAGATTCTACAGTTGAAGGCCCAACAGGTCCAGAAGGTCCAGCAGGTGCTAAAGGTGATACTGGTGCTAAAGGTGATACTGGTGAAGTTGGTCCAGGAGGTCCAGCAGGTCCACAAGGTCCACAAGGTGCTACAGGACCTCAAGGTACTACTGGTACAGGTATTACAATGCAAGGTTCGGTTGCTAATGTAGGTCAATTACCGGCAAACGGCAATACACAAGGTGATGCATATATTAATCAAACAGACGATTCATTATGGATATGGGATGGTTCTACTTGGGTATCAGGTGGTTCAATTCAAGGTCCAACAGGTCCAACAGGTCCAGAAGGTCCAGTAGGTCAAAAAGGTGAAACTGGTGCAGATTCTACAGTTGCAGGTCCAACAGGTCCACAAGGTGCTGAAGGTCCAGCAGGTCCACAAGGTCAAACTGGTCCACAAGGTGAAGCTGGTCCAGCAGGTCCAGCAGGTCCAGACGGTCCAACGGGTCCAACAGGTCCAGAAGGTCCAGCAGGTGCTAAAGGTGATACTGGTGAAGCTGGTCCAGAAGGTCCAACAGGTCCACAAGGTCCACAGGGTGCTGATGGCGGTGGCGTTCCAACTGGTGGTAATACTGGTCAGGCGCTTGTTAAAGCTTCTAATTCAGACGGAGACGTTGCATGGGGCGCAGCTGCAGGTGGCGGAGGAACACTTTACTTCCTAAGACTAGAATATACATCAACACAAGCGGTTGGTGGTGCTGAATTCTTAGATCCTTCAGGAAATGGTGACTTTGAAACAACAGGTGCTGCTGTTGGTACAATTTCTGGTGACAATATAGATCTTACATTCGGTGAGACTACTCCACCAAAAGAAATTATTGCTTACGCATACCAAGCTAACAACTCTAGATATTCAATTACTCAACTAGACGGTGGTGGTAATAACGCATCTTTCTATGCATTAGGTGCTACAGAGAGTGCACACTCATCTACCCACGGTATCGGTAACCAAGTTACAACTGATATATTTACAAACTTTAATAGTGCGAAATTAACGTTAGACTTAAGTATGGGTAACTTAGATGCAGTAAGAGAACCGGGAGGGTTTGGAGCAACTACAAAAGAAGCTCACGCATTTATTGTATTTAGATTCTAAAAATTAATAAAAGATGGGGTGGTTTCGGCCACCCCTATAATAATATAAAGTAAGATATGTCAACATTCACACCAATAACCCTCATCGGATCAGTAAGTTCTATTGCAAATGGATTAGCTTACGGAGAGAATGACGGTACAGGAATGGCAGCTCAATATCAAACATTTGATATGACCATTACTGTTAACCCGCAATCTACTGGAGACGGTTCCACTAGAAAGGCAAATGAATATAATGGTATTGACGTTGCAGTTGGTATGTGGATTTCCGATTCAGAAGGAAAGTCTATTTTAAGAATTAAATCTATATCAGCTAAAACAGCATCTACAGTTCAGCTTATAGCAGAAGATGTAGATATGCTTTCATATAGATTAAATGCTATTAACTCTATTACTTCAGGTGGTGCTATTATAGTATTTAGCCAAAACTCAGAAGGTGAAGCTATTATTACAGATACTAGTGGATTTGCTGCTGGTGGTTTAGATAAAGTACAGAGTAGATTTGTTGTAAATGAAGCTGATGATAGAGTAAAGTTTACACATGATATAGCTCCTTCAGTTGATAAAGGTGATATTGTAACAGTTAATGGAAGTGGTTTATTAGTAAAATACGGAAGTGCTGGTGGATCTGATATTAAATTAGGTACTGTAATTGATAAGATTAGAAATGGTAAAGATGTTTTTGTAAAACCATTTAATGATATTATTAGAAATTACAAAGATCCAGAATCTTTAACTGCTAATCCCGCTCAAATATATTATACAGATGCAAATAACTCTGGTGAGATTACTACCAATGCTGGTGGTAAAGCAACTTATATGCACTTAAATACTGCAATTGCTTCTTCGCAAATTGTAGGTACTGGTCTTCCAGGTGGCTCAGATGTTATTAACCTAAATGGAGTTACTGTTTTTAATGGTGCAAATGATACGGTAGCAGATATTAATGCATTTAGAGATCTTATTAATACATTTACTAATCAAACAAATGTTAGTGCTAGTTCGGCTGCAACCCCTGTAAGTATTCAAGGTGGTGATGAAGCTCCTAACTACGCTAGTCAAGATTATTATTCGGTGAGTGATTCTTATATCGTAACAGGTATTCAAGGTCAATCTCCTTCAGTTGCTCAAATTACAATTGGTGATGGTGTTAACGCCCCAGTAACTATTGATTTTGATAACCCAGATGATACATTAAACTTAGGAGATACTTACGATGTTATTTCTCCTTCAGCAATATTAACTAAATTTCAAAATGCTATTACTAGTGGAAGTTTAGATTTAACTGCAGAATTAGTAAACATGGATGCTTATGATGGACAGACTGTAAAGATTTCTACAACAGGTTCTGCAACACAGGTTGTTTTAACTAATAATGCTCCAGCAGCATTTGGTTTAAATGCAGTAGGTGCTAACTCATGGACTGGTATTGGAATGTCAGCTACGGTTGGTTCTCCAGTATTAACATTAACTAGAGCTGCGGGTGGGCCGATTGATATTACAGGTTCTCCAATTTCAGGTGGTTGGATTAATACAGGCGGAGCTGTATCTTCAAATTCAGGTAGAGTACCTTATTTATTATTAATAGAATCTGAAGGTGGCGGAGGAGTTGCTGAAACAGGTATTTCAACTAGAGAACAAGGTGCTCCTAATGTAACTACTGCAGATGGAGATGCTACAGGATTATCAATTGCAAATACTCCATTCGGAGATGGTGATGTAACTATTACTGTAAATGGTCTAGGTGTAGATCTAGGTAATGGTGCTAAAGATGAAGCATGTTACTTCTCAAGTGATAACGGTACGTCAGCAAAAGCAATTGCAGATATTACTGCTGGTGATACTCTACATTGGATGGGATCGATCGCAGGTTATGAACTAGATGGAACAGACGAACTTGATATTAAATATGACAAATCAAGTTCATAAATAACATTAAACTAATATAAAAAGCGGCTTATGCCGCTTTTTTTGTTTAATAAAAATATTATCTTTTTATTTAACATTTCTAGCCAAATATTAGATGTAGTTTAGATAAATAAGAATGAAGGCACACTAACGTGCTTTAGGCCTAAATAAACAACAAATAAACATGGCAAGATTAAAAGTAAAACAAATTAGTGACTTTACAAGCGCAGTTAACGGACTAATCGGAAGTAGCCAAATAGCAGTAGATGATTCAATTGATTCATTAGAGTCTCAACTTTCTGAAGGTTTAGATTCTTTAGGAGTTATCGATTCATCGATTTCTAATGCTTTAACAGTAGAAATGCAGGCAACTGACAATGAAATAGGTTCATTAGAAGTTATCGATTCAGCAGTTTCTAACGCTTTAGCAGCAGAAATACTAGCAACTGATGGTGAAATTGGTTCATTAGAAGTTATCGATTCAGCTGTTTCTAATGCTTTAGCAGCAGAAATACTGGCAACTGACAATGAAGTAGGTTCATTAGAAGTTATCGATTCAGCTGTTTCTAATGCTTTAGATGCTTTAGATACTACAGTTGGTAACATTGATATTGGTTCATTAGAAGCAATTGACTCTGCTGTTTCTAACGCAGTTGCGGGTATTTTACAAGGTGCTGATGCTAATACAGACAACTTCTCTGAAGTTATCTCTTACATCAACTCTGTAGATAATGCATCTGATTTAGATTTAGTAGCTGAAATGGCGTCTGTTGATTCAAGATTCGGTTCTGCTGATACAAGATTCGGTGGTATAGACACTGGAATTGGTTCATTAGAAGTTATCGATTCAGCTATTTCTCAAGCTTTAGCTACTGAGATTTCAGTTACTGATGCTGAGATAATTTCATTAGAACGTATCGATTCAGCAGTTTCTCAAGCTTTAGCAAATTTAGATACTTCAGTTGGTAATATCAACATCGGTTCATTAGAAGTTATCGATTCAGCTGTTTCTAATGCTTTAGCAGCAGAAATACTGTCAACTGACAATGAAGTAGGTTCATTAGAAGTTATCGATTCTGCAATCTCTAATGCATTAGATGCTTTAGATACTACAGTTGGTGACATCGACATCGCTTCATTAGAAGTTATCGATTCAGCTATTTCTACAGCTTTAGCTACTGAGATTTCAACTACTGACGGTGAGATTAGTGCAATACAAGATTCTGTAGATTCATTAGAATCTCAGTTGAATGGTTTCGCTAAAGAAGCGTTCATTCAAGGTGCGTTCTCAGGAATTGTTACTGGAGGAGGTATGACTGTACCTGTTGTAGATACAACTGGAGCTCAGCTTGATGGTGGTTCAAATGTAACTGAAAGTGCTGGCGTAGCCGTAGTTGATTTAGTTACAGAAATCGAAGGTGCGAATGACTTAGAAAGAGAAGCAAACTTATTGTTTGTAACTATCAACGGTCAATACGTTAACCACGATGCTGTCAGAATTAACGGTTCAACATCTTTCTCTGTAATAGGAGGTTCTCTAGGTTTCGATCTAGAAGCAGATGACGTACTAGAATTCAAGTACATCAAAAACTAATTTATTAGTTTACAAGTACGCTAATTTATAGCAAATTAAAGGGTCCCATTTTTGGGACCCTTTTTTATTTGTATGATATATAAACTGTATTAAATCACATTTGCAAATATGACAATAGGAATCACACTCGGCCTCATGAAGGAGAACGAAAGCATGTGGATTAATGGTATTAAATTAAATGCTATTTTTCTAGCAAACATGTTCCAAAAACTAGGACATCACGTTTATTTATTAGATACTAATGCGACTGTAGAAGCTAACGCCATTACAGGTAAATTAAACTCTGATAAAATAGTATGGGATATTGAAGAGTTTCCTATCTATAGATTTTTAAAGAAATGGAAAGATATTGATATACTCGTTACATTAGGTACTGCTTTAGATGATACAACATTAAAAGTGTTTAAATCACAAGGTAAACATAAACGAGTAATAAAATATATGTGTGGAAATAACTATGTATTAGATATGGAACGTGTTTTGTTTAGAGATGACACAGACCAAGTACCCACGCTTCAAAACGAATTAGATGAAATATGGTATGTGCCTCAACAACAAAAACATAACCATGATTATTTTAGAATACTACATAGATTAGATGATGATAAAGTAAAAGCTGTTCCGTTTATCTGGGACCCTATGTTTATTGATAAAACAGAAAACTTATATGGTGGTAAATTAGCAGATGGTACTGAGATAGAAGTTGCTGTTCCAATTTATCAGCCTAAAGAACTTTCTGAAATGAGGTTAACATGCATGGAACCTAACATGAACGTGGTTAAATATCACATGATACCTATGATGATTGCTGAAGAGGCTTTTAGAAGAGGTTCTAAGTTTAAGGCATTCAATATCATTAGCGCTGCTAGACTTATGAAGAGTAAGTATTGGAAAACTATTTTAGGTAAATTATCTATATTTAATCCAGATGATAATAGAGTATTTGTACATCATAGATACCCTGTTCATAGCATTCTTGCTAAATTAACAGATGTAGTTGTTTCACACCAGTGGGATAATCCATTAAATTACGCTTATTTAGACGCAATGTATCTACAATACCCACTAGTACACAACGCGCCGATGATTCAAGATGCTGGATATTATTATCCTGACTTTGATGTTAAAGAAGGTGTGAAGCAGTTGGAATATGTTTTTGAGCACCATAATAATAACATAGACGAGTATAACGAAAGAAACGAGGAAGTCCTAACAAGATATACAGTTTACAATGAAGATATGTTAGAGACATACCAGAAGTTATTAGATAACCTAGTGGATCGTAAAAATACACATAATCTATCATACAAATATGATTGGAAAACAAATACCTATGAATAAAAAGAATAAAGCTATTGTTGTTTATATTGACAACAAAGAAAAGTGTATTGAAGAATTTTCATGGTTATGGAAATCGTGGTTAATGTGGGATATTAACGAAGAGTGGGATTTAGTTGCATTTACAAATCCTATCATAATGGAGACTATAGAAAAAAGATTTAAACATGATGATTTGTATCTTTTATCTATGGGGTCATGTGCAGTAAAAGGTAGTGAATGGGAAGGTTATGGTTTTGTTAATTCTTTTTCTATGTTCGATAACCCGGTCCATGATAATCTACTAAAAGAAAGATATGATTATCTTTTAAAAACAGATTGTGATACATTTTTAACAAAAAACTTTAAAGGTATTGAGTTAGATAAAACAAGAGTACATTTTGGCACAGGAATGTACTATCCTATTAATCAAGGTATTGGTTGGATTAATTTAGTTAGAGAAAAGATTGTAGCCACTTCTAAAGCAATGGGACTAAAATATAACAACATAACACATGTTGGTGCAAGTATGTTAGGTTATACTGAAGCAATATCTAAAATATGTAAATTACAAAAAGAAATAACATCTAATTTGTTAAAATACGGATGGAAAAAAGGTGATAATGGAACATGGCCCGGTTGGTGGAAAGGTACGGCATCTATGTACGCTGGAGAAATAGCAGTCAATCACCTATTAGGCCCTATGAATATCGTAAGTGGTACAGTCGATGTTTATTGTACAGAAAACAAAATAACATCTACAGATTTACACATCCATGCATGGCAGGTAGATGAAGAGACTAAATTATTTAGCAAGAAGAAATATCACACTGGTGAGTTACCTAAAATAAAAAGAATGGCAGTTCCAAATACAGCAGGTGACTACTGCCACATGGTTGCATGCCAACCTTTAAAAGAATTAAAGGAATTGGTTAAAAAACAAACGTGATATTTGTCTACCTAGAAAACTTAGAAGGATATATAATATAACGCGTAAAAATACAACAGTATTACATGTCTAGACTAAAATTAAAACAGATTAAAGATTTTCTGTTAAATAACACACAAAACGGTGATTATTTAGCATATAACAGCTCAACTGGCCAGTGGGAAAACCAGTCTGCACCTCTTAGTGGAACTTCAGGTTCTTCAGGTACAGATGGTGTCGATGGAGCTAAAGGCCAAAAGGGTGAAGCCGGTGTAAATGGTACATCAGGTTCTTCAGGTACAAATGGTGTCGATGGAGCCAAAGGCCAAAAAGGTGAAGTTGGTCAAAAAGGTGAAGTTGGTCAAAAAGGCCAAAAAGGTGAAGGTGGAACCTCTGGTTCTTCTGGTACAAATGGTGTCGATGGAGCTAAAGGCCAAAAAGGTGAAGTTGGTCAAAAAGGTCAAAAAGGTGAAAGCGGAACTTCAGGTTCTTCAGGTACAAATGGTATTGACGGTGAAAAGGGTGCTAAAGGTAATACCGGTGAAAAAGGCCAAAAAGGTGAAGCTGGTATAAATGGTACATCTGGTTCTTCAGGTAACGATGGTTTACTTGCAGGAACTTCAGATCCTGTTGGAAGAATAACAGGTCAATTTGTTGGTCAACAATATATTAATACAACTACAGGCACAACTTTCACATGGGATGGTGCATCATGGTCAGATACTGGTAGTATTGCAGGAACTTCAGGTTCTTCTGGTACAAACGGTGTTGATGGTGCTAAAGGTCAAAAAGGTGAAGTTGGTGTTAAAGGTGATGCTGGAACTTCTGGTTCTTCAGGTACTGATGGTGTCGATGGCGCTAAAGGTCAAAAAGGCGAAAAGGGCGAAGTTGGTCAAAAAGGTGATGCTGGTACTTCTGGTTCATCTGGTACTGATGGTGTCGATGGTGCTAAAGGTCAAAAGGGTGAAATCGGCCAAAAAGGTGAGACTGGACAAAAAGGTCAAAAAGGTGAAGTCGGAGATAAAGGAGAAGATGGTACATCTGGTTCTTCAGGTACTAATGGTGTCGATGGCGCTAAAGGTGATAAAGGAGATAAAGGAGAAGATGGTACATCTGGTTCTTCTGGTACTAATGGTAGAGACGGAGCTAAAGGTCAAAAGGGCGAAGGCGGAACTTCAGGTTCTTCTGGTACAAATGGTGTAGATGGAGCTAAAGGTCAAAAAGGTGAAGTCGGTCAAAAAGGTCAAAAAGGTGAAGGTGGAACCTCTGGTTCTTCAGGTACTAATGGTAGAGACGGAGCTAAAGGTCAAAAAGGTGAAGTTGGTCAAAAAGGTGATGCTGGAACATCTGGTTCATCTGGTACTGATGGTAGAGATGGTAACTTTGGTGGTGCATCATTTGATTATACATTTGCATCTGCTATAAGCGCGACTCAACCTGCTGGTGGTAGATTAAGATTAAATAATTTTAATACACAAGTAGATGCTACTAGCATTTATATAAATCAAACTGATGATGACGGTGGTAGTGTAGAGTCATTCTTTACAGCATTAGATGCCGTAACATCTGGTATTAAAGCACATATTAGAATATCTAAGAAATTCAATACCGATGATTACTTATTATTTGCGATCGGTGATTTAACAGATAATGGTTCATGGTGGACATTAAATGAATTATCAAACGTAGGTTCATCAACACAATCTCCATTTGCAAACGGTGATGATATTGTAATTTCATTAGTTGCAACTGGTGATAAAGGTGACACTGGTCAAAAAGGTCAAAAAGGTCAAAAAGGTGAGATTGGTCCTAAAGGAGAAGATGGAACATCTGGTTCTTCAGGTACTAATGGTGTTGATGGAGCTAAAGGCCAAAAAGGTCAAAAAGGTGAAGTCGGTCAAAAAGGCCAAAAAGGTGAAGGTGGAACTTCAGGTTCTTCTGGTACTAATGGTGTAGACGGAGCCAAAGGACAAAAGGGTGAAATTGGTGAAAAAGGTGGCATGGGCTCTAAAGGTGGCACAGGTCAAAAAGGTCAAAAAGGTGAAGTCGGTGCAGCAGGAACTTCAGGCTCTTCTGGTACTAATGGTGTTGACGGTTCTAAAGGTCAAAAGGGTGAAGAAGGTCCAAATGGAGGTACTTATCACTACGTAAACTCAGGAAACCAATATACTAAATATAGATTCTGGGGAACTGATAGCACATACGGTATTGGTATGTACTCAGGACAAACCTATGGTTACCTAAACGATTATGCTACAACATTCGTAATGAGCAATACTGCTACTAGAGGTTGGAAGTGGATGGCTAGTACTGATGATGTTGGTGCAGGCTCGATGTCATTGACAGTAGATGGTAGACTTTATACAGACCAATTCGTTAACGCGACTAAGTTTGTACACAGATCCGGCGGTGAAATTAGTTCAGACGGTACAACAATGAGGTTTACATTCTAATCAATGACATATAATAGATGAGTTTAGATTTAACAAGAAATAGAAAAGCAACACACGAACATTTTGCAGTAGCAGGAAGTTATACTGATTCTTATATAGAAGTTCAGGCACATTCCCATACTAGTGATATTAATGAGTGGTATGTTAAGTGGGTTCCTAATAATAAGTCTGCAAGTCAGACTATAACGCCAGGTACTAGTGTTGCATCATTAGATGCAGACGGTTATCAATACTATGGAAGCGGCCCAATAACATCACAGCTAGCTTCTAACGCAGGCGGCTACTATATAGTAAGATTCCCATATTATGATTCTTCGAATGCTTACAATGGAGGTAGTACATCCCCAGGACTAGGTCAGCCTAGTATAGGTACATATTGGGCAAATGGTGGCCAATCTGGTGCTCCTGACTTACAGGATATGGAGTCTATGTTAGATAATATAATGGGTGGTCTTTATGGTGATATTGTTTTTGCTATTTATAGTTTTGGTAAAATAGGAAGTGATCAGAATCTTTATGATTTTTTTGAAGGTCCATTAAGATCTTGGAGGTTTACTAGACATATAGGTAATAGTATGAGTAAAGAATTTAGTTATGCTGCAGTAGGTACTAATGTTAACGATATTGGACTAATAGCAGAATCTTTACAAGGTCCACTTTCAGGACAT
>Ga0187219_1001733_pt1 | contig 10377 bp, 24 predicted proteins | sample 13SPOviralmetaG_FD_130162 | JGI IMG/M metagenome (GOLD analysis project Ga0187219, IMG submission 130162) | Marine viral communities from the oligotrophic San Pedro Time Series (SPOT) site, San Pedro Channel, CA, USA - 13 SPOT_SRF_2010-07-21... | ecosystem: Environmental > Aquatic > Marine >... | reverse complement strand
TTGTAAATTGATCTTGCAATGATGTAACTCATACTTTCATAACTCATAAACCTACCTCTTTCATCTCTCCATTGAAACCTTTTCTTTTTCATCCATTCATTAATACCCTCTGTTAAACCACCCTTTGGAAAATTACCACTACCATATTGAAATTGTGATAGTGATGCTTTTGTTTCTGGGTATGTTGATGTTTTACCCTTTACACCTTTATCTACAAAAGTTCCATAGTCCTCCATTAGAAAATCTAACAAGAACAGATTTTGGCTTTTATCAAATGTGTAGCCTAGAGAATTATCTAAATCACCACCAGCTTTATTTGAACCATATTTATTTACATCATTTTTTAGGTTTTCTTTTGATGCATCTACAACATATTGTGCAAAGGATATTAATATTTCATCTACATTTTTAAAGTCCATTAGCAGATGTATATATCATTGTAAATTAGTATATCCATTGTAGCACTCCAACCAGCAAGTTGGTTTTCAAACCTATCATTAAACGGTGTTAAACTTGGGTTGCCATCTAGTTGGTACATATCTGTATGTAATGAACCCATCCTTAACTTCTGTATCAGCTTGTTTAAGACTAGCAGTTGTGTGTTTAGAATATCTTGTTCATTATCATTACCAGTAAATCTATCTGTTGTTATATCCTTTGATTGGTCTACAATATCACAAGCAAGTATACTTATATTAAACCTCAACACTTGTTCTTCTGCTGAAACACTATTTACAATCATATGTGCCAATGGGAATATGTCTTGCTTATTTAGGTTTACTTTGCTTATATCACCAATAGAAACTGTATTAGTAAATTCAGTACTTCTTAATTGTTCTTCTATTGTTGAGGTTAATTGATAATACCCTCTTATACCTTGTTGGCTCATTTGAAATTTTGTTTAATTCTTTTTGCTTCTACTTCTGCTTTGTCTTTCATAAAGGATAGCATCATAAAACATTCGTGTACTCCTAGTTTAGTGATATCTTCATATCTTGTAATGTCTCCTTGAGCAAGTCCGTAAATTGAGTTATACCACCCCCATTTGGTTGTGAAGTTAGATACTGCGTCAAGGCTTGTGTTTGTTCCTTGTCCAAATAGTTCATCATAGTTTTCGACAAGTCCAGTCCTAAATTCCACAAAAAAAAAATTGATGATAATACTGCATCCATAGGCATATCTAAAATATCTTGATCCACACCTACCTTGTATTCTTCTATTGTGTATTTGTCTTTTATCTTGTTTACTACTGGTCTATATAAAACTGCCATTGCTTTTTCTATATTTTCCCAGTCCCCTATAAAGGTATCTAAATCTATATACTCGCCTAAAGTTAAATCATCTAGTTGTGGATGAAAACCATAGTTAATATTGTTTAGCTTAAAACTTCTAACCAGGTTAGGCTTCTGCTCAAACATTTCTGTAAGTGTACTTACTATTAGTTCACTATCATTAAACTTTAACCTCATTACATCTTCAAGGTTTAACTTGCAGAATATTTCAATGATCTTTGCATTTAAAAAACTCTCATCATCTACATTTTTCTGTATTTTAAGAAAGTGCTTATACTGCCTTAAAGTAATTTCACTTAAATCATTTGGTACTGTAATATTGATATTCATACTTATATAACGTTTTTAAAATGGTTTTTTATAGTAAGGTAAATATAATAAAAAAAGGTAAGCATTTCTGCCTACCTAATTTCAACTTAACTTAACCAACTAAATCATACTTGCCTCGTGACAAGTGCCACTACACACACCAGGCTTGTCTATATCTGCACCACATTCTGTGCAATCATACTCTGGGTAATCTGGTGGGCTATACCAATCCATAATATTCTGTTTTTAATTTACCATTACGGTAATGTTCTACAATAACACCAGTTGATAAAGGTACTACCTTATATGGTCTGATGCTTTTCTTTACTAAAAATCTGTTTATTAATTTTTTCATATCTGTTTTATTTCGTTAAATACTGCGTGTTCTAAACAAGATCCACATAATTCATCACTTAAATAAGATGCTTCTGCACCACAACAATTACTGTGCATATTGCTTTTCTAAATAACCCATTAATCTATCGTGTCCTAGCTTTGCAGCTTTAGTGTATTCTTGATGTGCATATTCTAATGCTAGTATCTTAACATCTAGCTTTTGTTTATCTGTTAAGCCTAGCTTGTCTATGCCTTTGTAAAAAATTTCTTGGTTTGTCATATCTGTTTTTGTTAGTTAATATAATATAAAAAAAATTCTTTTAAATATCTATTTTTACTTTTCTACTCAATTAAGTTTTTTGTCAAAACTAATTTTTCGTACTCCTAAAAAAGCTATTCTTTTAACCCCGTTTTCTTCCAGTATGTGCGGCAAAATTCAATAACCGCATCGGGCATTTTGGTTTTTACACCATTGGTTTTTCAACCACGTTAAATGCATCTAGCTTATCAATATATAAAAGAACCTAATTAATATACTGCAATATAATAAATAAATATCATATAAACAAATAATTTAATAACTTTTATGAAATAAAGTAATTACCTCTATTTGGGTTTTGTAGTTGATATGATACAGAATAACGTATAGCATCAATAATATGATTGAATTTGTCTTGTGGTGTTTTAGACTTTTTCTCTAACCAGGAGTAGTTGTTTAGTTCTTTGATTAAGTTTATACTGTTTTCTTCTACAATCAAATCATAATCTTGTAGTAATGCTATGCCGTATGTAATTGATCCTTGACCTTTTATTGCTTTGACTACATTACAACCTTTTGCTTTTAGTTCGTGTAACAATCTTGGTTCTGCACTATCACCTACTATAAGATGGTTTTTAGCGTGTTTAAGGTTTAGTTCAGCTATCTGTGATGTGGTAAGACCTTTCAAGTAAAAGCATTCCTTTAAATAGATTATCTTATTGTTTACATCTATGTTAGTTTCAACTAATGTATTTTCATCTGATGCAAAACCATAATCTTGTCCAAAGACACTTACACCTACTTTTTTAAACTCACCTATTTTCCAGTTAGTAAATATTACACCCTCTGCCTTTGCCAACCATCCACCTAGCATTTGGTGCTTGTATTTCTCTGGTCTACGTTTCTTAATGTTTTCTATTTGCTCTAAATAGCTTTTAGATAGGTTTTCTATGTTATCTAAATATGTGGTGTGTATATATGATGTATTTCCTTTGGTTGAGTTTGTGCCAGCTTGCACACCTTTATCTTCAAAGAACCTATTATATATCCAATGCTCTTTTGTGACTGGGTTTAAAATAAGTATTACCCTATTCTTTTGGTTTAGGTTTCTAACACTTAAATCTATTTTATCAAAGATGTTTTCATCTTGTAGTTCTTCTGCCTCATCCATTACCCACGTAGAAACATTAGTTAAAGACTTTAGGTTAGCCGTTTGGTCACCACTTGATGTCTTGATACCCTTAAAGATTATCTTGCTACCAGATAGCTTATTTCGTATCTCATCTTTTGTGATATGAAAAACGTTTTGTAGGTTAAGCGTTTCTATCTTGTCTATAAATTCTGGTATTATAGATATGTATGCAGATGATAATGTAAACCTTGTAAATAAGATTGTATGCCCAGCTTCAAAAGTGAGCAACAACAATAACAAGTTTATAGAATACGATTTACCCGACCCACGACCACCAGTTACAATATAATACCTGGCATCTGATGTTTGGATAGGGTTATACTTTGGATCAACTTCTATCACTTAAATTTAATAATGTCTTTAAAGTTAATATTAAACCCATCTGTTGAGGTTATATCTACACTTTCTTTAGGCTTACCATATCTGTAACCAAAGTATAAACTCATAGCCTTACTATCACCTTTTAGGATCTGCTTGCCTAGTGTTTTAATTACCTCATCATTATCAATAAGGTTATCTAACTTCTCTATTAGTTTAAGTTCATCTGCTTTCTTTGGTCTACCAGCACCCTCTCTTTTACCACCGTTGTTTTTTCTTTTATCCATTTGATAGAAATTTGTTTATTCAATTATATAACGTAATTACTTAACGTTTTTATTTAGCTTTAATTTTAGTAGTCTTTCTCTTATTGCTTTTCTTTCTTTACCCTTTGGTAATTTGTCAAATAGTTGTTGTAGCTTTTGTATTAGTTTCTTTCTGTTCATAGGTTGTTTGTTAAAATGTAAAACTTGTTTTAAATGTTACCTTTCCATCTTCACACCACTTCTTTATATGTGATGCTCTAAATCTTCCTTTTTCTAATAATAGCAGCATAAGCATATGTTCATCTTCATTTTCATTGTATAAATTATTCATTTTATTTTCTACTAACTCTTTATTGTTTTGCATCCATTGTTGTGCTATTTTGTTTTCTATTTCAGTTTTTATAACAGCCTCTTTTATTAAACCTCCTCTTTCATTAGAAAATGATACATCGTGTGCTTTTCCGTGACATTCTGAACATATTTTAATTAAATTACTTTCATCATCTGTTCCACCTCTTACTTTTGGAATTATATGATGTAATTCAAGATAATTACTTTTTTTAAAACACAACTTGCATTTCATAGCTTTTCTATTTCGTTTAGTACTTCTTGATAGTATTCTAATGTTATCTTATTATGTGGTTTTATTATTTCATTTTCAAGTATAAGGCTTATATGTAGTTTAGCACATTGTTTTGCTTTTGTGCTTGTTGTTGTTTCCACATAAAATTCTTTTACTAATTGGTATGCTTTTTCTTTTGGTGTTTGCATAAATAGCCATTCTTTTTTAATCACGTTGCACAGTTTATTATTTCGTATTCACTATTGTTTTGTTTCCATTCAAAAGACTTTAATACTAAAGCTGCCCTTTCATCATACATTGTTTTTTGTTCTTCATCAAGGCTTCTGTATTGTTTTTCATTTGGTGTGTAACCATTTGAATATTGCCTATCGTAGTTGCTTAACTTTTCTATTGCTTTGAAATAATCTTTTTCTAGTGTTTCATACTTTTTTTGTATTACTTCTAACTTTGTTATTTGGCTATACTCTATTTGTGATTTTACTATAAAGTTACTTTCAAGTTTATCGTAGTAATCAAATCTATCTTTTTTGTACAATGGGTACATTTTGTTTGCGTGTATTGCCGTTGCGTGATCAAATGATTTACCCTTTGATTTTATAAAGTCAGATATACTTACCCACCTCATATCAAGTTTGTTTCTTAATATATGACAAAGCAAAGCTCTATGCTCAACGTATTCAGTTTTTCTTGTTTGTTTGTATATATCTATACCAGTTAATGTAATAAGTAAATCACTTACTTGTTCTGGTGTTTCTAATATTGTTGTTACTGTATTGTAATTCATTTGCTTTGTAGTTTTTGTATGTATAAAGCTGCATCCATTAGTTCTTCTTTTAGGTGCTGCAAGAAATCATCTTTGTTATTATCTTGTAGTGTTGTTTTGTATTTGTCTATACCTACACAACTTCTTATGTCAAATTCTCTTTTTAAATCTTCTACTATTTTATCTTTCATTGTGTTCTTAATTTTAAAAGGTGGTAGCACTCTGCGTATTTTTGTCTTGCTTTACCTTTGTATTCTTGTTTAAATAATTCGTATAGCCTTCTTGTGTATTGATATTTTGTGGTGCAGTCTTTAAAATGCTTTTCTGCATACTTCTTACCCTTACCCTTAAAGTAGTTTACATTGTCAGCAGTATCACCTACAATCATTTGCTCATAAAAATTGTACATAGCTTCTTCTTCTGATATGTCTAATATCTCTTTATGCTTGTAGTGATAGTTGTACATCAAACAAGGGAATTGTTTGTAGTCTTTATCTATTGATACAATCATTACTTCATCCCTACCAATATCATCACTAATCTGTTTCCAATACCTGGCAACCATATCATCTGTTTCTATACCATAACCCCAAATGCTATCATATTGTTCTTTTACAAATTGGTGCATCTCATCTAGTAATGGTGGCAGTTCTTGTTTCTTTCTGTTGGCTTTGTACTTTGGTGTAATTAACTTTCTAAAGTTACCCTTTGATCCACTAAAGGTTAGTACCTTGTCTATAGGGTATTTATCTTCTAGATGGTTTACTATTGCCATAAATTGTTCATCAAACTTTGCCCTACTATCTTCTATGTTTGTGTAGTATAGTTCATCATCTGGTGTTTCTCTTTTACGATAGCAACTTGCAAAAATTAAACTATCTGCATCAATTAGTAAAATCATCTATTGTTATGTTAAGTTTTAAATAATTCTTTTTTCCTTGTTTTACTTGGTAGTTAATATGTACATCAGTTATCTCACTATCTTGTTGTGTGTGATATTCTATTTGCTTTCTTAACTTTTCCCAAGCCGCTTTGTTTACTTCCATACATTATGTGATTTTATAATTAAATCTAATTTGTATGAATATTCTGCTGCAATTAATCTTACAGTTTTATTTATCTTAAAGTTTTTTGCATCAATTAAACACTCTTGTTTTAAGTCTTTTATTTTATTAAGTAGGTTACTTTCTCGCTTACCTAATGCATAATTTTTAAATATATGATAGTCTTTATCTCTTGATGATTTTAATAAGTTTAATGCTTTTTCTTCTGCTTTAAGTTTCTTTAAAGTTTCATTGTTAGAAAATATTATTTTTTTTAATTTTTTTATATTATCATTTTCTTTCTTAAACTCAAAATCATTTTTAGCATCATTACGTTTTAACTTTTTTTGCTTTATGCTTTCATCACAAGTTTCATTGCTTTTATTTAATGCAATTCTTTTAAGTACTATTTCTTCTTTTCTGTTGGTTATTTCAACATAATTGTTTTTTTCCATTCTGTTTTGTTTTAGTTAATAATGATGCAATGTAACACTATTTACTTTATAAACAAAACATTTAACAACTAACTTGGTTCTATATTTATATTTATTCTTACTGCATCATTTTCTTTAAGCAAGTACACATCTTTTAAAAGTCTTTTCTTTGTCCACATTGTAGTATCTGGGCAGTACTTTTTTACTGGTGCTGGCATCTGGAGTGTGTTCAGGTAATACATAAAGTTTCCTTTAGGATCATTGACAAAGAATATCTTTACAACATCTAAAGCCATTAGAGCATCGTACTTGTCTTTTTCAATTAGTTTATCTTCATAGTATTTATTTCTAAATTTCATCTCTATAACGCAATCCATTCCCTTTGGTGTTTTACCTTTTGCATCATACCTAGAATAACCATCACCACAATGTTCTAACTCCCACCCATCAAGGTTAAGCAAAAACACTACTGCCTTTTCCCACTCATTAATTTTTTTAAACCCCATTGTTCCAAATTATGTTTAGTTGTTTTATCCATAACTTTATTTTCTTTGGATTGCAAGTGCAAGGTTTATGGTATTTGTGATTGTAGTAATTTGCGTGCAGTTGGCATATAAGTTCAAACTCATTGGGTTGTAAAGTGTTCTTTGGTTCTGATCTGAAATCACTCCAGCTTTCAAAATCTTGTTTATTAAATTTTACCATCTATCAATTTTTATTTCGTTTAACTTTTTTCTTCTCTTGTTACAATCACATTTAGTACCTCTTAACTTATGGTATTTATCTACCAGGTATTTAATACCAGTATATTTTGTAATGTAATAAATAATGTTTCCTAGTTTCATATTGTTTTGTATTTATATAATATTTCTTTTTTTATTAAATATGCTTTTTTTTCTTTAGTATCACCTTTGCCTATAAAACTACAATACTTTAAATTGTTTTCTTTTATGCACTTTTTGATGTTTTTAATTGTAAACCAATTATAATTTTCTCCATCGTATATTACCCACCAAGCAGCTTTTGATGTAGATAGTGCTGATGGTCTATTATTAAATTCTATTTCAATTACAATGTTGCCAGTATATAAACTTTTTTTATCTGATTTAACTTCAATACCTATTTCTAGTTCTGGTATAAATATATCCCATTCTTTATAATACCCATCTACTATATAAGATTTTGGGTATTTATTTTTTATTAATTTTAAAACTTCATCTTCATATTTTTTTCCAACCTTTAAATCTCTTTCAAACGTACTTATCATAATAATTTCTTTAGTTTGCTTTTTACTTTGTTGTATGTGTTGTAAAGTGAGTAGTAATGTATAAGACTTTTTCTAGAAAATTCTGCAATGCTTTCACCCTCATTTATTATTTCAAATACTTTTCTATCATACCAAAACATCTTGGATAGTTCTTCTTGTATTTTATCATATGGTTCTTGATAGTTTACATCTGATGTGGTTAGGTGTATATCATCCATAGAAACCATAGTAATATTTTTACCTTTTCTTTTTAAATCGTAAAACAATGTTCTTAAAGTCTTAAAAATATAATAGTAGTTTATTTCTTTTTCATTGTACATAATATCTAAACCCTTTTCAAGTTTCAGTTGTATCTTGTAATACATTTCTTGCACAATATCTTCTGCGGTTTCTTGTTTACAACCAAAGGATAAAACTATTTCTACCCACTCTTTATGCTTTGCAGCAACTATTATCATTGTTTTTTGTACCATATCATTTTAATGGATCATATAAATCATTTACTATTGTTGGCAATCCCTTTTCATTTACTTCAAAGCTAAATGTTTCAAAAGAGTAACCCCTACTTCTACCACACTTAACGGTTGTCCAATCTTTATTTACTGTGTTTGCTTCCAAACTTATTACAGTTTCTGCTTTCTTTTCTAATGCACTACCAAGATGACCAGTTCCAAGTTTAGCACTACCAAAGTTTTGATGTATCACACAAATGATATGTACGTTTTGTTGTTGGCTAATTCTCATTAATGCACTTACTAACTCATTACTTTGCTCAATGTTGTTTACATCTGCACATAAATCTGCTACACCATCTAGGATGACCAGAGATGGTTCTTTTATGTTTTCCTTTAGGTAGTGTTCAATAAATTGTAATCTTTCTTTATAACCTACTGTACGCAATGCAAACGTATGATATTTATCTTTAGGTATGTTGCTATCCATATCTAATGGTCTTTTAAATACTTTGGATGCGTGCCAGCTTCCTTGTTCTGTATCTATGTGAATTAAATCACCATCACCCCTAAAACCTTTTATTTGTCCACCATAAATATTTGAACCACTTAAATAAGCTGATGCCAATAATGATACAAAAAATGTTTTTCTAGTCTTTGGTGGTGCAGTTATTACTGAAAGGTTACCAAAAGTTCCTAATGCTATTGGTATGATGCTATCACCTTTATCAGATCTTATAACCTTTTCACCATAGCTTAAACATACTGGTGGGTAATCTATTTTTTTTGTAATGTCTATATAACAAGTATCTGCTATAAATTCCATTAACATATTTTGTTCTGTTTCTTTTTCTGTCATTTGTTAAATGTATAAAAAAAAGGTGCAAGTTAAAAACCTACACCCTTTAAAATTAAGGATAATTAAAATGGTAAATCATCACTTGCTGGTTCTGCCACCGCTTGTGGTTGATCATCTCTTTCAGCAACCGTTACACCATCTGGTGACATCCACACCACCTTACCATTACCAAGATAGGTTTTAGCAACCTTTGCCTCTCTTTCTTCTTTGGTTTGGCTATCCATAAAAGCTACGTTGTTTCCGTACCTGGTTTCATCTTGAACCGCTATTGTGAAATTGTAGTACACCGCACCATCTTTTCCTTTAATAAATTTTTCTTTAGGTAGTCTATCTACTCTAATACTACCGTTGATTATTGCACTCATAATATATAGTTTAAATTTGGTATTGTCATTACACGCAATACCTCGTGTTTTATTTATTCAGCTTTTCTTTTCTTGCTGCATTTTTATTAGTTCTTGTGTATGAATATATTAATTTATTTTCATTGCAAGGTATAAACTTTACTTTATCATCTAAAGGTTTTTTTATTCTTCTCATATTACTTTCTTTTAAAATCGTCACTTTCATCTTCCGAGTAAACACCAAGTTGATAAAAGCCAGTTAGCTTTAATACTGATCTTGACAATGCACGTTTCTCTGCCATCTCCATTACATACCAACTATTACAATTACCATCTTTATAGTTAGCACCTTTTAATGCACTACCAAATGTTTGTATTTCTACACCCTCTTTTTTTGCGTATGCTTTTACAACCGCAAAGTTTGGATCACATTTTACAACCTCGTAATTTATTGATATGTTTTCTTTTGCTGCTATCTTTTCAATACCTTGTCTAGTAATGATAACATAGTGTTGATGTTTATATACATCTGTTTTCCCAAGTTCATACTTCTTGTACAAATCTAATAATTTTTCTCTATCCATTTTGTTTAAATATTTGTGATACTTCTATTTGTGCTTTTAATTCTTCTATCTTATTACATAAGGCTTCTATCCTATA
>Ga0187219_1001725_pt1 | contig 10398 bp, 14 predicted proteins | sample 13SPOviralmetaG_FD_130162 | JGI IMG/M metagenome (GOLD analysis project Ga0187219, IMG submission 130162) | Marine viral communities from the oligotrophic San Pedro Time Series (SPOT) site, San Pedro Channel, CA, USA - 13 SPOT_SRF_2010-07-21... | ecosystem: Environmental > Aquatic > Marine >... | reverse complement strand
ATGGGTGGATCAACTGGTTCTGGCATACTATTCTTTCAATAATCTATTATATTCTGCTTGCACTTGAGTAACAGCAGATGGTTTCAATACTTTTAGTTCACGTAAAGAATCATTCTTTGCGTAAACCCTATTTGAATATGTTATAGGAGTAAGCCCACCAAGAGAGGGATTAAATGGATCGATATCAACGTATTCCCTTGAGGAGTTTTCGTAATGATGCACTGAGTTATATTGTTCTACCTCACTATTGACCGTGATAGTATCAGCAATTCTATCTTCTGGGACAACAAGTTCACCAACGCCAAAATTGTCAGGCGACTTTACTATAACTTGTCCTAGATCAATGTATTTTTTAACAACAGTTCCAACAGATCCAGATGATTGACCGACCACTGTATCGCCAATTCTGATTGTTGATGCTATAGGATCTTGAGTGGTAATAGTTCTATTTGGGTAATCAGACTTTAGCTTATCTAGTATTTCCAACTCAGCAAGAGGCCAACCTGATTCTCTTACATCATCGTTCAAATAATAAAATGTCCAATAATAATCACTTGTTCCATACAACTTAAATGACATGGTGTCTGGTCTCTCAAAGTCATTAATATACTGTGTTTCATAGAATGTTACATTATCTTTCAGAACGTCAATCAATTTTATATATGCGGTAATGTTCTGAAATAAAATTCTGTCAGGATTGTTACCAAACGCATACGTTATAACTGGGAATGAGTTAAAGAAATTTGCCATTAGTAATCTGCCTGTATGTGTTGCTTCATAAGTGCTTTCGACTCAGTAAATTGTAAGGTAATAGCAGTAGATGTAAAGTTACCATCTGAGTGAAACCCCATACCTTGTGTGTTATATGTAGAAGAAACTCCAGTTAAATATGCAGGTAGAAATTTAAGACCTGGAATTGTTCTTTCATTATACTTGGTTTCAATAATAAATCTGTTTGGAAACTTATAACCGTAGTTAATCCCAGCCATATCCAGACCTGTGGGATATAACTCTTCTCGGAAGTGTCTAACTATACCCTTTACAATCTCAGCCTCTACTGCACTGGTCGGTACCATTGTAAAGTTAAACGCAAAACTTCTTAATGGGACACTTTTAAATAATGCTCTTGTATTAGGATTTAACTGAACACCTGTTACGCTTCGAATAGCACCTGCTGCTGGAGCACCGATGGACTTTGCCTTAGATGCAACATTAGCAGCAATCAATGAGGCTGCTTCATTATTCAGATTTAAAGATGTTCCCGCAATCGCTCCTATATCACCAAGTGCCTGAAAACTCTTTTTTATACCGCCCATAGCAGCACTACCTAATGATGCTCCGTCTTGCAAGCCTTTTTCAATACCAGCACCAATAAGACCAAGATCAAAGTTTTCAAACTGTACTGCATCTTGTAACTGAAATGCTGTAGGAAGATATAAACTTATATAAGGACATACACTAGAGTTCTTTGTTGGCAAGTTTGTATCACTTGCAATACTTGTAGCTTGCGCTGCTTGGTTTCTTGGAGGAACAGTACCGAATGCTTCTCGCTGTTTTCTTGCTACAGCAAGGCTTGTTGCGCTACTTAGCCTAGGATCTACTTGACCATCAGCATAGCCTGTATTCTGCGCTAATTCGTGTAGCACTTTTTTAGAACTTTCCGCAGATGCCCGCATTTTTGCAATGCCAGCCTCAATTTGTGCTTGAGCAGCTTCCTTTACGGCTTCTTCATCTACAACTTTGAATACAATAGTGCCTTTATAATCACTTGGATCTTCGTGAGGATATCTGAGAGTGTTCGCCATTTCATACCTTATAAATAAGTTGTATCGTTGATGTTATTTATATTGGAAATCATGGCTTATTCTGGTAAATACAAAGTTAAAAATCCCAAAAAGTATCAAGGTGACTACACCAAGATAACATATAGATCTATGTGGGAAAAGTGGTGCTTCAAATGGTGCGACGAAAATTCTGAAATCAAAGCATGGAGTTCCGAGGAAGTAGTAGTTCCATACTATTACGAAGTCGATAAAAAATACCATAGATACTTTGTTGATTTAAAGGTTACCTTTATATCAGGAAAGACTGTACTTATTGAGATAAAGCCTGACAAAGAAACCAAGCCCCCAATAAATCCAGGTAAGAAGACCAAGAGATATATCAGCGAAGGTTTAACCTACGTAAAAAACATCAACAAATGGAAAGCTGCCAAGCGATATGCAAAGGATCGTAACTGGGAGTTTGTGATATGGACCGAGAATACTCTTGAGAGCATGGGTATCAAACCAAAGTCTACCAAACCTTTGAAGCCTTTTAAAAGAAAAAAGGTAAAAAAATGATATAAATAACATTATGAAAATAGGAACCGTAGATGAGCAATCTTTTTAATAAACTAGAAATGGAAGCATTCCGCAAGGGAATCACACCGAGAACTAAAGAGTCTCAAGCGTGGTTTCGTAAGCGTGTGGCAACCATGCGCAAACCCAATCCAGCATCTCTTATGAAAGACGATCAAGTCAATCTTGAATCTCGTATAGGTTCTGGTACTATGGCAATGTTTTACTACGATCCAAAGCATAAGAAAAAATTACCCTACTATGATAGGTTTCCACTTATCATCTTAGTAGACAAAGTTCCAGGCGGTTTCCACGGTCTGAATCTGCATTACTTGCCCCCAGTATTAAGAGCCAAGTTTCTTGATGGTCTTATGGATAACATGAATAATAATCTATATGATGAAACCACTCGTTTCAAAGTAAATTATCAGATGCTTCAAAGAGCATCCAAACTTAGATATTTTAAACCTTGTTATAAAATGTATTTAAATAATCATGTTAGATCAAAGTTTGGTCAAATTGAAGCACCAGAATGGGAGATTGCAGCATTCCTACCTACTGCAGATTTTGCTAAGAGTTCAAAAGCCAATGTCTACAAAGATTCAAGGAAGATGATAAATGGGTAGAATTGATGATTTAAAAGGCACCGTATCTGGACGTGGAGGTTTTGTAAACCCAACTCTGTATAAAATTGAGTTGCCGCCGCTACCAGGATCAAATGTAAACACAAGAGATTTTTCCACTCTATGTTCTGGTATATCTATTCCAGGGAGACAGATACAGACAATAGCACGTGAGATAGGCACTGAGAAACAGTTTGTTGGTGTTGATCACGAGGTTCCGCCTGTCTCACTTACCTTTAGAATGGTAAATGATTTTGCTGTTAAAAAATATTTCGAATATTGGCAGAACCTAATCATAAACCAAAAAACGCACGAAGTAGGATATGCAAACACATATCATAAAAATGTAAAAATATCACAACTAGCAAAAATTGAGAGTACAATGCCTGTTGGTGGCCTTGGTATTATTTCAGATCTATTGCGCACAGCACAAGCGGATAGACAATACCCTAGTGTATATGAATGTACACTTATAAAAGCATTGCCAACTTCAGTTACTGGATATCAGATGGGTGATGCTCAGAATGACCAGATAGTTGAATTTACTGTTGAGTTACAATATAAAAACTGGGTAAATAATGATACGAATGAAGGACCAGACAATACTTACATACCGACTACAGTTGGAGATATTATAGAAAATAAAATCAACAGTGCAGTCAAAACAAAAGTGGAGGGTGCCGTCCGAGGAGCAATCGGCAGACTCTTTTAAATTATTTTACAACATGAGGATATAATATGCTACCTAAGTTAAATGATGTACCCAAATATGAGATTGATATTCCATCAACGGGCGAAATAAAACGGTTTAGACCATTTCTAGTGAAGGAAGAAAAAATTCTTCTGCTTGCGCTGGAATCTGAAAATGCAAATGAAATTCTCACAGGGATCGTTGATACTATCGATGCTTGTGTACAAGACATTAACACAGAAAAACTCACAGCATTTGATGTTGAATATTTGTTTATGAAAGTTAGGGCAAAGAGTGTTGGAGAAACAGCACACATAAAAATCAACTGCGAGAGTTGTCAAGAACCGAATGATTATGAAGTTAACATTGAGCAGTTGAGAATGGATGTTCCAAAGTTGGATCCTGTTATTAAACTAGATGATAATATCAGTATTGAAATGCAATGGCCTTCATGGAAAGATTTACAAGCCACCGTAAAAGATGGTGATGATATGAATGGTATGGATTATATTTTCGCTCTGTTAAGAGCGGCACTAAAATCTGTAAATACAGAAGATGAGCGGATTGATTTAAGAGATGTTTCAGCGGATGAGATTGATGCGTTTATTGATTCTATGAATACAACTCAGTTGAATATGATACGAGAATATGTTGATAAGATGCCTGCTCTGTCTGAGCAAGTGAAGTTTGAATGCGTGAAATGTGGTCACAAGAATGACAGAGAGATCCGAGGGTTACAGAGTTTTTTCTCATAGGTCTATCTCATGAATCCTTGATGAACTATTATGAAACTAATTTTAACTTAATGCAGCATCATAACTATTCATTGTTTGAGATAGAGAATATGATACCTTGGGAAAAAGAAATATATTTATCATTGCTAGTGAATTTTTTGAAAGTAGAAAAAGAACGAATAAGAACCAACAAAGGCTAAATTTATGGCAGACTCGACGTTAAATGATGTAGTTAAAATTCTGGAAAGAAATAATAAACTACTAGATGACATGGCAAATCCAAAGAAAGATCGAGTTGGCGGTCTAAAAGGATTGTTGGATAAACAAGATAAAACTGTGAAAGCCGCTAGAGGTAGCGGCATAAAAAATGCAGGGGAAGGTATCGGTGCCGCTGGTGGTGGTATCGGTAAACTACTTGGTGGTCTAGGTATTGGTGCTGGTATTGCTGCGGGTGGTGTAGGTCTTGCTCTTATGGGTCTCGCAACAGTTATGGACAAATTTGACCCACAAAAAATCAAAGATGGTGTGAACACTCTTTTATCCATTGGCGAAGGTAAAGGCGGTCAAGTAGAGTTTTTAAAAGAAGGCGGAATGTTTGGTCTTGCCATGCTTGGCATTGGTGCTGGTCTTGCTGCATTTGGTTTTGGTTCTGCTGTTGCTGGGGTAGGAGAAGCGATAAACAAATTTACTGGGAATGAGGATTGGGCGCAGAAGATTAAAGATAACGTCACAACACTTCTATCAATTTCGGATCTGCCAGGCGTTGCTGATGGTGATGGTAAAGCAAAAATACTAACTTTGACTTTAACGGGTATTGGTACTGGTCTTGCAGTATTTGGCGTTGGGTCTGCTATTGCTGGTGTGGGAGAAGCGATAAACAAATTTACTGGGAATGAGGATTGGCCTCAAAAGATTAAAGATAATGTCGAAACTCTATTAGAAATCCCTGATTTAAAAAATGCTACCTTGGGTAATATAGCAACATTTCCTGGAATTATGGCTGCGATAGGTCTTGGTCTTATAGCATTTTCTGCTGGTCAAGTAGTAACAGGTCTTGCAGCCATACCGCAAGTTGCAACAGATTCCTTAAAGCAAATGACGGGAGAAGGTTCTACTGGCGGTGATTTTGCCACGGCTATTCGAGACAACGTTAAAACGTTACTTGAAATCCCGGGTCTGGAAAACGCTACATTTAAAAATGTGACTGCATTCCCTCTTATCATGGGAGCAATTGGTGCTGGCCTTGTAGCATTTTCTATTGGTAAAACAGCCGAAGCCGCTTCAGAAGGTGCACAAGAAGCGATTGCTACTTTCAGTGCTGGTGATGAGTTTGCTAAAAGAATCAAAACAGAAGTTAAAACTCTATTAGAGATTCCATCACTACCAGGAACTGATCTTCAAAATGTAACAGACTTTGCTCTTATTATGGGTACACTCGGATTTGGTCTGTTTGCATTTGGCGCTGGTAAAGGCGTAGAGGCTGCTGGCGCTGGAGCACAAAAAGCCATTGAAAAATTTAGCGATGGTCAACCATTTGCTGAAAGAATCAAAACAGAGGTCACGACACTCGCAAGTATTACAGATCTTGTATCTGAAGAAAAGGCAACTAGTTTCGTTGCAACTATGGTAAAAATATCTGCTGGTCTTGTTGCATTTGGTGCAGGTGAATTTATTAGCGCCCTCGCCAATGTTGGTACATCTATTCTAGGCTTCTTCTCTGGTGATAAATCGGCATTTGAACAAATCAGGATTATTGCAAACGACGCTGATGGCTTAGAAAAAGGTGCGAATGCTATTGAGAAGATTGCGGGTGCTTTAGATAAAATAGGTAGTCTTAAATTTGATGGTACTCAACTAGGATTAAAAGATTTTGCAAGGGATTTAGCAGAAAGTGTGCCTGCTATTGAAAAAGCTATTATGGGTGGTACGTTTGATGAAAGTTGGCTTCCGACAGGAGATACAACCACATTAGGTCTTGCAAACCCAGATGTTGGGTACGCTGATGCAGCTAAAAATATAGCAGCACTCAGAGCGGCACTTGGTGAAAATGTTGATATGGAAGCAGTAAACATAGGAAGTGTAAATGAAGTTAGTAGTGATGAAATGTCTAAGACAGAAAGCACCAGACAGTCTCTTATAAAATCAGCGATAGTAGAAACCATGATTGTAAAAAATATGCTTTCATCAGCACAAGGTAGTGGTGGTGGAACCAATGTAAACAATCAAAATAACTCTACTCAAACCAATAATACAACGAACCTAGCTGCTACGAGTGGACAAGTCCAAGATCCTTTCTACGGGGCGCAGTAATAAGAAGAGGGGCTAACCATGGCCCCTCACGTGTGTATTACGGCACAACCCGATCAATCAAAGAAAACGTGCGAGTTAGCCTTCAGCGGCTAACTTTGCAAAGTACGACATTGGATCGTCATCATTTGACTTCTCTTCAACCGAGACAGTAATAGTCTCTGGATCACTCGATACTTCAGTGATCGACTGAGGTGGCAACTCATTCATTGGAGCGGCAGGTGTCTCGTTGCCGAGTTTCATCTCATCGCTCATGCTCATCATACCAGTTGTACCGAGAACGCTTTCAAGCTTTGCCTTGAGTTCTCCATAAGACTTGTAGTGATTTGGATCTGTATATTCAGACAGATCATGCATAGAGTTGTAGATACCCTCACAGTAGTCATCACTACCGAGTTCAGATGGACCATCAAACTCAGACTTATCATAGTTACGATAGCCTTCGACCTGACGGATCTTCAGTTTGAAGTTTGCACCTTCCCAAAACTCAAACGGATTGATTGGTTTCTCATCTTGAAACTGTGGCTGCATCACATCCATGATCTTATCAAAGATCTTCTTGCCATACTGATACATGAATACCTTGCCTTCATTGGAAGGGTTGCTTGGATCAGACAGTACAAGAACGTTAGACACATAGTGAAGACGACGCTTCTGCCTACGTGCTTCTTCTTTGTCGGCATCGATACCAGAGTTCCAAAGTTTTGAGTTTAACTCACCCACTGGATCATCTTGACCAATGGATGTCAAAGACCGTTCGATATACCATTTACCAGTTGGTCCCTTGAACCCATGATCCCAATAACGAACCCATGGAAGGTTTGTATCTTCGGCTGCGGGCAAGAAGCGTAGAACGGCATAACCATTTCCTACCTTGTCCACGGTTGGTTTCCAGATACGTTCATCTGTGTATGATTTGGTGGTACCACCACCTGCACTCTCAGCGGCATTGATTAGTTTTTCGATGCCGCCTTTGTTGCGTTTTAGGTTTGAAAAAGACATATTATATTTCCTTTATATGTGCTGAAGTGTTTCTGTATTATACATTGTATCATAATATAAGTGATTCGTATACCCACTATATATCAAATTCCAATTCTGTTTCTCGTGGCAAAAGGTTTAACTTCTTTGCTTCTGCCTCGATCTTACTTCGGATTGGAGCCGAAATAAACTTTCTTACACCCTCTGGATCAATGTCATTCTTTTCACAGATGACGAGTATTGCATCCATATAGGACATTTTTTTATCCAGCACGGCTTTCTCAACCGCACTGGTAAACACTGCTTTTGTTAAAAATTCTGTTGTCATTTATCGAGTACTCTCAATATGATTGTATCCTTGTTGATACGTGCCGTAGGCACTTTGGTTTTTGTTGTAAGCGAGTTCCAGTGCTTGTCGATCTGTCGAATCGTCTTTGTTTGAAACACACTCAGGCTCACGTCTGGTTTACGAAGCGATATCATTCGAGACTGTTCAAGGTCTACTTTCTGTAGGGTGGACCCCTTCACTTCAAATCCATTACGGTTATTTGAGACATACTCTGTAATGGTCTTGTACTTCGTATTGAATGTATACAAGCGCATTGCTCCTACAATAGACATAGGGTTAATACTATTCAGTTTATATTCCTTCGAAGCCTTCAGATAGTTCAGTTTCGTTACTTGTTTATCTGCAGTCTTTACACGAGGTTTACGAACGGCACGAGTTGCCTTCTTGGATAGAATATACTTCTCGGTATCTTCGATCATACGAGTCACCCACACAAGCAACCCTTTCTGTTGCTTCACAGTCATACTCCCATAGGCTTCAACTAAATCAGGTGTCTTATTCGTGACTAACTCTTCGAGTTCACCTTTCAGAGGCTGGTAGTATTTCATAACCATTTGAGCACCAATCAAAGAGACACCTTCACTCACAAGCTTGTCATACATGTTAGTATTTTCATACTTCTCCCAAGTATCAAGCATGCCTTCAATATCGGCAATCAAAACATTAGCGGCTCGTTGAGTTCTCTCAAACGGAGTTACTTGTGGTACGGTAGGCTTTTCATCATCACTCGCAACACGTTCAGTAAGTCGCTGAGTCGCCCATTTAGTTACCTCAGAAATATAGTTAGTAGTAACCTTCTCTAAGGTGTATCCTTTCGGTACCTCATTACCACGATTAATGACCCACTCAATCATAGCAGCGGTATCATACTTACTTGTATAACACCACTCAGGGCCATTCAATAGTAACTTGCGTAACTCACCATCAAAGTTATTACGAATGTAGTTACGAAGGATACCAGCGATATCTTTCTTGTCTACTTCAAGTCGAACATAGGATGCAAACCAACGATAATCATTCGTAGGCGCAGCGGCTAAACCAGTGCGTCTCGCTACAGAGACTTTCTTCTTACGACGTAATGCCATATGCATTTCTCCTCAAGTTATGATTCGATTCTAGCATTTCCTGCGTTATATGTCAACCCCCCTTTGTAGCAGCATCATATCCTTCTTTATAAACTTCTTTCAGTTCGACTAGATGCCATTCACCGTCTTCATATCGTTTACGTAGATAACCCTTCGAGGCTAGAAGATCGATTGTAACCTCAACCGAATCCTCTAACTGTTTTGAAAAGTTAATGGTGTTTCTACCCATCATAAAAGCGCATCCGAAAATGCCGACTGTATATGCGACTAGGAACCAATCCATGATCATGCGCCCGATACCGCATTAAACCCAGTAACAGAGTTCACACGAAAAGAGCGCCAACCTTCGGCTTTGATATCCCATACTGGAATCACTTCTTCGCTTACGGCACGTACTGCCTTCTGTGTAATAGGGTCTGATTTAATAGGAGTAGGAATGATATCCTCACGTAGCGTACATGTCATATTACGTGTGTCTCCATTCACCTTTGTGAAGTCAACTTGACATGTGCTTGCCTGAAGCATCTCCATCATTTCATTTCGTGTCATCATATACATTATCCTCCGATGTATTTGTTTTTAGGTCTATACCAGTTCTTCTGGTGATGTAGTCGAGCAAGCAAGTCTGTAATCAGAGCCGCTTGTTCTGGCTTGTCTGTCATACATTGCCTCAGAGATGTCTCTATAAGGTCAATGTCATCGACAGTTAGTTTGAACGAATCATTCGGTTTCACTTTTTCAAGCCATAGTTAGCAAGGCGTCTTTGATGCTCACATTCTATATGATCCTTGAGTTGAAGTTGCATGTCCTTCACTAACTCTTTTAGTTCTCGCACATCACCTTTCAACCGAGAGATTTTATCACTTGCCCTATTCAGCCGCATTTCAAGCTGGGCAGTATCTGTCATTAATAGTCTCCCCAATCATTATCAAACCGAGTGGTCTGATTATAGCGTTCACCATAGTGCTCTTTGGCGTACTTACTAGCATCCGTATAATGGTTCTCATTGTAACCATCGTACTTCTCAGTAAGATTCTGCGTAGGCGCTTTGGCAGGTTTCTCAACCTCGTCCATCCAGCCCTTTACGGCAGATGCTTTCTTTGCAAGACGTGCCTTCAAAGCACTCTGACGACTGCGCTTCTCAGCGACTTCTTTGATCATTGCAAGACGATCAGCCATTTGAGTTTCAGTAAGCATACGTGATTCCTTTCTCATGATTCGGTGTATTATAGCAGGATTCGCTAGGGGCGTCAAGCCCCAAAGTAATCTTCCCAATACGCATCGATCAT
>Ga0187219_1001724_pt1 | contig 10403 bp, 8 predicted proteins | sample 13SPOviralmetaG_FD_130162 | JGI IMG/M metagenome (GOLD analysis project Ga0187219, IMG submission 130162) | Marine viral communities from the oligotrophic San Pedro Time Series (SPOT) site, San Pedro Channel, CA, USA - 13 SPOT_SRF_2010-07-21... | ecosystem: Environmental > Aquatic > Marine >... | reverse complement strand
CGAAGACGTACAAGCATTAGGCACTGATAAATTCACAAGAGAGATACTTTACTATTGTAACAGTAGAGGCTTGATGAGTTACCTTGAGGCAAGAGAACAATTTGAACGCCGTGTGTTAGAGAGCGACGAATATTACAACGGTATTATTAATGTTAGAGTTGGCGGTTCAAAAATTCTCCGAGAAGCACTAAACAAACTATAGGCTATATACAGCACATAAGGTTAGCAGGCCAGTATAATATACTGCTGAGTAAAAGGTCCCGTGATAAGGACACTCGTACATATTGATCGACTACCCAGAGGTAGGAAGCCAACAAACAAATTGGGCTCACTGGTTGATATAGATTGAATGCTGTCAATTGAAAAACACAAACACAGTACATAAAAACTCTTTAGCAATAGGAACGAAGCGAGAGGTAGTTGAAAACAACGATGTCGACGTAGGTTGGGAAAGGTCAGAGCCCATTGTACTTTGTGTATAAACAATTACCTATTTCCAAGTCTTGGCTGTGACGAGCTCACATGATGTTCAAGATTAGATGGAACCCTTAAACAGGTTCCGTCTGACTGAAACAATCTACATGATGCTAAATTGCTTCGCAATTATTATATCATTAATTAAAAGATATAATGTTTGAGCGTTAGCGAAAACATAGTTGCTCAAAGAGCAACTTATAACATTTTAATATGTTTCAGTATTCAAACAGTTCTAATCGTATAAATCAGGATCGCGTCCTAATCCACTTGGTCTTTCCGGATGTACTTCGAGTACAATATACTCTTCATCTGGTTTTACATCGTTTAATTGTTGTACCGTTTGATATGCTTCACTCTGCGAAAGTGCGGATATGACTGCATTTTTAGGAACAACTACAAATTTTGTCTCTGCCATCGTAAGATTATTTAAAAGAATCTGATTGGAATAAATAGTTATAGTTAAAACAAAGGACTAATTCATGAAAGTTACACACATTGTTGCTGAATCTACTAAAAAACCTGTTTCCGAGGCGCCTGTATCAGGCTTAGCACAGTTTGGCAAGAAGGTTCTTGCTAAAACAGCCGCAAAAGTAGGTGCGAGAGATTTCGCGGCAGGCGTTGCAGGCAACGTTGACACAGGTTCTGAAGCAAACGACTTACGTACAGCATGGCAAAATCATCAGGGTGCTACCGGCGGTAGTATGAAGGCTAATGATCCTGTAGAGTTCAAGAATTGGTTAATGCAGAACGGATTTAAAGACAAAGGTCCAATTATCGATAAAGCAATCGCTGACGCAAGTGGTGCCGGCAAAGGTGCAGTTGCACCAGGCGATGTTGTTACAAGTGCATCAGGACAAAAAGTATTAGCAGGTATCGACGGTAAGGCTACTATGATCAAACCTGATGATAAAAAAGGCAAAGCAGAAATTGTAGCGTTGGCTAAGAAAAAAGGTATCAAGACTGCCGGCGGAGCAAAAGCACCCGGTGGACCATTTAATAAGAAAGTGCTTGATGCCGCATTATTACAAATAGTAAAAGATTCTAAAAAAGCGTCACCACAAGATGATGGTGCAGATCAAACAGCCGCAAAAGCACAAGCAGGCGCAGGTAAAGGTGCTGGCAATACAGCAAGTGCAACAGCAGGTGCAACAACAGGTGATGCAAGTCAAGGCGGAGCAGGTGGCGAAATTCCAAAAGAAATTTTGGATCAAATAAATCAATGCACAGACGAAGAGAAAAAATATATAGTTAACAATATCACTGTTGTTAACACTGGTGCACCAAAAGGCGCAGGAGCAACAGCATAACATGAAACTTAATGAAGTAACAGCATACAATCTTAAATCACAAGCAATATTAACAGAATCTCAGTCATGGGAAATGTTAACTGAGCAACAAAAAATCTATGTTGGTTCATGGGAAAAGAATGTTTGGCCATTAGTTGAGCAGTACAGCAACTTAATGGAAGCCGATCTTAAACCTGACGAAATACAGAAAATATTTACACAGGCTGAAAAAGTATCAATTGAAGGCGGTGAGAATTTAACAGCATTGGGTAAAGCAGGTAAAGTAACTGCTGAAGTTTCAGGTAAGATGAAAACTGAAATTGACAAGTTAATGGATGCCGCGGCAAATAGTGGACCTGTTAAAAACTTTGATGCACAGTTTGAAAAACTAAAAACACAATTAAAGACCAAAGTAAAAGATATGCCCGGCGGTCAAAAAATTATTGCAGGGGTTGACAAGTGGGGCGGATTTGCAAAAGACAATCCAGCCAAGAGTGCATTTATTATTGGTGCAATGACATCAGTACTTGCATTTGCAAGTGGTGGTATTTTAAGTGGTGCCGCAATTGGTTTCTTCTTAAAGTTAGCAAACAATACTATTAAGGGCGATAAACTATCAACAGCAGTTGCTAAAGGTGTTAAAGGCGCGGCAATTGGTGCTATTGCAGGTGCATTGGGCGATGCTATATCAGGAACAGCAGAAGATATGTTCCCAGCAGAGATTACACAAACATTTATGACTACCAATGGCGAAATAGATATAACAGAACTAACAGCCATGGGTGCAGACAGTATTGAAGACTTAGATTCTGAAGCAGTTAAAGAACTTATTCAAACACGTACAGCAATGATACAGATGATGCCTAAGTTAGACGCTGAAGCATCGGCAGTATTAGATAAACAGTTAGACGCACTAAACGATAAAATATTCGAACTTGAACCAGATGGTAAAAATGTAAAAGAAGCAATTGACAATCTTCAAACTAAATTTAACATTGAAGGCCAAGGTATTGACGTTGTTGTAAAACAAAACACTACAGGTGACGCAAACGTTACTTTAGCAGATCCAGATAAGTTAGGTGATGAAGGCGACTACGGTTCAGGTCCTGAGCAAGACGTAGGTGGTACTGGCAAAGACACAGTTGACACAACAAGTACTGCTGATCCAGACGGAGATGTAGGTGCTGAAGGAACTATAAAAGCACAGTATAGCAAAGATGAAATGAACGAACTTGGTATGGACACAAGTGAACAACCAACAAGTACAGGAATTGCTAAACTTGGTGATGAATTTGATTTAAGTCCAGAACAAGTTGAAAAACTTCAATCAGTTTATCAAATGGAAAAAGCAGTTTCAACCAGAGAGTTTATGGGCATAAGAATGTCCGCTGACTCTTCAATAAGAGATTTTGGAGGTAGTACACCACAAGTAGTTGACGGACTCGAAGGCGAATATACAGCAGGGTCAGTATTTAAAAAGACTATTGAAGTAAAAATTCCAGGTTCAGACAAACCATGGACGTCATTAGTTACAGGTTCAGTTGAAGGTCAAGACGCAGACGGAAACATTGTTTATTCATTCTCTAACGTGTTTGTAGGTCCAGAAATAATGGACGATGAATTCTTTGCAATCATTGATTCACTACCAGAAGACCAACAAGACAAAATGATGGAAATGTTTAAACTATATAACGAAACAGCAGAGTTACAAACAGGCATTGATACATTTAAGCAAGACATGGCTGAAAAAATTATGCAAGGTGCGGCGGCAGTTGCACTTGGTGGAGCATTAGCCAAATCAGAATATGTAGAAAAAGATGCAAAGAAAGAATCAAAAGTTTATAAAAGTGCAGAACAGTTAGAAGAACAATATTTTTACGATTTAGAAGATTACATTCTTAATGAAATAGACATTAAACAAATGGCTAAGAAAGCCGCGGCAGGTGCGGCTAACATAGGTAAAGCGGCGGCTAAAGGTACAGGTAAAGCAGTAGGCGCTGGCTTAGACAAAGCAGGTGCAGTAGCAAACAAAGGTATTGGCAAGGCTGTAGGCGCAGTTTCAGGTGCGGCTAAAAAAGCAGGTAAAGAATTAGGACAGAAAGTTACAACACGTAAACTTAACAAGGCTTGGACAAAAGCAGGTGAACCTACAGACATTGGTTCTATTACTAATATACTTTCAGCACAAGGATTAAGCGATGAGCAGATTGGTACAGTTGCTAAAGATACAGGGCAACCTCTTAAGAAAGATCCAAACGCCGGTGGAAAAGATCCAGGCGATGATAAAGTAAGTTATCCTACAGGCACTCCAGATGATCCAGTAAAAGCAACCGGTGGAGATTATCCAGATGATAAAGAAGGCGAAACTGGTAGCACAGCAAGTTCGGGCGGTGTTAAAGGTGGTAAAGGCGATAAAGCAAAATCAAGTCCAGACCCTAAAGCAGACAAAGACGGTGACGGTATAGCAGACGGAAATAGTGCATCAACATTACAAGGTAAGAGTTCAGGCGATCCAGCAAATGATGGACCGTTTAACATGAAGGGTAATCCACCAACAGGAACTAACGCAGGTTTAGAAAAAGATGACTATGTGTGGAAAGGTAATCAGTGGGTTAGCACATCTACAGGAAAAGTTGCTAACAAGGCAACAGCGGCAAAACTTGGTAATCCTAAATTAGACGAATTAATAAAATCAATTAAAACTGCTAAAGTTGAAAAACTTGTTGTAGATTATATTTCAGGATCAGATAACAAAGCACCAGCGGCTAAACCAAAAGTTACAAAATCAATGACTTCTAAAGCGGCTAAGAAAACACCAGCACCAGCACCGGGCGAAGCAGGTGGTAAGTACGCTTCACTTCAAAACTAATAATTAAAAGAACGGCAATCCGGACTTCTTAGTAGTTTCCATATTATCTTCTACGATTTTTTTGACCATGTCTCGGTCTTCAGGACCCATTTCATATGCTTCAGATAGAGTCACTCCACCACGCATATACCAAACAAGTTTAAGAATATTGTGTCTTAGTTCTTTGGCTGAGTTTTCAAGATCAGTAACTTCTTTCTGGATTTTGTCAAGAGGCCACTGTGCTATTTGCGTACGAAAAAATTTGATTGGTCAAAAGACACTGGTACCTCCCAAGTGTCAGGTGCTCCTGCCGCCTTCTCTTCATCAGATGCTTGTGCAATTAATGGTTTAAGTGAATGATCATTTCTTTTGTGTTCTATTGACTTTTTAACTCCATCAAAAATTTCTCCTGATGTTTGTTCAAAGAACTCAAGTATATGTTTCTTATCTGATACTTTATCTTCAGCACCAAATTGAACCCAATCCATCTGTGTTACTACAGCGTCTAAAGTCATTGAAGTTAGTTTACCAAAACTTTGATTAAACTTCTTCATTTTTTCTTCTTCACTTAAATCTGTATCAGCAATAGTTTGCATCATACGTTGTTCTTCAAATGCCTTTAATGCAGTTTTTGTAAACTGTCTATAATTTAAAGGTCTAATATTAAATGTAAATCCGTTGCTTACATATAATGGATCGTATGTTCTACCTTGTACAGTATCTAATAACATAATTAAATCTACTTCTACGTCCTTAGTCATTTCTGTGTTTGGTACTGGAGAAGTAATTGTAAGTTTTTCTCCATAAGTAGCAATCCTTACAGCAATCAAAATAGCATCAAGATCTAAACTTGGTGTATCGTATGCATTTTTAATATTAGGAATACAACTTTGAATCATTGTTGCTGTTGACTCACCGTTAATAAGTGCGTCTGGTGTTTTTAATACTAATTCATCTTTGGCAGTCATTGGATAAACTGGAACTTCACCATTTTCTGGTAATTCAAGTGATCCTTCTGGCCAATATGATCCGCCTGACGGAAGTTTAAGATACAGTTTTGGCTGTCGAAAATGCTTCGTTAGGGGATTTGCCCGAACCGGTTGTACTGGTGTACCCGGTTGTGGTCCATTAGGCATCATTGGTATACCGCCTTGTGGAATTTTATTTTCTGACATATTTTTCTCCTGCTAAATAGTTATAGCAAAAGTATTTATTGCATTTATAAAGTGAGTATTTAATTAATGGCTGTAACAGCAGATATACCCGGAATTGGAAATATACAGATCCAAGACGCGGCTACCGAAGCGACACTAAAAGACATCCTTGCGGCCCTAAAGAAGGGTAACAAAGGTGGAGGTGGTGGTTCTGGAGGTGGAGGCGCTGGTGGAGGACCTGGCGGAATGGCAGGCGTAATGGAAAAAGCCGCCAAGAAAACCGGAAACTTTGCAGACGAAATAGAATCTACTACTTCTGTACTTGGAGATTTTGGTAGAGGCTTGTCAATGGTTGGTGGAATGTTCACCAAAGGTATTGGAATGGCCGCAGGCGCTGTAACTGGATTAGCATCAGAGTTCATGGGTACCAGTGTTTCAATGAGCGACTTTGCCGCACAACTTCCTGTAGTTGGTGGAGCATTAAGCGGGATATTACAAGTGGTTGAAGGCAGTGTTAAAGAATTTAGAACTTTATCAGAAGTAGGTGCAAGTTTTGGTAACGACATTGTTGAAATGAACTTGGCGGCATCAAATGCTGGAATGAGTTTAGAAAGTTTCTCAGGATTTGTAGTTAATCAATCACAAAACATGATGCTATTAGGAGGAACTACTTCTAATGGTGCAAAAGAGTTTGGAAAATTAATTAAGAGTTTACCAAGAAAAGAATTTATGGGAATGGGGTATGAAATGGATGCCCTTGCTGAACATACTGCTGAGTATATGGAACAGCAAGCCATGCAAGGTAGACTTGGTAATAAAACTCAAGCACAATTAAAAGCAGGTTCAGAAGCATATCTAATGCAGATTGATAGACTTGCTAAAGTAACAGGTAAGTCACGTAAAGAAGCAGAAGCACTATTAAAGAAACAAAGTGCTGAAGCAAACGTAATGGTTATGTCAAGTAAACTGTCAGGCCAAGCATTAGAGAACTTTCAAGACGGACTTGCATTTGTTGATTCAGAATTACCAGGATTTAGTAACGCTATTAAAGATATGGCAGACGGTGTTGCACAAACTCCATTAGCACAAAAACTTGCGGCAACTATACCAGGCTTTGCAGACTTACAGAAACAACTTGGTGACGGTTCAATTAGTCAAGAAGAATATGTTAAGAAAATGGCAGGCTTTGGACCACAAATGGATGAATTCTTTAAAAGCATGGATCCAGCACAAGTATCAGCGTTGATGGGTAAAGAAGGTTTTGAAGGTATGACATCAGGTCTTGCAGAATTTAATAAAATGTCTGCAAAATATCGAGACGCAGACTTTAAAGCAATGGAAGCAGAACAACAACAACGTGATAAAACTACAGAAGCAGTTTCAGGTTTTGAAGTAGCAATAACAGAAATGCGTAACAAAATTAAAACAACTGTACTGGATAGCGGATTGTTTGATTTGTTCATGGACGGTATTGGCAAGTTTACTTCTTGGTTTACTGCTGAAGGTGAAGACGGTATTTCTGCTATGGACAAATACTTAGACGAAATTCTCATATACGGTGAAGAGTTAGCGGCATTCTTAAAAGATACTTGGGAAGCATCAGGTGGTGACTTAGGTAAATTCTTTAGCACAGTTTGGGATGAAAGATTTAAACCTATGATTGATGATGGATTTGAAAAAGTAGGGAAAATATTTGGCGATTGGTTTGGAGACTTCTTCAAAGAACATATTGGAACAGTAGTCGCCGGTGTTTTTGGTGGACTTGCAGGATTATTACTTGCAGGATTTGTAACATCATTACTACCAGCAGTGTTTGGAATTATACTTGGACCAATTATTGCACCATTCCTTGCAATCGGTGCGGCATTAGTTGCTATATTTGGTTGGGAAACAATTAAAGGTTGGGTAGCACCAATATGGGACGTTCTATCAGGAATGTTTACTTGGTTTGGAGACTTCTTTGGCGGTCTCTGGGAAAAGGTAAAAGGTATTGGTAAGAAACTTAATCCATTAAATTGGTTTGGTGGCGATGACGACGATGTAACTGATAAGCACGTAAAAGCAAATCAAATTTCTACAACAGTTGAAATGCCAGGAACACCAAAAACTGTAACAGCAGGAACGATGCCAGACTATGAAATGCCAGCAGTTACTACACCAGAAGTTGACACTGCCGAAATTGTTAAAAATTCAGGAGTCACAAAAATGCTGGCAGACACCACAGACACGGTAAATAGTAACAGTAGCGATTTGTTATTAACAACTTTGGGTGAACAAAACAAAATTTTGAAACAGTTACTACGTGCAACAAATCAGTTGCAAGGTAATATGTTGAAAGGACCTGCATAATATGAGCTGGAAAAGATACTTTACAAACGTGCCAACAGGCAATAACGACAACGGTAATATGAGCCCGTTCAGTGGACGTGGTGGCAATGAGCCCGGTCCAGCAAAATCCAATTATTCGTCATATCTACCGGACGTATATGTAGGCTCTCCAAATAGAGTAGAGCGTTATGGTCAATACAATACTATGGACAATGACAGTGAAGTAAATGCGGCTTTAGATATTTTAGCAGAATTTTGCTCACAACAAAATCCAAGAAATTTAACACCATTTGAACTTAACTTTAATAAACAAGCAACAAACAGTGAAATTACTGTATTAGGACAATACTTGAAACAATGGTCTAAACTACAGAAGTTTGACACTAAGATGTTTAGAGTTGTTCGTAATACATTTAAATATGGTGATGCATTTTTTGTTAGAGATCCAGAAACTAAAAGATGGTTTTATATTGATCCTGCAAAAGTAGTACGTATTATTGTAAACGAATCAGAAGGCAAAAAGCCTGAGCAATATATTATTAAAGATATTAACTTTAATTTTAGAGATCGAATTATTACTGATCCGCATATTACAAGCGGAAATATTACAGGTGGCGGAACATCGTCAGGTTCTCAAGGTTATCAAACAGGTGGTGCACAAGGTGCAGTTGGTAATACAGGAACATCGCAATCAGGATCAAGATTTAATGTAAACAATAGAGAAGTTGCAATTGATGCAGAACATGTTGTACACCTAAGTTTATCAGAAGGATTAGACAACAACTATCCATTTGGTAATTCATTACTTGAAAGTATTTTTAAAGTTTACAAACAAAAAGAATTACTTGAAGATGCAATTATTATTTACAGAACACAAAGAGCACCAGAACGTAGAGTGTTTTACATTGACGTAGGTAACATGCCATCACACCTTGCTATGCAGTTTGTAGAACGTGTTAAAACAGAAATACATCAAAGACGTATTCCAAGTGCAACAGGCGGTTCAACAAGCGTCATTGACAGTGCATACAATCCTTTATCAACTAATGAAGATTACTTCTTTCCGCAAACAGCAGAAGGACGTGGATCTAAAGTTGAAACATTACCAGGTGGTACTAACTTAGGTGAGATTGATGACTTAAAATACTTTACTAATAAACTTATTAGAGGTTTACGTATTCCAAGTAGTTACTTGCCAACTGCGGCACAAGATGATGCACAAACGCAAAGTAACGATGGTAGAGTAGGTACTGCATACATACAAGAACTACGCTTTAACAAGTACTGTGAGCGTTTACAAGCACTTGTAACAGAAGAATTTAACCAAGAGTTTAAACGTTACTTGATGGAAAAAGGAATGAACATTGATGTTTCAATGTTTGATTTAAAACTTGAGCCACCAATGAACTTTGCAAGTTACAGACAATCAGAACTTGACAATGTAAGGATTCCAACGTTTACACAAATTATGGCAGTGCCATTTATCAGTAACAGATATGCAATGAAACGTTTCTTAGGATTAAGTTCAGAAGAGATTGCAGAAAACGAACGTTATTGGAAAGAAGAGAATGATGAAAACTTAACTCCACCTCCAACAGACGCCGCAGGTGAAATGCGTGGCGTAGGTATTAGCGGAGCGGCATTAGATGCAGATATAGCAGGAGGTGAAGATATTGATCCAACTGCTGAGCCTGATCCAGTAGCAGGCGGAGAAGCGGCGGCACCTGACACAACAACAGGCGGCGGCGCAGGCGGAGCACCGGCTCCTGAAGTTCCACCAGCATAAGGAATAAATAGTTACATGATACTAAGAGAATTATTTTACTTTGATAAAGAAACACTTGAACCTACAGAGGACAAGTCATACGATTCTGTTGACGACGAAGGTGTTGTACAAAAAAATGATACTCGTAAGACACGTTTAAGCCTACGACAGATTAATAAAGCACGTAGAGCAGGTGAATTTCATAAAGAAGAACAACAAAAAGAATTACATTTCGTAAGACAAATGTACGGATTAGCGGCACAACCTGAAGTATAGGAGAACCTATGTCAACAGCATTCGTTGTTGGTAACGGCACAAGCCGTAAACCCATAAGTTTAGAATCATTAAAACAGTACGGTCCTATCTATGCCTGTAACGCAGTTTACAGAGACTTTAGGCCAGACTATCTTGTAGCAGTAGACGCCAAGATGGTAATGGAAATTTGCAAAACAGGCTGGCAAAAGCACAACAAAGTATACACTAACCACAATAAACAGTTGAATGACATACAAGGACTCAACATTTTAAACCCCAGTAAAGGCTGG
>Ga0187219_1001721_pt1 | contig 10411 bp, 12 predicted proteins | sample 13SPOviralmetaG_FD_130162 | JGI IMG/M metagenome (GOLD analysis project Ga0187219, IMG submission 130162) | Marine viral communities from the oligotrophic San Pedro Time Series (SPOT) site, San Pedro Channel, CA, USA - 13 SPOT_SRF_2010-07-21... | ecosystem: Environmental > Aquatic > Marine >... | reverse complement strand
TACAGTGGCGAGCAATGTAGTCCTACCGATAGGTACGCTCCTGAGCCTATTCCTTGTGGATACAGTGGCGAGCAATGTAGTCCTACCGATAGGTACGCTCCTGAGCCTATTCCTTGTGGATACAATCCTAATGAAGAAGAAGAAGAAGAAAAAGAAGAGGAAGAAGAAGAAACCTTAATTAGGTCGTTTTAGGTTTGACACATTTAATTATTTTTTGTTTTAAATCCTTAAGAGTTTGTATTAAATTATCAATCATACTAACAATATTCATTATCTTTTTTTAAGAAAAAAAGATTACAAAAAAATAAAAAAAATAGTTTTAATTTGTTTGCTAAAGATTTCTAAAATCTTGTTTATTCATCTCTATCAAGTTGATTGATTAACTTATAATTAATAAGGACATTATATAAATCCTTACCATTTACCTTTTTCCTCTTTTTAAAGAAATAACATAATTGTGGATCTTCTTGTAGTTTTTTAACATATTTAGGCACCGTCGTATCTCTCTTATCCTTTCTACTTAATAAATTCCAGTTTTCAAAGTCATCCTTAATATTATCAATTAAATCCTTAACTTGTATGTAATCATCTTTGGATTTTTCACAATAGTTATGAATAAATGCTAAGAATGTGTTATTGTCGTGGATATATTCTTTTGTTCTTTGTTTCACCACATCACATACTACAAAATCTCCTAAGTTTTTGTAGGTCTTTCCGTTTGTAATCATATAATCATATAAATAATGGAATAAGTCGCTACAATGCTCCTCTCTCCATTCATTTGTTTCATATTCGGTATTAGCCAAGTGATAGCCATTAGGATTAGTTTCCTTATTATAAGGTTCATCAAAACTACTAATCCCATCTTTGGTCTTAAAGGTGGAAGCAAAGAGTAAATCAATCAATCTTCTTTCAATGGAGTATCCAGTGTCGCCATCTAATTTACATCTTTTATTACATTCTATAATTTTAATACCACCCATTTTGGTTTCCGTGTTATTACTGTAATTTTTACGAGCATTGATTGTATCCTCACCAGTCATATCCTTAATGGTAGATACTTGTAGTTTATCTCGTTCATTGGGTTCTGTATAAACACAAAATCTTTTTTTATCACAATTCGCAAGACTTGGATTTGAGCCACCTTTCATTGGCTGACATAAATCGCTACACGCCCCCTTGTAATAATAATGTCCGTGTAGTATTTTAAAGCAGTTATCTAACATTCCTTTACCGTTAGACCCACTACCGTTAAACACCACGAATTTTTGTAATACAACCCCACTGAAACTATTGATAATAATATCCAAGTAAGTCTTTTTCATTTCTTGGTCTGGAAATATACTATCAATAATCGTGTCCCATAGTTGAATCTTTTCTTCATTCCTATCATTTAAGAAACAACCAAACATTGAACAATAATCCTCCTTGACTCTTTCTCTAAAGGTCATTGTCCTAAGGTCAAGTGTTTTGTTTCTAAAGTGATACAGATAATCAATACTATCAAACTTTATGTTTTCATCTTGATTACCCAACACCTCACCAATAAAGGTGGTTGCTATATCAGTCCGCCAATGATTACATTGAATACTATTACTAAGAATATTTAACTTTTTCTTTCTAACCTCATCATTGGATTCATCAATTAAATCCTTTTGATACTTTTGTTTTAATACAATACCTAAATGATATTTAATTAAACAAAGTTTATCATCTCTCCTCCATAACTTTGTTTTTTCATTATAACAATATATTTCATTTTTACCTTCATATGAATTAACTACTACATTATCACCAAATTCTTTATAGAAATCTAATGATGGACTCGTAGTTATTCCATCTAAGGTTTTATTGTTATTGACTTTTATTTTATTCCAAGTTTCTTCAAAATTGCCATACTTACTTGACTTATGAGATAATTCATCAGCCACACCTTTATATGACTCACCAAAAGTCCTTTTAATCCAGCAAAGAGTATTCCACCAATCGTCATATTTATGTACTTTTTCTACTGGGAGATTTAAAATCATTTCTACATTAGTTGGATCAAGGTCATTGTACCTATCGGTAGGATTACACCCATTGTATTTTTCATCCATTTTATTATCTATTTTATTTTTAAATTTTGGAATTTCATAAAATGGAATTTCGTCTTTGACATTTTTAATAATACTATCTTTATGCTCCCACGCCCATTGACCTGCTAAGATTTCTATACCAGGATAAGGGGTATCTGATATTCTATTCTTTAAAAATGTTTGCCCAGTATTTCTAAAGTAAAAGTGGTATCCTAACGGTTTGGTGTTGGAGTGTTTATAAGGTAGTATTTTTTTTAATGATTTAACCCAATCTTTGGATTCCTTACTATAATCTTTTCCTTCTTTAAAATCAACATCAATTACACACAATTTCTTATCTGTATGAATTCCAATATGACTGGCATCAATCTTCCTTCTTTCTACTAACTCCTCTTGACTGATTCCATTCCTAAAATCATCATCCTTTGCCTTGGTAATATTCATATTGGGGGTTTTATTCCATTCGGTGTCTGGTGATGATGATCTTTTAATGATTATTTCAACAGGTTGCCAATTGAGATTATATTTTACAGCGAAATCCTTGATATTCATTTTATAAATTGTATATTACACATTATTTTTAAATCAAAATTATTTTAATAGAATATATCTTTTTTAAAAAAAGATTACAAAAATCTAATTAAAGAGTTTGCTAAAGATTTATAAAATCTTCTAATTAAAGAGTTTGCCAAACTGTTTTTGTTATCTTTTTCCAAAAAGATGTTCTATACATAGATTCTTTTTATAACTAATATTACAACAATCTAATATAGCACATAGTTGTGGGCATTTTTTACAATTTTGGACTTCACCTTCTAACATATTTTTCCTATAATGTCGCTTATTACAATTTAAACAAAATTTATTAGCATATACCTTTTTATAACATTCCATCGCATAATCATTAATTTTATCATAACAATTAGGTAGGAATTTCTTTAAACACTCGCATCCTATCCCACAATCCTCTTCTCCATTCGGTATTAGATTACCATTTTGTTTATTTTTAATCTGATATACATATATAATAGGTTCTCCGCATATACAACTATTGTATGTATTAGAATTATTAAATAAATCTAAATTTCTATAATTTACCCAGCGACAATGTTCAGGTTTTTTCGTTTTATTTGTAATAGTAGATATATCAGTTCTACCTTCAGTTCCTACTACACAATAACAATTATCATTTTCATTATGATGACATTTGTTTTTGTACTTATACCCTGCTTGGTTTAACAATACATTACTATTTCCACTATGTATTACTGGTTCCCACTCACTACACGCACGGTCATAATCACTACTATTAGATAATGATAGAATTTTAGTTTTTAATTTAATAGCACTACTCGTCATTGTAATATTAGTTTAAATTACTTTTATGTATTTTACACTCTCTTTATATCCACAAAATTATATTTTTTAGATTTTGACCGTGTAGTCCAATTCGCTACTATGTTTCTACTGACTGGAAAGGATAGGATAGAGTTTGTCTTGATATATCTATTAATTATATCTACCGACTGTAATAGGGTGTTGGCGATAATAGGGTCTTCATTAGAGATAAACTTAATTTCATAAATCATTAATGTATTAAACAATTATATCTTTAAATGAGTGGGGGGGGAAAAAATGCCCAAAGGGGTGAAAAATGAACCATTTCCAAAAAGTATTTATTAAGTATCCAAATCTCAAATTAGTTTTCAAAGTGGTGTATTTTTACCCCCTGGGGGATATTTTCTCCCCCCCTCTAAAAAGATAGATCAATCCCAAAGTCATTCCCTTTAGCATCCCCCTTTTGGTATTCACCAACCCTTACTTCAAAGAAGTTAGATTTAGGTCTAAGACTAATCAATTCCATAAAATCAAAGGGATTTTCTACATTCCATATTTTTTCATATCCTAATTGTGCACTTAATCTATCAGCAACATATTTAATATATTGACTCATTAACTCTTTATTCATACCTACTAATTGACAAGTTAGAGCCTCCGTAATAAACTTTATTTCAATCCCAACGGCTTCCTTCATAATGGCATTGAAATCACTTACCGATAATTTATGATCTAATTTAGAATATAACAAACACGCAAAATCCGTATGTAGTCCTTCATCACGACTAATTAACTCATTAGAAAATGTTAGACCAGGCATCAATCCTCTTTTTTTTAACCAATAGATGGAGCAAAAACTACCACTAAAAAAGACTCCTTCAACAATAGCAAAAGCAACTAACCGTGTAGCAAATGTACTTTCCTTATCCGCAATCCATTTCAAAGCCCAATCCGCCTTTAATTTAACAATAGGGTGATTATCTATAGCCTTTAATAAATACTCTTTTTCTTCAACATTATCAATATAGGTGTCAATTAGTAAAGAATAGGTTTCGTTATGTATATTTTCATTAAATATCTGATAACTGTAAAAACTTCGTGCTTCAGCAATTTGTACATCATTCATAAACCGTTCTACTAAATTCTCCATTACCACTCCATCACTCGTCGCAAAAAAGGCAAGAATGTTTTTAATAAATAGTCTTTCACTGGCATCTAATTTTACATCCCATTCCTCCTTATCTTTTGATAGATTTATTTCCTCTACTGTCCAAAAGGTTGCTAATGCCTGTTTATAGAAATCCCATAGGTCATTATATTGAATTGGGAATATAGAAAATCGGTCATTGGATTTTTTCAAAATAGTTTCCATTTATATTTTATATATATAAAATATAAATGACTTTAACATACAAACAAAAATTTAATAAAAAATATGGAAAACCTATTAATTCATCAAATAGTCTAACTGAAATATCTAAAAAAACTGGATATAAACTAAGGGGTCTTAAAACTATAAAAAAAAAGGGTGAGGGGGCTTTCTTTAGTAATCCTCAATCTGTTAGAAAACAAGTCAAGAATCCTACCCAATGGGGTGTAGCACGAGTATATAGTGCGGTTATGGGTGGTAAAGCAAAAAAAATAGATATAAAACATCTAAAAAAATAATTTTGATTTTAAATTTAATTTTATATCATTCATATTTAAATGAGCGTCAAAGATATGGTTGTCAATGAAATTGTCAAAGGTGTTAAAACGACTGAGCCTTTATACAAATTTACTTATATTATGCCTGATATTGGTTTTGACGACGAAGACAGAGATAGACTGACACATATAAGTTGTAGTAATATTAAAAGCGTTATATATAATTATTCCACCTATGTAGAAAATTCACTTGAAGGTAGTGCTGATTATATAGAGCGTAATTGGGATGAAATAACTGATAAAAACCGACATCATCACGATATTAGCAGATTTAATATAACCATTGATAGGTGTGATGAAATACACCTTATGTTATATAAAATATCTGTAGAATTAATCAATTAGGCTGAACACATTTTACAATCAACCGTAAATTGTTGTGCCTGTGCCTTGGGTTGTGATCTTACATAATAACACCCTGTTTTAAGACCATTCTTCCATCCATAGAATAAAGCACTTGATAGGTTTTTCATATTAGGTTCTTTAAAAAATAGATTCATAGATTGACTTTGACAAATGAATGGTGATCTATCAATGGCTAAATCTATTAGTTTTTTTTGTGATATTTCCCAAACCGTTTTATATCTATTGCGTATATCTTTAGGAATAATATATATATCTTGAATGCTACCATTTCGTGATATAATCATATCCTTGATTGATTTACACCATAGATTTAAATCCATTAATTCCTTAACCAAATATTTATTACAAATAGTAAAATCCCCTGCTAATGTTCTTCTTGAATAGATATTACTGGTAAATGGCTCAAAGCATTCGTTGAATCCTAATATCTGACTGGTACTGGCGGTCGGCATCAATGCTACTAATAGGCTATTTTTCACTCCATATAAACGGATTTCAGTTCTCAATGTATCCCAGTCATAGCAAGAGGTGGCGTTTCTCATTTCAAATTGTAATATACCACTTCCTAATGGCGATCCTGAAAAGGTACAATAGCATCCAGTGTTTTTTGCTAACTGACAGGATTCCTTAACCGCATAATAATAAATGGTATCAAATATCTTAATGTTGAGTTCTTTGGCTTGCTTGCTATCAAAATCAATCTTTAATATAGCAAACACATCAGCCAATCCTTGAATCCCAATCCCAATAGGTCTATGATACAAATTAGATTTTTTTGCTTCGTCCATAGGATAATAATTTAAATCAATAACATTATTAAGATTTTTAACAATAGTCCTAACCACTCTACCAAGACACTCAAAATTAAATACTCCATTTTCTATACATTTAGGTAATCCAATGGATGCCAATGTACAACAGGCATATTCTTTATCATTACTAAATTCTGTAATCTCGGCACACAAATTACTTGATTTAATAATTCCTAAATTAGATTGATTGTTGTATCTATTAACCGTGTCTTTGAATAGAATATAGGGTGTTCCAGTTTCTATTTGACTATTAATAATTTTAGCCCACACCTCTCGTGCGTCCATTCTTTTGACGGCTTTGTTTTGTTTTTCATATTCAATGTATTTTTTTTCATATTTGTCGCCCCATACATCAGATAATCCAGTAGAGATATTAGGGTCAAAGAAACTCCAGTCTTTACCATCCGCAACTCGTTTCATAAATAAATCACTAATCCAAAGTCCAGTGAATAAATCCCTCGCTCGGTCATCTTCGTATCCAGTGTTTTTTCTAATTTCTAAAAAGTCTAATAAGTCGGCGTGATGGGGTTCAAGATACACGGCTATACTTCCATTACGCTTTCCGCCTTGATTGACATACTTAGCAGTTTCATTATATACCTTTAGCATAGGAATGATACCATTGGATTTACCATTCGTGCCGTGTATTTTAGAATTTTTACTTCTAATATTACTAATATGAATTCCAATCCCTCCACTCCATTTAGATATTTTGGCACAATCAGACACCGTTTTAAATATTCCATTAATACTATCTTCAGTACCTAATAAAAAGCAACTTAGTAATTGGGGGTTATCCGTCCCAGCGTTAAATAGAGTGGGACTACCGTGAATAAAATATTTTTGAGACATATATTTATAACTTTCAAAGGCATCATCTAAATTATCCAAATGAAGACCTAATGATACCCTCATAATTAGATATTGTATTCTCTCTATGATTTTTCCATCTACTTTAAATAAATAGTTTTTCTCCAGTGTTTTAAATCCAAAGTAATCAAAGTTGTAATCTCGGCGTGTATCTACGGTTTGGTTTATTATTTCTTTATTGTCCAATACAGTCTGATATAGTTTTTGACTTATGATTTTAGCACGATATAAAATCTCAACACAATTAGAAAATAGATTAGGGGTTTCTTTATGATTATTACTAATAATAATTCGTTTGGATAATGTGCTGTAATCAATGTAGGTGGTTGATAAATGAATACAAGTTTCTGCTATCAACTCATCTAATTGTGATGTTTTTATCTTATCAGTTAGTTGGGCGATAACTTTCTTAGATATTAACTCTGCGTCAATATTTTTCAAATCCTTACTAATTGATGAAATTCGGTAAGTTATTTTATTGAAACTAACTTGTTCCAAATCCCCATTTCTTTTTTCTACTTTCATTATATATCCATTTAATAGATATAAAAAAGAGAAATTTAAACCTAATCAAACTTTAGAATGATACTCTGTGTTGTTTTTTTCATTGCTATCTTTCTTTTTTTACTTTTATATATTTCTTTCTGTTTTTCTAATAGTCTCTTTCTATTTTTGATATACCATCTTGATTTTATTTGTTTTAATTTATCCAAAGACTCCATTTTTATAATATTACATAGATATATAATGAAGGATATTGACCGAGTTAAAACTGCTGACAAGCACCGACCACTTAATAAACCCTATCCAAGTAGTGTTAAATCAAAAAAATTTAGTGTGATTGTAATGAAGAATGGAAAAAGAAAAAAGATTAATTTTGGTGATAGTAATATGAAGGACTTTAGGCAACACAAGGATCCTGTTCGTAGAAAGTCCTATTTAGCAAGGAGTGCTGGAATAAAAAACAAACAAGGACAACTAACAAAAAATGATAAAACCAGTGCTAACTATTGGTCAAGACGCTATTTATGGGGGGCTTAAAGTTGAGGATAATAGCCATACCTAACATTGGTCCATCCTACCTTACTCCAATCATCGTCATCCATAATGCCATCAGGTAAGTCGCCACTGTGTATGAGTTGTCCCCATTCTCCGTTAAAATATATGGTGCCATCCAATTCTTGCCATTGGTCTCCCAATATATCATTTCTGTTATAAGGACGGATGATTTTAAAAATACTTTCTGCCTCACCATCACAACCCAAATGTACATCATATAATAAAGTATCACCACTCTTGTAATCCGTAATACCACAATTAAATAATATACTACCTCCATTATTTTCTACATCCAAAATACTCTCACTGTAATTTGATAAATAACATTCTACACAACATTTTTCATACGCCTTTTCTATTTTTGTATCACAATAATCACAACACAATTCTTTAATAAAACAATGTAAGGTGGTGTCTTTTGTAATAAAGACATTTTCCAATATCTTATTGCCTTCCTCATCAATTAAATCCATTGCTTGGATACCACGAGTGGTTGTGATATGATTAATAATTTTATTATAATGATCACACTTATCATTGCTGGATATAATAAGGGATTCGGTACTGGAGTCCATAAAGTTGATTGTAATGGTGTAAGATACCATAGGTAAATAATACAACAATAAATAAAAATGAATTTAAATCAAAATTATTTTTATAGAATGATGAATTAGAATTTCTAAGGGGGGGAGAAATATCACCCAGGGGTTAAAAATACACCACTTTGAAAACTTTTTTGAGATTTGGATATCTAATAAATAGTTTTTGGAAATGGTTCATTTTTACCCCCTTTGGGTAGTTTTTCCCCCCTTCTGTTTGAATTATAACTCAAAAAAAACTATCCTAACTAATACATTCTATTCTATTTACTAAGTTTCCAGTATCCAAACATTGCGTCGCACATCATTGCGTCTTTTAACAATTCTTTCCTCTCTTGATTGTTTTCTTTAATATTGGCACAACATTGACGGACTTTTTCACTTGTATATTCTTTGTCTCCAAACAGTAATCTATCAAATACATCATTTTCAAAATCATTCAAAAGTTTTTGACCTTTTAATGCGTTTTTAAAATCACATTCCATAATGGATTGTAAAAAACTTAAAAGGGTTTCCATATACCAGTCATCCATCCCCCTTTCATAATATAATTGACGATTGGCTTGATACAAAATTTTCGTATTATCATAAATATGTTTTCGTGCCTGTTTCTTTTGTGCTTTGGTGTAAGTTCTTTGGGTGGTGGCTGACATATTAATTGTCTTGAATAATACAACAATAAACAAAAATGAATTTAAATCAAAATTATTTTTATAGAATGATTAATTATTCTAATTCACATCCAGCCCCCCCACCCAAAAAAAAAAATATAAATCAAATTTATTTTTTTCTTCTTCGGTAAAAGTGTATTGCCACTCCGTGCTTAATGAAAAAAAAATTTGATTTAAATTATTTTTTCCTTATGGGGGGCATTATTCCAATCCAAACAATCCAAAGAAATCAATTTTAAGCAAAATGACTTACACCAACATTCTTAACTTGTTAAAGGAAACCAATGAATTCTTAAAGACCGCCGATGGTGGCGATGTATTACAGAAGCGTATGGAGAAACTCGTTAAGTTTTACGAGGACAACAAAGACCGTAAGAAGATGGATGTGAAAGACCTTAAACGGTTTCGTGTTAAGGAGGAGTCTGACCGCAAGCGTGAGGTGGTGTCAATGGGTATGGAGGATGTAGATGTACCTACCCCCCCTCCTACCGCCATTCCTGTCGCCATTCCTGTCGCCACTCCTGTCCCTCCTACCGCCCCTCTCGGTCAGTGTGAGTGTCGTGTCGCCAGTGGCACAAGACTTATTCCAGGTCGGTGTAAGACAAAGGCGAAACACGAAGAGATTGACCAAGACGGTAATGTTAAATTAGTATGTGGAAGACACAAGAATGCCATTGACACCTGTATGAAGAAGTATGATGGATGGACAAGAAGCAGAGGACATCTTTATGGATGGTTTGTAGAGGGTGATGAAACTTGGAGACAACGACTGAGCCCACACCTTAATCCATTTTATAAGCCACCCACGAGGAAGCCAAAGAGGAAACAGTCTGGTAATATCCCATATAGAGGAGTTGTAAGAGGAATAGCGACTCCCACTCAATAAGGGGTAGAAATATCCCCCAGGGGTT
>Ga0187219_1001719_pt1 | contig 10419 bp, 8 predicted proteins | sample 13SPOviralmetaG_FD_130162 | JGI IMG/M metagenome (GOLD analysis project Ga0187219, IMG submission 130162) | Marine viral communities from the oligotrophic San Pedro Time Series (SPOT) site, San Pedro Channel, CA, USA - 13 SPOT_SRF_2010-07-21... | ecosystem: Environmental > Aquatic > Marine >... | reverse complement strand
TGTCGATGTGTGGACTGGCCGCGCCTAAGTGTAGGTCTGCGTGTACTGTCGTCGCTCCGATTCCCAAGCGTGCTGTGTTAGCAGGGATACGCATGACCTCGCCAAGGTTGTTGTTAAACCTTAATGCGCCTGCGTTGTCTGCATCTCGGTAGTGGATCTTAGCGCCGCTGTCGTCAGCCGTTACCGTAATCCGTGTGTTCTTGGTGCCGTCGTTCTTGTAGACGCGCATCTGTACGTCAGAGGCTGTGTCGACGATATCTAACTTGGCCGCTGGTGCCGTGCTACCTAGACCTAAAAATTCTGTGCTGGCATCCCAGAAGAACTTCGCAGTCGTGCCAGTGTCTTCGTAGAAGCTGATGTCGCCGTTGCCAGCAATATTGAATCTACTTGCGCCGTCATCTCTAATTCTAAAGTTGTTAGCTGATGCAGAGCCTGAACCAAAACTTACTATCTGAAAATCGCTTGAGGCATTAGAAAAGTCAACGACAGTTGAAAAAGTACCGCTAGGGGTAAAGTTTACAAGCGAGTTTCCTGAACCACCATCAACAGTCAAACCGTCGCTGACAACACTTCCCGTTACGTCGATGCCTGTGGAGGTTGTTTCAAGCTTGGGAGTCGCACCACCATCATAAAAAAGTTTAACAGCGCCATCAGCATTAGCATGAATCATTGCCTCTGACCCATCAGGTTTGCGAACCCTAAAGTCGTTGGCGTCGATTTGTAAATTTCCTGTGCCGTTATCTACGATATAACTGCCAGACCCATCGTGATAAATCTGTAGGTCAGAGCCAGCACCGAAGATAGCCTTGTCGTTGTTACCAAAGTTAATGTCAGCTGTAGTCGTTAGACCTGCTGTAGTAATGACACCGTCAACCTCAAGCTTTGTTGAAGGGTTGCTGACTCCGATACCTACATTACCGTCACTCTTTATTCTAAGTTTTTCATCAGTAGCAGAAAGGCTAAATTTAAAATTAGCAGTGCTTCTATGATCTATAAAATCCATTTGTGTTCTCCTGCTATGACCAAGCTACTGTCAGTTTATTGTTCACGCCTTCCATTACGTTAGTAACACTAGAAGCTATTGAAACATAACCAGCACCGGACGTTCCTGTTTTAACAAGACAGCTATTACCATTAATCACACCGCTAAGAATATTACTAGGAGTAGTAGGATTAACATAGATACAGGGTTCTGCTGCATCTGTTTTAGCCGTGTTACCAATAACTTGAAAGTGCTGTACGTCTTCAATACTAATACGACGCTCAGTATTGTTACCGTTAACAATTGCGTTGTTAGTTCCGTCTACCCTAGTAACGCCTTCGATCAAACCATTACCACGTATTTCTACAGTAGATGCCCCGGTTGATCCAGAGTTTGAAAAAACAAGAGTACCAGCAATGTGTGCATTATCACTAACTACAGCTTTTGCTGTAAATCCAGCGGCTGCTGAAGAAATAGAACCAATATGTTTGTTGTTAGATACATTAAAACTTTTAGTAAAGTTACTTGCATTTGTAATAGCACCGCTAACATAAGAGTTAACTATTGATACACTTTCAACAGTGCCTGTAATTCCTGAGTTTCCTGCAACAGGCAAAAGAACATCTCCGTTACCTTCAGCAGCTTTTAAGTAAACATCGTCAATAGTAACATTAAAGGGTTGTTCAATTTTAATGTCTCCACGGTCAATGTAACCGTGTAAAAGTCGTATGTCGTGTCCGATAGTAGAGTTAGGTAGCATTAAGAAGCTAACACCATCGTCTAAGTTACGACAAGTTCCTTCTATATAAAAGTTTTCGATGTTACAATGAACTGTATCTTTAATGCTTCCTCTAATAAACTTATTGACGTAAGCAGTAGAAGCGTCTGTTTTTAGGAAGACATTGTTAAAAAAGGCTTTGTCTCCGTCAGTTAAGTAAATTTGAAGCAGAGAGTTATCTAGACCTGTTGTGTCAATAGTTGCACGAGCAGTAATGTCTATAGTCAGGTTACTTACATTTGATTCTTCACAAGCTTCAATCCAAAACGCGCCTGAAGGGTTGTTAGAAAATGATCGAGTAGAATCGTTAGTAACTGTGATATTACTAGCATTAAACTTTTTGTTACGATCAGCAGTTACACCACACGAAGCATAGTTCTTACATATAGCGTTAGATATACTGTACTCACCACCAATAGCAAGGAAGTTAAATGATCCCTGCGGAGCCGCTGTGGTCGATGAAAAGTTCATTGGTGAGCCATCAACATTAAATGTGTCAGGTAATAGTCCTACGTTTTCTGCGTAAACATCAGAGACAATAGTACGGCCTTTGTGAGCAGTGATGTTGTTGCTTCCATCAAAGACAGCTTGATAAACTGCAAAGGTTTGGTTTGAAATGTTTTTAAATACGCATCCCTGAATAACTGTAGTACCGTAAGAGTTTACTCGTACTGCTGCAATACCGTGATGGTTTTCAAAACGACAGTTAGTTATGTGAGTAGTAGTTTCTTCGTTATTAGCATTAACTTTAAAGAAAGCACTCAGCGAAGGTTCAATAGTATCAAAACCACCAAAGTCAGTAGTAGTGTCTGTCCAAGGCTCGTTACCTGATTTGTAGTCTCCACGACCACCATCAAGTACAATGTTGTCTAACGCAATTGTCATAGCTGTTGTGCCAGAACCAGCGTCACAGTTAAATCTACCTTGATCTGAGTATGATGTACCTAACTTAAACTTAAAGTTACGCATACGACAGAAGGCACCTTGATCGACATCAATGGTTGTTGTAATCAAATACGTTTTATTACCACCGTCTAGCCAAACACCTGATACAGCTACGGAGTCCATTGCTGCTTGTAGTGCTGCTGTATCATCAGTGCTTCCGTCACCTACTGCACCAAAGGCAGCAGCAGAAGCAGCTAAGTGTACTTCACCGGAAGTTACAATAAAGTCTGCTGAGTCAAAAGAAGCAACGCCTTTATTAGATGTTGATGCGTTTTCACCAGCAATTGTTACAGTGTTACCAGTAGCAGAAGTGTCAATGCCTTCACCACCAACAATGCTTAATACTTCTGAGTCAAGATCAATGGCAATAGTGCCACCGTCAGTTGTAACATCTAGATCTTGAGCAGTGACTTGGCTGTCTACGTATGACTTAATAGATTGTTGAGTAGCCAATGCAGTCGCACTGTTGCTAGACATGTTGTCTTGGTCAAGAATATCTGTAACTGTGACTGATCCTGTGCCAGACAAACCGTCAAACTCTACGTTACCGTTGACAGTAACAGCGGCAAAGGTTGGTGAGTCAGTAGTAGCTACGCCTTGGTCCAGAGCTTTAACTGAGGTTTCGCTAGTCAACTCACTGTCCATAACAGCACCAGCGGCTGTGACGTTAACTGTGTCTGTTACGTCTGCTAAGGCTTCAATACCGTCTAGCTTGAGACCGTCAGTTGCTACATCTCGACCATCTACAGTACCGCCTACAGTAATGTTGCTTGTAGCAGAAACAGTAGTAAATGACCCAGCTGCTGCAGTAGAACCACCAATAACAGTACCGTCAATAGTACCACCATCGATGTCTGGAGTGTTTATGTCAGGAGACGTGAGAGTTTTATTAGTAAGTGTTTGTAAACCAGTAAGAGTTGCAACGGTAGAATCAATATTAAAAGTTACTTCATTGCCTGAACCAGCAGTATCAATACCAGTTCCACCTGTAAGCAATAAAGTTTCTGAGTCTAGGTCAATGCTTAACGCACCGCCTGAGTCAGCTTGGAAGTCTAGGTCTTGTGCAGTTACTTGTGAGTCAACGTAAGCTTTTACGGACTGCTGTGTAGGAACCAAAGTTGCACTGTCGGACGACATATCGTCTTCGTCAACAAACGCAGTGATGTCAATAGTTCCATCGGAAATAGTTTCAAAGGTCAACGTACCTGTAAAGGTCGGACCTGCTAAATCAGACTTACTTGCAATAGCTGTTGATATATTATCAAACTCAGTTTCAAACTCAGAGCCACGGATAATTTTATCTGGATCACCTGAAGGTAGAGAATCCTTTGCTGCAAAGTCTGTAGTCTTAGTATAGTTCGACATCTGTAAGTCCTATTGCAGAGAAAAAAAAGGGAAAGAAAAGGGGCCATTGCTGACCCCTATTGGACTTATGCGTCGTATACAGCCAGTACCAAACCAGCTTCAGGACGGTATACCTGAACGCCGTAGAGAGTGTCAGCAGTGTACAGCGTTGAGAGGTACTCCTGCTTGTACTGAGTCTGTGAACGTACAGACATCTGCTCTGCGTGTACAAGGGCGTCCTTCTGCATGAGGATACAACCACGTACATTGGACTCAAGTGTTGGGCAGTTAGATGAAACGTAAACGTCTACACCGTAAAGGTTACCAATAAGGCCAGTGTTAACAGTCTGTCCTGATACGAAGTCAGAAGACGAGAACCGCTCAGTACCCATAATGGTATTACGTACTACTGGAGGAACAACAATGCAACGTCCGTCCATTGGTACGTCAGCGTCATCGAGAAGCTGAATAGCTTGACGGAAACCAGCGTCAGTAAATACATCACCAGAAGCTACAGTTGAAGCAGCAAAAGCTGTCAGTGGAGTACCGCCAGCAGCAGCAGCGTCAAAGTAGTAGCTGTTGCTGTTAACCCAATCAGCACCAGAAGGAGCAGCAAGGTCAAGAGTACCGTCACCAAAACCAGTAGCAGCATTCATAAGGTCAGTGTCAACCTTAAGTGCCAACTGATAACCAGCATCTTCAGTGTAGAACTGACGGAGGCTGTTAAGTGCTTGTACTTCTACAATGTCTTCGATGAAACGTGAGTACTCGAAGTGACGATCAACAGTGATCTGCAATTCGCCTTCTACGTTTGCTTGGATGTTGACAGCAGTGTCAGCAACCTTAGCAGAGGCAGCGCCACGGATAGGCTTAGGGATGTGAATTACATCGCCTTTCTTACCTGTCATTGGCAGCTTCTTAACAAGCGGAGCCATCTTCAGGTTCTTTTGATATGCAGCAATTACTTCGTCACTCCAGATTTCTGGAATGAAAGTAGCAGCGGCAGCTTTGTTGACGATACTTCCGCCGCCAACCGTACCGGGATAAGTTTGAGTAGCCATGATAATCTCCTAGATTATTTTACGCGACCCTCCGCATACGCTGCCATGATTTCATCGGCTAATGCTGTATAACGGTCGGGGTCTGTTCTCATAAGTTTAATAATATCGGCCCGTCGATACACTTTCTTCCTAGTCCCTTCGCTACTGCCTCGTGCGTTACCTGTATTAGCTGCCTTGAGTTGTTGCTTACGTGCCTGTTTTTCAACATTGGCAGTTTGCTGTGTTACTGCTTTACGTTCTTTCCAGAGTGTAAACAGTTCGTCAGCAGAGTCAGCATCATACTGTTGGTCAGCGGCTACAAATAATTGAGTCCTAATCTTTGAAGCTTTAATCCACTCAGCAAACTTGGGATCACCAAGGATCTCTTGCATGTCTGGGTGTTTAGTATTGAGAGTAGCCAATGCAGCTTGTTGCTTATACTGCGATGAATACTGCTCTGCTTCTCGAATCTTAGGATGGTTCTCAATTGCACGATTAACAGCACCTTGTGGATCAGTGAAGTAATCTATATCTTCTTCAGGCTCAACATGTTGTTGAGGTGCTTGAATTGGTGTTTGACTAGAAATGTAATCATCCACCACTTTACGAAGTTCTCCTACTTCGCCTGACTGACGACCTAAAAGCTTTTCAGCCTCTTGGTGCATCTGTACGACTTCTTCCAAAGACTTACCTTGGTACTTCTCTGGAATAGTAGGTTGCTCTTGAGGTTGTTCAGTTACTTCTTCTTCTACAAACTGAGTCTCAACTGCTTCTTCGTTTATATCATCCACATTATCCATTTCTGGTTGTGGGTCAACTAGTGTCGCTCTTGACATTATTAAGCTCCGTGATTATAATCATTATGGAGTTATTGTTTATTACCTGCTTTTTCGTGTTCCCTAACCCATTTCATGTGTGCTCCGGGGAATGAACCATCGGAACCATTAAGGTGAAAAGACGGGGCAGATACCATTTTTGTAGCGTTGGCACCACAACCGCACCTACTGGTTGTAGTACCGTCCTTTACAAATTCTTCAAAGACATGTCCGTTAGTACAACGGAAGTCATAAATTTTATACACCGACAGGACCTTCGTCTTCTGCTTCTGCTTGCTCTCTAGCCGCTTCTATAGTGCCTTGTAGATTAATTACAGTAGCAAAAGCAGCAACTTGGCCTTTACGAAAGTGAAGATCTTCAGAATCTTTTACGGTCTGAATATCAGCCAACTGTTGTGCGTTGTTAGATAACTCTTGTAAGAGTTGTTTGAAACCTTCGTGATTGAAGAGTTCGTTGTAGTTGTCGAAGTAGGTTTCAAGCTCAGGAGTCATAGTTTCCTCTAATGTTGTTAACTATAGTTTTATTATACCATACTTTTTAACGTTTGTCAAGCATTTCTTGTAGACTTTCTTCTACGGCCTGATGCTGTTACTGCATGGGCTATACGTTTTGGTCCTGTCTTACGACGAGCAGAAGAAGCTTTCTCAGCTTTAGTCATTTTAGCTGCAACAGACTTTGGCCTACAAGAAGGGTACGGACGCTTAGACTCACCTTTCTTTGCAGACTTACGACCACAAGGCTTACCTGTCTTTACGTCTACCCACTCCTCCTTAAACCACTTCTTAAGGGCAGCACCTTTCTTACTTTTTCTTACGGCCACTTTTGTTACCCCAGTTCTTAGCGCCGACCTTGCGGCATTTAGCTACAGCACCAGAGGCGTATGCAGAAGGCCAGACCTTGTATCTGGACTTGACCTTCTTTGCACAAGCGTCGTTAGCTTTCTTAGTTTTAGCTTTAGGCATCTTTAGTACCCCTTGGGTTTGCTCTTACCTTTTTTCTTCTTACGCTTACCTGTACAATGTGGCATAGTAGCCTCCTTACTTTTTGTGGACTTTTTGGACTTCAAAGTTTGCAGACTTAGACGCACCTTTGTGTGGCTTGTAGCCGTCTGCAGGGTCTTTCATTAGTTTATAACCTTTGCCACTCTTCATCCAATGATGTCCTTTAGGTGCATTAACTTTCATATTATCACCATTTCTTACACGACCAATATCGTGCCGTTAGTTTACTGGGTGGATTAGTGTCGCACTTGTGACGTGCCCTAAACGACTTACGACGTGCAGGCTGGTCTTTTTTAATAGTCATCTTAGCGTCACCAAAACGAATAGTCTTAGTTTTGTCACCTTCCTTGGCTACTACTACAAACTTCTTCGTTGGGTGGCTAGGCGTCCGCTTTGGCTTGTTGTACCCGCTTACGCCCGCCCGTGCTAGTTTTGGGTCCTTGGACTTTGGCATTACTGAGTTCCTCCACCTTGCGTTCCAAGTCCTCTAGACGCTGGAATGTTCCTTTGAAGTGGTTGTTCACTTGGTCCAGTAGGGACTGCATTTCTTTTTGCGTTATTAGCATTAGTTTTGCCTTCTATTTGCTTTTCTTTAAGAAGAGTGTCAGCAACACGCATACGTCGCTCAAACTCTTTGTCTTCTTGATCGCCTTCTTTAAGGTTTCGAGTAATAGCGTTGATTTTGTCAATTTCTAGTTCTTGAGGTACTGCTTGAGCCTCAGCAGCCAACTTAGCAGCCCTAGCAGACGATTCTTGAGCTTGAGCAGATAGTGCCGCAGTTTGTGATTGTTGGAACTGCATTTGTAATTGTTGTACTTGTTGTTGCATTTGTTGTGCTTGAGGATTAGGCTGCATGGCTTGTGCCATTGCCGAAAGAAGTTCTTCACGGTTAGACAAGTTCATGTTGTCAATAACAGATTGAATTAGTGTGTTGTACAGTGGTGAGTCTTTACCCATAGTCTGCAACAACTGTACTAGCTGAGTTACTTCGTACTCACGAGCAATAATACCTAACGTACTGCTTGCGTTAAACTTGTAGTCAGCTACAGGGTATGACTCAGGATCAAACTGCATGTAACGATAAGCAGCCTTTTTGACAAATGGGATAAGAAATGATTGTTGGAAGTTAATCAGTGTACGCTTATGGCGTTTAATAATAGCGCCAAGAGACATACTAATGCCAGCGGCAGTACTCTCGCCATTAACCTGACCCGCAATTCCTGCTGAGTCCACTGCTCCTGTTGCTTGCTGTACCATCTGCTGCAATGCTCCGGCCTGAGCAAAAGTGATTTGACTAACTTGACCAAAGTTAAAAGGTTGAAGGACTTCACGAGGATCTCCACTAGTTAGTATCATCTTTCCGGGACGTACTTCAGGTTTAGAACCACGAGGTAGCCTAGTTGCGTCAATAGCCATCATAGGATGGATCGTAAGACTTAGTGCGTCAATCCTTGCACGTAGCTCTGTGTCAAGTGCTTTTTGACTATTATAACCTTTTTCACATACGCCACGACCCCAGAAACGTCCGGGTACTACGTCCCAAGGAAACGCAACAACAGGACGGTCTTCCATCATATAAGGGTTAGCTTCAGCTTTAAGAAGTATGCCTCCGTTAGCAATGACTACAACGGCTTCTACGTACTTTGATTCTGACCCTTCCTCTTCTACCAATTCTTCGCTATCGTCGCTCATAGCGGCGTCTAGAAGCTCTCGTGGCACTAAACCATAGTACTTAGTTAAACGAACTTTGTCATCGCCATAAACAGTTAAATCTTGGTCAGGTTCCAAGTCAGTATCAGGAGCGGCAGAACCAACATATACGTCACGGTACACCCCCTGTTCTTGTAACAGTTCTACTTGATGACGACCCACAAACTCATCAATAGCTACACCCATAGCATCTTCTACTGATGTGGCTACAGGGTCAATTAAGAAGTTTTGAGGTAGTACAGGCTTAAGCTTTACCTTGACACGCTCAGTGATGTTAACTCCTACTGCTTGCAAATCTCCACCCATAATAGGTTGAGTAGCAGGAGCCATCTCCTTCATTTCTTCAATAATGATTTCACCGATGCCTGTACCAAAGACTGCTGCATTAATAAGACACTCAGCAACCGCCTTACGTACCATACAGTTTTCAAAGTCTTCCGTCAGTTTATTACGAAGAAACTGCACATCTTGCTTTTGGGTATCACCCATGTTGTCACTGACGTCAAACCACTTACCACGACCAAACGTAGCCTCTTCCAGCTCTGCTACATTAGACTCAACTGCCTGTTGAAGTGCAGGAGAAATAATACGGGAACGCTCAGACCCACGCTCACTGTCAGCAGGGTCCCATATACCACGCCATAATCTATAATATTCTTCAAATTTCTGTTCATAATTGCTTTCGTAGTTATCCCTCCAGTCTTCACACTTAGTTATAACCCAATCTTCTAGAGCTTCTTGGATCATCAGAGGATCTTGTTCGTATAGTTCTTCACTCATGTTAATATCCTGCTACAATATCTAAAATTTCAGGCTCGTCAAAATCTAGATCATCAATGCCATAAGGAACATTAGCTAACTGATCAATGTACGCTAAGGCATCTACTAAATCGTCATGGGTTAATGGATCAGGAAATTGAAACAGCTGGTCTAAGAAACGACTATTCCACTCCCCTTTGTTTAGCGTTATGTGTCCGTTTTCAAACCGTCCTTGTAACGCCCACATTACACGGTCTGTTTTCTTTCTGTTTCCATGAGTAAGTTCTTCTACTCTAAAGAACATACCATAGCGTTTTTGCATGTCCATCAAAGGAGACATTACAGCTTGCTTAGCGATACCTCTTTCAATACCAACTGATATGGGGCGGTAATCTCTAACGGCCTGAAATATCTTAAGTGCCGTTTCGTCAAGTGTCCATCGACCGTATATGATATTGTCAACATACCAACCATGCTCATTGACCTTAGCCACGGCAATCGCTGTTTCGTCAAGTTTACTACTTTTAGTTTTCTTTTTGTTGACTTCTTCAAAGCCTGCCAAGTCAACGGCAATGTAATAATCTCCTACTTCCGGCTCATCTTCACTAAACTTAACCCAGTCTTCCTTAAACATTTCTGACCCACGGGCTTCAAACGACGCCATAAACTCCTGACGGAACGCATAAGAAGACATAGACCTTTTAGCAATGTCGATTTCACCGGGGTCCAACAACGGATTATCGTAGCTAGTAAAGTGCCAAGCTTTGTACGTAGGGTCATCATCTAGTTCCGCATATTTGTACAGTTCGTAAAAGTGGTTCCTTCCCATTGGTGTCCCAATGAACATTGCACATCCCTTCTGATCCGCCAAGGCGGGTCTCAAGATCTGCTCAAACACCTCTGGTTTCATGTCAGCGTATTCGTCCATGACTAGAAACTTAAGGCTGACACCTCGCATTGTCTCTGGTCTGTCGGCACCTTTGAGGCTAATGGTAGCACCGTTGACAAGCTTAATTTGCAGAT
>Ga0187219_1001718_pt1 | contig 10422 bp, 21 predicted proteins | sample 13SPOviralmetaG_FD_130162 | JGI IMG/M metagenome (GOLD analysis project Ga0187219, IMG submission 130162) | Marine viral communities from the oligotrophic San Pedro Time Series (SPOT) site, San Pedro Channel, CA, USA - 13 SPOT_SRF_2010-07-21... | ecosystem: Environmental > Aquatic > Marine >... | reverse complement strand
TCCCCCACCTCCCCCACCAAAAACACTTGCGACTCATGTGGCAGGTAGGGTTATCGTTGATGGCAAGGAACTGAAATGTCTTGCTGACAATATCTATTTCGAGAGTTTGATTGAACCTATTGCAGGACAAATCGCAGTAGCCAATGTGACTATGAATCGTGTAAAATCTGAGTGGTTTCCGAATACTGTATGTGAAGTCGTTTGGCAGAGCAAGCAGTTTTCTTGGACTCACGACGGAAAGAGTGATAAGCCACTGGCTGGAAAACAGTACGATGATATTTACAAACTTGCTGAAATGGTATATACTGGACAGATAGGTGACATTACCGAAGGTTCTACTTTCTATCATGCTGATTATGTAAGTCCAGCATGGGCAAAGAAGATGGATCGTAAAGTAGTGAAGATTGGTCGTCACATTTTTTATTGGAATAAGGATATACATTAATGGCGTTTGAAGTAAATAAAATGCATAAGTTGGCAGATCAAATCGAGCAACTTGCATATGATTGGGTACACACAGATATGTGTGAATATTTTGGTGTGGAAGAAGCAGGACAGCTAACAAAAGAACAAGCAACAGAAATGTACGATTATTCAGAAAGTGATGATTGTTACGAAAGTTACGTTAGAACCGTATTACGAACTATGTACGAACAGTGGGCAGAAGAAAACGATGAAAATGGCTATTGATTACAAATTTAATGAGGGCGATTTGATTGCTGAGTTTAAAGACTATATTGACTCAACATATACTGGTCACTACTCAAAGAATAAGTTTCAGTCTACTGAAGTGATTATTGAACGTGGTCATGGTACTGGTTTTTGTATGGGCAATATTGACAAGTATTCTAACCGATATGGAAACAAAGGAACTCGTGAAGATGCCCGTAAGGATTTGCAAAAGGTTCTTCATTATGCTTTGATCCAGTTGTATATCCATGATAATGAGTTATGATTAGACAGCTAAATTATGGGGCGGTAGAACTCGTAGATACTGATATCACACAATACAGTGATTCAGACTACGAGTTTCTTCGTAACACGCTAGAGCAAAATCAAGTAGTGGTCTTAAAGAATCAGACTACAAACCCATGGGAATATACAAAACTTATCGAGAACATTACAGACAAGAATGCTCTCAACTATAATCAGTTTGCTTTTACATCTGATGGAAAGCCTTTTCCTAGAGATAAAGTTGTGCCAACACGAAACTGGAAAGGTAGCAAAGAAAGCTATCCAGTACAGAGAGTGACAGGCAAAAAGATTGATGGTAAGTTTACTGGCATCTTTAGTACTGGCAAGCTTGATTGGCATGCAAATCTAAATGGACTAGATCGTGCAGACGGTGTGGCACTTCAAGGATGGGCAGATTGTGAAGGAACTTCCACATCATTTCTGAATGGTGTTTCTGCCTATAATGATATGGATATTGATCTACTTGATGAGATCGAGGATCTATATGCAGAGTATGAATATGCACCTGAAGTTTGGGCAGAAGGTCTACCAGAAGATCAGTTGAAAAGAATGAAGCAGAACTCTGGTAAGTATCGAATGAAGTTGGTGCAAGAGAACTGCGCTGGAGTCAAGGGTATATATTTCTATACCAACAATAGGTGTAGAGTTATTACTCCAGATCAAAGTGTCTACGACGAACTTTACAATCATATGTTTCAAGAGAAGTTTATCTATCAGCACTGGTGGAAACCAGGAGATATTGTATTGATGGATCAACTCTTGACCCTACACAAACGTGATCAGAATGATCCAGAGATCCTAGCCAAAAGAGTTCTCCACAGAATAACCTTTCGAATATCTAATATAGATAGAGATGGATATTACGTGGAGAAATATAATGGGTAAACGATCAGACTTTGAACGAAAGCCAAGAGACTACTATCCGACTCCAATAGAAGCGGTCATACCTCTGGTACCACATCTACCGAAGAAAGGTCTGTTCGCAGAACCATGTGCAGGAGATGGTAGACTCATTCGTCACATTGAAGAACTCACGAATCTACTTGGTTATTGGATGACAGACATAGAACCACAAGCTGACTTTGTGGGTGATGGTGATGCCTTGACTGATAAGATTGTGGGATGCGACGTGTGTATAACAAACCCACCATGGGATAGAAAAATCTTACATCCAATGATCGAAAATCTATCAAGTCAACTACCGACATGGCTATTGTTTGATGCTGATTGGATGCATACAAAACAAGCCACTCAGTATATGCCATTGGTCAGAAAAGTTGTGAGTGTAGGAAGAGTTAAATGGTTTGGTAATGTGAGTGGTAAAGACAACTGTTGTTGGTATTTGTTCTCACCATCTGAGCACCAAAAAACAACATTCTTCTATGGAAGACAGTGATATAAATATCACAACTATAATACAATCGAAAGACATATTGACCCATAATTGATTCTATGGTAATATATACTCTTGTAAACGTTGAAGCAACGTGGACACATTCTGGACCTGGGGGCGGTACCCAGCAGCTCCACCATAAACACACTGCCTGAAAAGGGAAAGGCAGAGTTGCAACATACTCGGTAAGTCGAGAGACTGAAGTTGGGATCAGGTCCAACCAGTGTGTTTTTGATGGGGCTGAAATAGGATCGACAGGTGTGAAAGTGAAGTGGAGTTTACCGTGTTGGCCTACGTTATTCAGCCAAAACTACTAAATGCAAACGATAACTTTGCACCATCTGAGTTTGCTCTCGCAGCATAACCACAGGGGGTATGGGTTCCACCTAGCAACAGAACGGGCCTCTTTTTATAATGAAAAACTCAAAACAGGAAACAAACTAAAATGAAAACTACAATTCTCGCAACTACTTTTGCCTTGGCTGCCTCTGGCGCACTCGCAGAAGACAAAACTTCTATGTTCCACATCGGCGCTGCTGGTGAAGTGGAATACAGCGTTGAAAACGAAAGCTTCGCTATGGAAGTTGGTCCCACAATCAATATGGGAAACATTGGTGTTGCCCCGAAACTCTTGACGTCTGTAGATACAGGCATGGATTTTAAAATGGTTGGTGTTGAAGTTGAAGCAACATACGGCTTGTCTGACAATCTAGAATTGTTTGGCGAAGTATCCGCTGACAAAGACCTTGACTACCAAGACCTTAAAATGGGTGTCAGATTTCAGTTCTGACCCAAATAAAACATTTTAAAACAGAAAAAGGAACCCTAGAGGTTCCTTTTTTTATAAATAAGCTTGAATGAAAACTTTAGGCAATGGAATATAATATGTACAGAATTTTACTAACATTATTTTTTATTATTATCGGTACCGTTGGTTATGCTCAAGAAGAGGCAGTTACTTGTCCAGAAGGGTATATTTGTACCGAATCTACCACAAATGGCAAACAAACAATAGACAGTAATACCACTGTCAAGTCTCCCCCACCATCAGCTATCAGTCCTTCGATTAACACAAGTAACAGCGATAGTTGTACTGTTGGTGTATCTGGTGCGGTGCAAACACAAATCCTTGGTATCAGTGCTGGTAAGACTGTCCGAGATTTTAACTGTGAGAGACTCAAGAATGCTAAAACATTATATGATATGGGAATGAAAGTTGCAGCAGTTTCTGTTATGTGTCAAGATACAAGAATTTTTGATGCTATGATGGATGCAGGGACTCCATGCCCTTACGATGGAATGATTGGTCAGATGGCTAAAGATGCTTGGCAGAATGATCCAAAGAAACAAGAAGAAAACACAAGTAAAGATTTTAAAATATTCAAGGATTGGGATAAGGATGATGCAGATACTGCAAAGGCTGGTCTTGGCATTGGTGCTTTGTTGGCCCTCTTACTCGCACTCTGAAATAATATTCGGAAGGGGTACGACGGCAGAGCTAAACTGGGCTATGACAAATGTTATACCTCAAGCCTTGGGTTTAAAGGTAAATGGGGTGTATCATCGTTATACTATTGAGAAAGATCCTACCACTGACTCTGTAGTCAGAATTTGTAACGAGAATCCAAATGGAAATGGATGCACATATTTACTTGTTGATGATTGGAGCCAAGAGCCAGGAAGTACAAAGATTGGATATGATCCAGTAAGCATACTGGGAGAGTTGTTAGGAAAGGGATCTATTACTGTTGAAGGTGATGGTACGATAACAGAATCTATAATCCATTATGATTATGTATATGATACATGTGATGATCCATTGAATGATCCAAGATGCCCAAACTATGAATCTGCTCTCTTGCAGTATTTAATGGATAATGGTTTACTTGATGACCCTGATGTTAAAGATCCGTATTTGGATGAATATGTTCAAATGCAGTTAGATCGAAAAGCCGAACAAGAAGAAGCCGATGGCAATAAGGAAGAGATTGTAGAGGAAGAAGAAAAAGAAGAAGAAACCTTACAAGAACAACTTGCAGTTGGTGGTGCAACAGAGAAGATTGCGAATGCGGCGCAACAGAACGCTATAATGTTAGCACTCAGTCAAGCGCCAAAACTTAACGGATATTATGCGCAAGAAATACAAGGTGGCGAATATAAGGACTCCATTGTACTAAAAGATAATGAAATTGTTGACAACAAAAGAGCATTGAGAAGTTTAGCTAGTGATACAAAACATAGAGAAATAGTACGCTCTCAATATAAATAAACAAGTAACTAAAAGAGGAACTACCATGAAAAAATTCTTAGCAACTACTGCTTTGGTTATTATGGGAACAAGTGCAGCATACGCAAATAACACAAACATTCAAGGGAATGTTCAGTCACGTTGTTCGATTGTCACAGAAACTTCTGGTGTCTACGGAAACCCTACAGCAGATAAGTTGACAACTGTAGCCACAGACGCTGGGGTTCTACCAATCATTCGTGTAGACGTTATCCAAGCAGACTCATACAAAGTCAAGATCTCTTGGCCTGATTCATTCTCATCAAGTCCAACACTTACTGATAGTGTTGTATGGACAGGTGAAGTAGAAGTGAGTGCGGTATCAGACGCAAATATGTCATCGTATGAAACAAACAAAGTAGAATATGAAAATGATACTGAGTTTGATTTGGTTTTGTCTGGAAGCACTTGGTTCAAGGTAACATCTACTGCACTTTATGGCGCTACTAAGTCATTTCCAGGTGGTGTATATACCGCTATTGTAACTAGTGAATGCATTCCGAAATAATGAAACAAATATTGTTATGCATTGTGTTGGGATTTGTTTTTGTAAGCTGCAGCGTAATTTATGCTGCAGGTCATGAACTAACACCCACGTATCCAGAAATAAAAGAATCGCATATAGAAAATGTGTATGTGGTAAAACTGGAGACATTAAACCGCAGGGAAGATGTAAAGTTTTTTGAAATCCAAGTGTTGGATAAAGATATGAAGCCCCTTATGTTCGCTACTACAGATAGGATCATAAGTTTGCCACATCTTTCAAGAAAGAATTTTTCTGTCTATATACGGAAAAAAGACGTGAAACGGGCAGTGTATGTTTGCACTGTCTCAAAATTAAACAGACTGCAAAACGTAGAGAGTAATGCGAATACGGTCATATCTTCGAAGGTTTGCTCGAAGATTAAGTGAGGTGATGTATGAGAATACTTTACGTGTTCTTTCTGATTGTGATTGCTAGTAAAGCTTATGCTGACAATAGTTCTTTGAACTTACAGTTGCCAAATAGTGCTAGTAATTATCAGTCAGATAAGTTTAGAGATGGTGATTTAGATTGTACCAATGCTATCGGGTCGGCAACGAACCTAGAGTTTGGGGTGACAGGAATCATCGATGGCAATCCGCCTATTGGCACATCAAATATGAGTCAGAGTCCTGACATTGGTGTGTTTGCTAGAATTACAATACCCTTGGGTCGAAGGGTCAAAAAGAGAATCGACTGCAATAGATTATTCGAGTTGGCGATACGAGAAAAGCAGCTAGAACTTATGAGGCTAGAGGCTGAACTAAAGAAACTACAAGAACTTTCGTTCGAGAACTGATTTATTACTACTACCCCTTTTTGGGTGTGACACATATTATGTTTAACACTTTAAGAGGGGTTTACTATGTCTTACGTAGACAAGAGCCACAAGATGGCGATTATGGCTCAACTTGCTTACAAGAGCAAGGAAGCTTGGATGGATTTCAAAGAGATGGGATATCCATACCATAGATTTTACAATGTGCATGGTGCTCAAGTGCACGTAGTGTGGAACCAAGGCGAAATGGTTATCTGTTTCCGTGGTACCGAACCATCCGAATTTTCCGATATTACTGCTGATCTAAATGCTTTCCCTGACCGTGCTCAAGTTGGTGGTTGGGTCCATAACGGATTCCAAAACGAACTAGAGAAGGTTTGGCCTCAAGTTAATGAGTTAGTGAAAGATAAAGGCAAAAAGAAAAAACTATACATCTGTGGTCACTCCCTTGGTGGTGCTATGGCGACAGTATGCGCAAGTAGGCTAAAACCTCTTGCTCTTTTCACATATGGATCTCCAAGAGTTGGCACACGTAAGTTCGTGCGCAATATTACTTGCGAACACCATAGGCATGTAAACAATAACGACATTGTTACGAAAGTCCCATTTGCCATTATGGGCTACAAACATCATGGTGATCTGCGCTACATTAACTTTTACGGCAACATCCGTAAGATGACCAAGTGGCAGAGATTTAAAGATGGGTGGAGAGGTCGTGTGGCTGCTTGGAAAAAGAAGCAACCATTTGACGGTGCACGAGATCATGGCATGCAAAACTACGTAAAATATCTGGAGAAAACTAATGCATAAAACTAACCTATATGACGCAAGGCTGGTCAAGGTCGTTGACGGAGATACTGTTGATGTAGATATCGATCTCGGATTTGGTATTAAACTAACAAATGAACGTGTACGTATTATGGGCATTGATACACCAGAATCACGCACATCAGACAAGGTAGAGAAGGTGTTTGGTCTTGCTGCTAAGAACAGGCTGAAAGAACTACTACATGGCGGATGTGTTCTAATCACGACTGAAGACAAAAAAGGTGAGGATGAAGTCGGCAAGTTTGGTCGAGTTCTTGGAGACTTTGCTGTTGGCGAAAAGACAGTCACTGAGATCCTTATCGAAGAAGGTCATGCCGCTGACTACTATGGTGGATCAAAAGCTGAACTGCTAGAGGTTCATATGAAGAACCGTGCAAGGCTTATTAAAGAAGGCATTGTATCACAAGCAGACGTTGATGCAGCGATTGAGAAAATGAAATGATGGAAATGTTAGAAAGAATGTTTGGCGATACGCTATGGATTTGGACGGCTATCGCTGGTGCTTTACTCGGTGCGGCATTTCTCGCATGGTTTAAAGAAACAAGGGCTGGGATTTGGGGTTACTCAAAGTTTGACCAGTTGCTAGATCATCTTGTTAACAGGTGGGGGTGGACTTGGTTACAAGAACCACCTGATGCTTGGCGGAAGAAATATCCAAAAATAACCAGAAAAATAGATGAACTGGAGGACAGAATCAATGAACTGGATAAAAAGTAGACTTAAAGAACGAACGTCTTGGGACGGTGCCGTTCTTATCGCAGGTGGAGTAGCAATGATACTCATGCCTATTTCACTAGTAGCCTATGGCATGATTGCTTGGGGTGCTATCACACTTTTAAAAGGACAAGATTAATTGTCAGAAGAAGAAGTAAAAGCTTATCACCCAGCCGATAGTAACGGTGACGGAAAAGTAAGTGCCGAAGAAGAGGCAATGTACCTAGAGTTTAAACGTAAAGAACTCGAAGATGCAGATGCAATGAGAGATGCGCAACGTAACATGACTTGGTTCGCCTTGGCTGGTTTGTTGCTCTATCCATTTGCTGTTGTCTTGGCAATGTGGATTGGTCTAGACCAAGCAGGTAAGATCCTAGGCGATATGGCAGCGACATATTTTGTGTCGGTTGCAGCAATCGTAGCCGCATTCTTTGGTGGACAGGCATACGCAAAGAAAAAGTAAAGTGAGGTAATATGATTGACACATTATTAGAAGTTCTGATTGACATGAAGTCTAATGAAATAACAAAATATTGCGTTAAACAACAAGAGGTAGTCGCAGGAGAGCAACTTGATTGGAACTCTCTTGCGGCTTGCCAAGCAGAACTATTACAAGCAAAAGGTCATATAGAAAAGAAAGAACTCGCAGATTTCGTAAAGAAATATCCCCATTACAGATACCCTGGTCAAGCATTACCAAATAATGTAATCAAGCCATTGAATAAGTGCTGGGGCAGAAATAGAGTTTATACATTAGGTGGGAAAGGTTGTTAGATGGCAGAGATCGAATATGAAGGAATCAAAGTAGGTGGCTCAAAGCTGCTGCTTCTGATTCCGCTACTTGGTACCCTCGGGGGTGGTTTATGGGGCGGCTTCGAATTTTACAAAGACTATATGGACATGAAGGAAATCATAGCCAATATAGACACGCAAGCGATTTCGGCACGTAACGATGTAATCGAAACGAAGCTTGGAGAGGCAATCGACTACACGAGAGATATCAAGAACGACTTGAGATCCGATGTGATGGCAATGGAAGACCTAGTGGATAAGATCGAGGCGAAGGTTGACGTGGCAGAGAACCGTATCAAGGAATCTCAGAATGGCATCGAAACAACTCTTGAAGGTGTGCGTAATGAGATGAACACACTACAGAAAGATGTGACCGCATCCATACGTGAGGTAGAAGCCAATAGCAGAATAAACGAGAAAGATGTTCGTGATACCATGAGAGCAACTGAAACTCGTATTGATGAGAAGATGAGATTGCTCGAAAGAGATTTAAAAGAGATACTACAGGAGGCACTTGACAATCCTTTAGCTGACTGATATAATATATAGTAATGTAAAAATAGAGGTACCTATGTTAGAACGATTTAACACTTGGCTAATAAAAGTTTTAAAAATAAATGTATCACCACCTGTAAACTACCTTGGTGGTAAAAGGTTAGAAGATGAAAGATGATGCCTTTTCGTAAAATCTCGAACAGTGTAGATTTAAATGGACTCAGAAAAGAATGTCACGAGATATTATCCTCTCGTGACTCTTTACAAGTCGGTTTGCAGTCTGACAAACACAATGGCTCATGGAAAGATGCTATTGGTAAAGGCACGTATATGAAGGAAACTGATTTCATATATCCTGTATTTGCCTACCCTCTTATAAACCATTATATCAACAAATACAATATGCATAGGACACGGATCTTTGTCAGTAATCCGAAGACGTGTCTCAGTTGGCATCACGATAGATTACCGAGAATACACATTCCCATACAGACAGACCCTGGTTGCATCATGATCGTAGAGAACGAGGCGATGCATCTGGAAGCTGGTAGTGTCTATAGAGTAGATACACGAAAACACCACTCAGCAATGAATGGTTCAAAACTCAACCGCATACACATAGTGGGTTGTGTTTCCGACTAAGGATTTCTACGCCATGCATCGTTGATCCACTTTAGCCAGTGAATGCAATCGTCGCAAGGGTCATATCCAAAGCCTAAAGGCATATCTTCTTCCATAACGATTTATTTATTAAAAAAAACTTTTAAAAAGAGTTGACATGGGGTGATTCGCATGCTATTATATATGTGTAATCAAGAGAGAGACGAATCAGATGCTAGAACAACTTCAGAACTATATCGCTGCTTGTGAAGCCAATATCGTGCGGTACAAAGAAATGGGTGATGACGCTGCAGTCAAAGCCGCTGAAGGCATGATTGCCGACTTCGAAAATCTCATTGCTAACCTTTAAGAAAGGAATACAACATGACTATGAATGAAGCGATTGAAAAACTTATGACTGCAATCAAAGATGACTACCGTGCACACACGTGGACAGATTGGATGATTGAACGGTTCGAAGATGGTCTGACTTTTAAAGAAGGTCGTAAGTACATCAAAATCATCGAACGTGGTAGTGCTTGGGGGTTCATCGTGAAAGGTGAAGACGAGCAGTTCAAAGTTGGTGACATTTTGAAATCTGCAAATTGGGCAACACCTGCTCGTAATGCAGCACGTGGTAATGTCTTTGAAGACTACACCATTCAGTGGACAGGTCCACTGCACCTGAAATAAGAGGAGAGAATCACATGACTTACACTTTTAGCGAAGACATCTTTTCGGACTTTCACAAGGATGCCTATGGTTACCGTCCAACGGCTGATCATCCTTTCTATTCTGCCTCAGATGATGAGAAGCAACTCATCTGGGACCGAACATCTGATGCAATGAAGGAAGAGATGGAGCGTGAAGAACAGCAACTGAAAGCTGATCTCAAAGCGTTTCAGACTCGTGTTCAAGATACAATAGATCTTGGTGCTGGTGATTTCAAAACAGCTATTCGTTGGATGTGTCAGAAGGAAGAATTTCGTGACATCCAGTGTGTGGAACATTGGGTCTGGAAGCAGGGAATCTTGTTC
>Ga0187219_1001716_pt1 | contig 10431 bp, 12 predicted proteins | sample 13SPOviralmetaG_FD_130162 | JGI IMG/M metagenome (GOLD analysis project Ga0187219, IMG submission 130162) | Marine viral communities from the oligotrophic San Pedro Time Series (SPOT) site, San Pedro Channel, CA, USA - 13 SPOT_SRF_2010-07-21... | ecosystem: Environmental > Aquatic > Marine >... | reverse complement strand
TGCTCTCTAGAATAAAAACCTTGCCCCCAGTTGTCGGCTATTTTAACTGAACCAGTAGTTGTCTCTATGTCGCCAGCCACATGAAGAGGGCGTGAAGGATTTGTTCCAATACCAACATTACCGTAAAATCTGGTTCTAGCCTGACTGCTTGACTGTTCACCAAATCTAACGTGTTCCCTATAACTGCCCTGCCCAATAACAAAAATACCTAAAGTTGCATTGTCATGGCTATATTCTATTTTAGATTCTTGACTTGTGGCAGTAGCGTCTTCACCCATAAAAATGGTAGAAACAGAACCCGAATCATCAGAACACCCGATTGATAAAAACGGATCCTTATCGCCTGTAACAGGCACAGATCCAGCAAAACTCGATCGTATAAATATACCATCTGCACCAGCTCCATATCCAGCGGGTGTTGAAACTGATAATTTTGTATAAGTAGCACTAGAACCAATACTTACAGCTCCGCTTAGTACAGCTGAAGTAGTACTATGATTCGGATCTAAATAATAATTTGTAGCGCCATTTCCAAAATATCTATCAGCTGTAACATTACCGTTTACGTCTAATGTTTGACTTGGAGTTGCCGCCCCAATACCAACTCTACCTTGATAACCATTTTCGCCTTTAACATATATTCTTGCTGAGTTTTCCGTAAAAAATATAAGGTCTTGCTGGTAAACAGAACCTAAGCCTGTTGAATTTGACCTTGAATTTGTAAATATTTGACCAGCATCCCCAACATTTCCAAATCTACTTATTATGCCGCCTCCATCTTGTTTTAATTCAATTAAAGGGTTATCATTTTCTCCGACGTTATTTGAGTCTGCTTCTAAAGTTAGGGTTACGTCGCCTGTAGATTTTAAATGCAGCATTGAGCTAGGGGATGGAGTTCCGATTCCTAGCCTTACGTTTGTAGTGTCAAAGTGAAAGTTGGCGTGGTGCGTTAAAGTGTCAGTAGCGCTCCAAACAGCTACTTTACTGGCTTCACCGCCTGAAAGGCTAGTGCCTCCAGAAGCATTTTCCCAAGCAATACCTGAACCTGTAGAAGTTAATACTTGACCATCTGTACCTTGTGCTCCATTAATAGTTAAATTATCTAAATTTATAGTACCAGTTACATCAACACCAGTAGTTGTAGTTTCAAACTTTTTACTATTGTTGTGCCTTAAATCAACACCGCCGTCTCCATTAATATCAATATTGCTATTTGAGTCTATGTATATAGGGTGGTTTCCTTTAATGTATGATACATCTGACACGTGATAAATCTCAAGATCAAGACTGCTAGAATTTGTGGCATTCCCAAAAACTAAATGAGAATTATCAGGAAATCTAGTATATAAATCTGGAGCACCTGTTACAGCCATACTTCCGTCTAGCAGAAAATACACCGCGTTCGTATTATCACCGTCTCCGTTATCTGCTAAAAACCGCAGATCAGTGTTGTTTCCTATTGCCGAGATATCAAAAAGAGTACCAGTACCACCGTTAGTTGTTATTTCTCCGGTGTTATGAAACTTTAATTTATGTAATCTTAAAAATTTGGCGTCACTAAGAAATGGTATAGCCATATTATTTTATTTAATTATTCATTATTATTGCTCTCCTTGAGCAGAAAGTATTAAAACAGTAACATCACCAGAGCCAGGCGCAGTACCAAACTCAATATTCACTCTTTGCTCACTGGTCCTAGTCACATCCGCATAAACTGTTTCATACGAGCTTGTATCATATAATTGTACAATTACATCTCTAGTTCCTAAATAATGATCTACATTTATACTAGTATCACCACCAATTGTTGTTTTAAATGATGTTGGTATTTTATATTTTTTCTTAGCAGGCGTTGACTCGTGGTTATAAGCATTAAATTCCCAGTCATCTGTATCTTCCATCCAAACAAGCTGAACATCATTGTCACCTGCTCTTTGAACTTCAATACCTGAGGAGGGGTTAGGATTAGCCTGTGTCCCACTGTCAACCACCTTATTAAGCTCAATAATTGGATCTGCAAATGTTGTCACAGTGCTTTCTACAGTTGTAGTGGTTCCTTTAACTTCAATATCGCCTGTTACCGTTAGCTTACCGGCTATTGTTACGTCGTCTTGTAAATCTAAAGTTATAGTATTACCTGATTCCGTTACTTTTACCGTGGTAGAGTCACCTTGAATAGTAACTGTATCTTCTGTACTATCAGAACCAGTTAAAGTTATTTCTGAACTATTAGCCGCACCTGTTCCAACAGCTAAATCATAAGTTGTACCAGTAATTGTATCAATTGCTGCAAAACTGTTGTCACCTCTTAAATACGTCGTATTATCTCTAGTTCCTGATGCTGAAAGTGTAAATCTAATTGTTCCATCAGGTGTTGATGTGGTAGTTATAAAGTTATTCGTAGCAGCCCCTGCTAATGTTAAAGTATCGTTTTCAGTTATAGTTGTTGTAGCTGTGTTAGTAACCGCGCTTACAGTAAAACCGTCCCCCATGTCTACCGTATTGGTATCAGGCAGCGTGATTGCTACTACGTATGGGTTAGCTGAAGTACCAGCACCACTTATATCTGTGCCAGCCGTGCCCGTTGACGCTGTAAATTTAACATGCTTGTCATGACTAATAGTGAACGAATCATTGTCATCATCCAATAAATCCCAGGTTGTTAATTGATTAGTATTGGTATCTGTGTCAGACCACGGTACGTTAACTACAAGATTATCACTTGAATCAGTTTGAACTTTATAAGTTCTGCTAGCAGTAGTTGTTGATGCATTTGGCGCAACGCTATTTACACCGTCTACATTAGCGTCTATAGTATTTCCGTTTAATGTTAAACCAGTACCCGCCGCTCTAAGAGTTGGGGTTAAGCTAGAAAGATCAACTGTTATGTCAGTCTGGAGACGCGTTAATGTTAAAGTATTGCCGCTAAGAGATGCAGCCGTTATTGGGTCTAGTGTAACCCAGCTGCCGCTTCCTTTGGTTGTGTAGTATTTTGCCAAATAGACTCCTGTGCCTGTGTCAAAATAAATTTGACCATCATTAGTTGAAGGAGCGGTACCTGTATTATGCAGTCTAGCTTCTTGAAGCTGATTATCGTTTAGGTCTATGTGATGTAAAAATTGGATAGCCATAGTTTTAATTCATATATGCTTTGCCTGTGCCGGCCTCTGCAAAAGTTATTGTTAAATTATTTTTTGATGTATAGTTTACGTCGCCGTAACCTTTTTGCCCTGTATCTAAAGCAACGGTTACTGACGGATGTTTGTTTAAATTGTGCTGAATGCTCCATGTTATAGAGGAAGCGCTCTGAGTGTGCACATAATGCTTATCACCCTCGCCTAACAATGCAACAGCATAATATTTGTCTATTATAAATGAGCCATTGCCAGAAACGAACTCTAGAGTAAAATTATAAAAATTATTATCGCTAGAATCTTGCGCCAATTCTGTAACTTTATATATACCATAGCTATTTTTATCGTCAGATTGAAATATTATTATTGTTCTATTTCTATATTCTAATATAAAATTTTGTATATTATGCTCAGCGCCGTCAATTTTGCTAAATTGTAAAGTTGGCGCGCTTGCAAAAGATGTGCTATTAGTAGCGCCTGTAAATTTTTTTTCACCAGGCGTCGAACTTAGTTGATACATAGCCTGAGTATGAACCACTACTAAACCGTTGTCACCTAAGAACTTGCCAATACCTCCTAAAGTATAATTCTTGGTTATCGAACCAGAAGCGTCGGATCCAATAACCTTATCATCCTTAGTTACAATAAGGTCTTTAGAATAGGTACTAATTCTAGCCATGTACTATTGTTTTTTTGATTTTTCCCATGTTCTACCCACAAAGTAAGCTCCATATACCGTAATAAGCAATGACTGAAAAATAGGTATATATTCTTCAGCCACTTGGAACCCCCCTATATTGCCATCAAAAAATGACAACGCGGTAAAAATAAATGTTAAGTAAATTAGAACTAAGGGCCTAATGTTTTTAGAAAGAAAAGAATCTGATTGCATATCCAACTTCCAACGCTCTGTAATTTGACTTTGTGCGTCTTGATCGGCTTTTTCTAAAAGCTCTTGCAATTTTTGTTTTGCCTCTAATCTTTCTTCGTCGGTAGTTGTTAAACTATCTATTACGCCACCGATGTCTTTTATAAGGCCCCCAGAAATTAAACTGAGTAATTTTTTCATTTAAATTTTACTTTATATGCACTAGCTAAAGAAACTTCATTTCTTTTTTTGTTATACGTCATATTTGTATTTGACAAAGAAGAATTACCTTGGCTATAAGCATTATTTGCATTTTGTGCTGCTAATTTTGAATAAGATCCTCTTGCGTCAAAGGCTGAAGAGCCAGGGGGTAATTTTAATGTTGATGTATACGTTTGAGTATTTGGAGAGCTAGGTTTGGATTTTTTTGCTTCTTTTTTTGCAACTCTATCATAGCGTTTTCTAAGTCTTTGGGCTTTTTTAACATTACCGCTAGCTAACGCCGCTTCTCCCTTTGCTTTAATTTTAGATGACTTAGCTTTAGGTGTAGAAGTAGCAGTTTTTGGCGCAGAGGTTAATGCTGCGGCTTTGGGTTTGGAAGTGATAGAAGTAGGCTTTGGCTTAATACTTGAAACAGCCGGTTTTGTTGTTTTCGGCTTTTTTATAGTATTATCATATGCCCAGCCTCTTGCGTCATACTCTTTTCTACGAGCGTCACTTCCAACAGCATAATTTTTTATAGAGCCTGTAGCTTTACCTCCCTTTTTAACATAAGGTTTTGGCGAAGCTGGAGCTGGTACTGGTGCTTTAGGCTTTACAGTTACACTTGGCGCTTTTGGAACTGAAGAGGTAGGAGTAGTGGGTTTTTTCGAAAAACCTTTTGCAAATCCGTATATCGCGGAGGCCCCTTTACTAAAAAGATTGTCTTGGGACCGTGACATATGCTTTACTGATTCCGTAACCCCACTCGCTATTCTGCTAGCATTATTAGCCTGCACTTTTGCTCGATTTTTGGATCTGGAGGAATTAGCGGTTGCTACTCTACTCAATAGGCTATTATTAATTACATCTTGATCCTTAGCTTTAAATGTAGTATCGTTATCTTCACTGTGAGTACCCATTTGCATGACGTACTTTTTTGTTTTTAATCCTCCTCCGGACTTACTTTTTCCTGGCATAATTTTTATTTTTTATATCCTGATTTACCTGATTTTTTTCCTGAATAAGCTACATTTCTAAATTGCATAGGCTTCATTTGCATTTTAAAATCGGTATTACCAATGGAAGCATCCATATTTCCAACTCTTTTAGCCGCGTCGCTAAACGTATTCTTATAATCTGTTGTGCTGCTATTATTTGGTTTTGCTTGATATGAACCTGTTTCAGCTGGATTTTTACCTTTTTCTACTTGTGTGGAAACGCTAGTAGCTATATCTTGCATACCTTTTTTAGTCGCTTTTCTTTGGTCTAGTTTAGCTTGTGCTTTTGCAGATTTTACAGCTTCTCTTTTTTCTTTACCTGTTTTACCGTCAATCTTAGCTTGTGCTCTAGCCTCTCTAATTTTTTCTCTTTTAAGCTTTCTTTGAGTAGCTTTTATATTTCTACCCTCTTGTCTAGCCTCAAAGGGGTTGTATGTATCTTTAAATGGATATGGTTTAAACTCAGTTTCTTTTTTCTGAGCAGTTTCTCCGGGAGTTTCAACCTTTTTTTCATACTGAGTATTTTGACCAAAGGAAGGATCTTTTTTGGCTCTAATTTTATAGGCCTCACGGGTTTCGCCAGGTAGAGTTAACCCTGTTTCTTGAGCTATATCAAAAGCCTCATCTAAACTTCTAGTTCCTGTTGTAGTTGTGGTTGTTGGATCAGAAGCTAAGTCAATAGTGGTTTTAGTTTCTTCGCCTAAAAGCCCTTGAACCATTTTTTCTTCGGTAGTGGTGTCACTACCGACCACTTTCATTCCGTTTTCATTTTCAGTTTGCAAAAGCGGAGACATTTGCATAACCTTACTTTGCTTAGTACTAAATGCTGTAGGAGAATCAATCTCTTTCATCCCCATAGCCATATTATACCCTTTAGCCATTTGCATAGCCGCTGCGGTTGATTCACCGCGATTTTTTTCATAATCTGAAAGCACTCCGTCTTTGTTTAGGTCTGCTTTTTTTGCATCAAATTTTGCCATATCTTTAATCTTTATATTTGCGGGGGAACAACGCGTTCATAGCCTCGCGGCGCCCCTCACAACCGCATGGTATATTTAATCCTTTTGACATAAAATCTACAGCTTTCTTAATACCAGTAGCTGTGGTAAACTTGTGAATGTCGTCACCTAGTCCTCTTGATCTCATAATATTAACAATTCCATTTTCTCCGCGCAGCTTTACCCCTTTCTGAAGTCCAGCTCTTAGATCTTGCGCAGAATGATTTTCTTCGTTTCCAAGCTTTGCTTCCTTTCTTAAGTTTAGAAGGAGGCGTGGTTACAGCTGTTTTCAGCTTACTGCCTGGATTGTCTTTTCTATATTTTTTAACACCCTTAGCAGACATTCCGCCTCCGGCTTTTTTACCGGTGCCACTGCCTTTTTTTACCTTGGTATAATAACCTTTAGACTTTTTTCTTGATGGTGCGTTTTTACTTGGCATAAGTTTTAGTTTTCATGTAAACAGCCTTTTCCCAAGGAAGCCCGTGCCCTCCAAGCTTTATTGACTTTTGAGGTATTATTTGCATAGGGCAGCCGGTTGACGGCTTGTAATATATATTTTTTGTATCGTAGCTGACAGAACCATTGCGGAATTGTTTTATATGTTCCATTTCGTGCTCAACAGCGTCTTTCTTTTGTTTTTTATTTAGATCCTTATTTATATGTATGGTCCTGTCTATATTGGCAGCGCCCCATATATTATCTGGCATATCTTTTTCAAATACTGGAACTGAATATGTACTTAGTTCCGCATTTATACCCAACAAACCGGGCACGTTGCTTCTCATTGTGAATGCCATTATCTTTCTGGATCTTTGATCATATCGTCTATAGCCTTATTGTAGACTTTATCTGTATATGTATTGTTTTTGAAAAATACGCTACGCTCAGACGTTGGAAGGTCTTCTTCGCCTAGCATTATTCTATATATTCTACTAACTAAGTGTTTGCATTTAAATGAGGTTTGAAATATAGAATATTTAATTGAAGTACGGTTACGATGACGCCAAACCTCAATCCAGCCATCGCGACGAAGGCGCTCCCATCTATCTTTATCCCAAGAATATGTGTATTCACCTTCTATAAAATCATTACGTGTAAAACGCTTTTTGCAATCTAAATATATTAAAAGTTCTAAATCAGCATCTTTTAAGCTATGAGTTTTACAGGCCCATTTGCGAATGAGCCTATAATACTTCATTAAATTTAGTTCTTTAAGGTCGTCTGCTGTTAATCTCATTCGACCATAACTATATCAGCAAGCTTTAGAACAAGGTATAGCTTATCTTTCCACTGTATACCGTGCCCGTTGTGCTTGTCGTAATAAACAATATCATCTTCTTTAAGCGACTCAACTAGGTTACCTGCAGATATTACTTTACCCTTTAAGTACCTATCGTCACTGTTTTGCGATTCTGTAAGCTCAAGCCCACCTACTGTCTTCGGTGCTTCCTTGATTTTATCAATAACTACAAAATAATTAATTGCTTTCATCTAGTCGCATGTTATTGATTATACAATCAGCAGATATAATTGTGTTAACAACCGATACTGCATTTTTAAGAGCAGTCTTTGTAACAAACGCTGGGTCTATAATGCCAGCTTTAATCATATTAGTTGGCTTACCTGTTATTACATCACAACCCCATCCGCTACGAGCAGTATCTAAACTGTTAGTAATACCGGCATTATCAAGAATTGTTCTATATGGAGATAGGACCGCGCCTAATAATATCTCTTCGCCTGGGTTTTTAGCTTTTATTTTTTGCGCAGCATTCATAAGCGCTACACCGCCGCCTGGCACTATACCTTCTTTCAGTGCGGCTTTTACTGCATACAGTGCATCCTCAACCCTGTCTTTCTTTTCTTTGAGCTCGATTTTCGAATTTCCGCCGACTTTTACGATTCCGACTGCGCCGTTCAGCATTGCTAGCCTTTGTTGCAGCCGTCTCTTAAAGTACGGGTTTGTTTCTGTTTTAATCTTTTCTTCAACCTGCGTAACTCTTTCTTCTAAGTCTACGCCTAAATCAGTTGTTTGCAGCACAGTTGTCTTTTCGTCAGTTATTGCTTTTAAAGCTTCACCCAGAACTGTTGGCTCTATAAGATCTAAATCATCACCTAGCTCTTCATTTATAACAGTTGCACCTGTTAAGAAAGCTAGATCTTCAACAGTGTCTTGTTTGGTTGGCCCAAAGCCTGGAAGATCAATAACATTTACTTTTATGTTACCTTTAACCTTATTCGCTAAAAGTGCTGCCATAGGCTGTTGTTCAACCGATGCTACAATTAATAACGAGCGCTTTTCTTTAATAACGTGTTCTAAGACACTTTGTATCTTTCTAACATTTGGTATAGGAGAAGATACTATAAGCACGTAGGGGTTATCTAAAACAGCTCTCTGCTTGTCTTTGTCTGTTATAAGATGTGGTGATTTAAGACCGCTTTCAAGCTGCACACCTTCTACAAAATCAACATACGTTTCTTCTGTATCGGACTCTTCCATTAGCACCACGCCATCTTTCCCGACCCTTTCAAATGCATCGCCTATTATCTTACCGAGCTCTGCATCGTTGTTACAACTAATCGTAGCAACTTGGGTTAGCATTGTATCTTTTACTGGCACAGATGCTTTATCGATGTATCTAATAACTTTATCTGTCGCTGCATCTATACCTGTTTTAAGTGAACGTATATCTGTTTCACCTTTGTCTAGTTCTTTACTGGCATTATTAAGTAGCCAGTGAGCAAGGACGGTAGCCGTTGTGGTACCGTCACCTGCTTCTCTGACCGTGTTTTTAGCCGCCTCTTTTATAAGTGTCGCTCCGATGTTTTCGACTGGGTCTCTTAAGACTACGGATTCTGCTACCGTTACACCGTCTTTTGTTATGACCGGTCTACCTAACGCATCTTCATATATAACGCACTTACCTGAGGCACCTAAAGTAGAGCTCACAGCTTTTGCAAGCTTCTCTACACCTGCCATTATCTTATCCTTGCCATCTCTTCCGAAGGATAAATTTTTTACAATCTCACTTGGGTTATTGTATTCCATTTAATTTAATTTTTACAGAGATTTATTCAAATGTTTTTACTACTACTGGTCCTTTTGCAAATTCCAACCGTTTTTCGTAGTGCTCTATTGAAGCATCGATTGCAGCTTCAGCACCTTCAACGGTTTCCCTTCGCGTAACATCAACCCAATTGTCGTCGCCCGGGTTAAGGTATTCGGTTTGGTAATATCCATTTGGTAATTGCACAACCCTCCAGTTTTTCTTTCCCGTTAGGTGTGTTAGGAATTCTAATTCCTCTTTTGTCATCTTAGGGGTTGTTGATCCCCAAGAATAGGTTTTATAATATAGTGTCATTGGTTTTGGTTTAGAGACGGTAAATTATTCTTTTTTGGTTCCACGTCCGTGACCGCCTCTGTTTTTTTTCACAGACACGAAACGCTTGGTCTTATGGTCGTAGTCTTTCCCACGTATATTTTTACCAGCTTTAATTGCTGCTCGGCGCCTTCTCTGGTTCTCTGCTCTCATCGCCCTTCTTCTGGCTGAATTAGCAGTAGCTAGATCTCGCTTCTTCTTTGCAGCGGCTGCTCTACGTGATAGTTTCTGTTTACCCATACGTATTATATCACAACTCTTTACCGTTATTTAATTTGTGAGATATAAAGAAGTAACGGGTTATATATACATATTTTTTGATACACCCCTTAAAGTAAAGTTAATTTATTTTCGCCAGCCCCCGTGTCGTTTTACCGTGCGCATCCGGGTTTCTCAGGAACTGCCGGGATCCCGTAGCCGGAACAACTACTGGAACTCGCACCAGGATTCGGGCTTTTGCCGTAGCTGCAGCGCAGCGCGTATAGCAACGCGTATAGCAAACACAAACTTAGTACGGTGTGGTGTAGATAATATAGGTGAATCTAAAGTTTAATATTATGAGAGTACGTATCGACACGAAGAACTGGATGGGGAATTACGGATCCACGATCAAGACGTTTAACAGTGAGGGACACCTGAGTAACTACATCCGGTTCATGGGTCACCATGAGATCTACTCGAAGATCATCGGAGTTGAGATCCTTACAAACTAGATACGATCCCTTACCGATAATATAATTGAATCTAAAATAAATATTATGTCTAAAACAATTACCTTAACTCAATCTGATTATACTAATATAACCAAAGCTTTCTTCTTCTACCTTGAAAATGAAAAGTCTTTAAACCTT
>Ga0187219_1001709_pt1 | contig 10442 bp, 20 predicted proteins | sample 13SPOviralmetaG_FD_130162 | JGI IMG/M metagenome (GOLD analysis project Ga0187219, IMG submission 130162) | Marine viral communities from the oligotrophic San Pedro Time Series (SPOT) site, San Pedro Channel, CA, USA - 13 SPOT_SRF_2010-07-21... | ecosystem: Environmental > Aquatic > Marine >... | reverse complement strand
TGCTCGTTTGATATCTCTTGCTTTGGTTGGCCGTATCCAGAGTTCATAAGTGCGTTGTATGCAGTTGTGTCCCCTGTAAAGGCTTTCTTAATTTGCTCCAACGTCATCTTATCTTCTGCTGTCATATCAACCTCGTTACCTTGCAAGTCTAAACCCTTGACAAAAGCATCAAGCCACTTGCGAACAATTGTCGCTCTGTTCTTACTGCCTTTTGGGCGTCCGTTTGGATTGCCTGACTTACCCTTTTCCCATTGTTGCAGTTTGTTTGGAAAGTCTCCCATATTACGTGTATTTAACCTGTAGTTGTTATTTAACCTTAAAAGTATTACCGCTTCTGTGTAAGTGTATTGTATGCTTACCCACAACGTCTTCTGGATCAATTGATAGACCTTGATAACGTATCTCATAATGCAAGTGAGGGCCTAAGCTATTCCCGGTGCTTCCCACTATACCTATAGCGTGACCTTGCGGTATCCAATCGCCTTCGTTAACTAATAACTGCCTCAGATGCGCATAGTACGTTTCTAAGCCATTTAAATGCGTTACAATGGCTAAATACCCATAGCCGCCGTTATATCCTCTCCTGGCGTACCGCACGCGCCCTAACCACGAGCTTTTTACCGTGTCTCTGTTATTATGCGATATATCAAGCCCATGATGTATACGGCCATTACGATAACCATGCCCACTTATTAGAACGCCGTCAACAGGATAGTGGATTTCTGTTAAGTGTAATGTTGCCGTGTCAGGCAAGCTTACAGGTCGGTAATGTATTTGTGCTGTTGTATTTAATGCTATTAAAAGCATTATACCCATTGCATAGCGATAAACCATAATATTAGTGTTATTCCTAATGATGTTAAAATAATGTCTGCCATGCTAAAAAATTAAACGTTTAACTCAAACCTAGGTTGCTCGCCATTTAATAGCTTATGTGTTTTATCAATGTTATTTTCATAAATATGTGCGTTGCCTATGAAAAAAGTAATATTAGCCAACGGCCTATCAATAAGCTGACTTATTACGTACATTTGATATATATCGGAAGGCAAGCCTAAGTTGCTATCTGCACTTCTTTGATATACACTCATATAAAGCTCGCCATCACTTATTTGAAATTGTATTAAGCTAAGGCAAGGCAATTGATTTGTTTGTACGCCTGTCTCGCCTATAAATAACACATAATTTTTCGATGACCTTTTTTCAGTGTTTATTTTTTCAATTAGCGCAGGCAATTTTTTAAAGTAGGTTGGGTAGCTATTTATTAAGCTAGGAGCGCAGTAATCCCACCAGGAAATCCCCGCCTCATTATAATCTTTAACATTTGTAATTCCATTAAAATATAATTCAAGCTCTTCCCGTAGTTTACTTTTAGCAATACGATGATCGTTAAATATTTTTAATAGGTCGTCTTTATCCATTGATAAAACTTCATTTATCAAATATTTTATATTGCCTTTTTTGTTTGACTGAGTTTTCCCTTTATCGAGAATATTTTTTAATGTTTGATAATACTTATTCATGGTTTATAATTAAATTTTTTGTATTGTGTTACAAGCTTATTAGCATATCAAGCAATTCTTGCTGCGGGAACATATCGCTTTTATACTTATTGGTGTTGCTGTGTGTCCATAGACCTTTAACTCTTCCGTAGTACGCATCTACGTTCCACTCAAATGCTGCTGCACCTTTCTCTTTTACAAGTTCTGGTAATCCTTTCCTAACGTCAATGTTGTCTCGATTACCTATAAACTCAATAAGATGCTTCAATGAGTTAAGTTGCTTATCGCTGTATCTGTGCCAATACTGCTTATTCTTAAACGCCTTGTCAAGTTTAACTATTTGATCCTCGTGGACTTTGTGCCCCGCATAGCACTTGCCGTCTTTAATGTAGCTAAAGTTGCACACCTCGATGCCTACACTGTCTGTGTGCATTGCTTGGTTGCCGTTTTTGCCTAAGTGCCAAGCATAACCCCCGTCAGGAATACACTTGACAATCTCGCCATCGTACTCGAAGTTTGTATTGAATATTGACGGCCCTCCTATAACAAACTCAGTTGCAATCCGTCCTCGGTTGTCACGCCCCCAATTGTCTATGCACTTATAAGGATTGTGCCATCCTGCTGTGTGATGGAGGAATAGATACTCCTTTTTTGTAGGCCCTTCCAGATACTCGCCTTTCGGCAAGTAGTGGTTTCTAATGTCTAAGTCTGCAAAGTGCTCAGGTTGTGTATCCGCCTCTTGCTTGTCTGTGGTTGCAAGCTGCAACATTGTCCAAGTCTTAGGGCCAACAATACCGTCTGCCCATAGTCCTTTGTTCTTTTGATACTCCTTTACGAAGTGTTCTGTGATTGGGCCAAATATGCCGTCCACGTCAATTCCAAGTGCTTCTTGGATAACCCGCACATTGTCTCCTGTGCATCCTTGATATAATACTATCATAATTTAAAAATAATTAAAAAAATTTATGTTACGCTTCACACACGGTTATAATACCGCCATTGATCACATCGCTACCAATTAATACTACGCTATTGTTAGGGTTAACGTAAAAAAACCCTGTGTCTCTACCGCCTCTAATCATTTTGCTTAACTCAGTAACCTCTGTGCCTCTGCAAAATAATGTAGTCATCTCCCCATTATACTCAATGTCAATTCTTATTTTCATAATACTGTCGTTTTAACGCTTCTTTGCGTTTATTAAATAAATCATATCGCTCTTGCTTTTCATGCTCTTCCGGAAGCATTAACATTATGTTGTTGGGATTTAGTTTAAATGCCGGGTAAGCTCCTTTACTTAGTATGTGGGCAAACTGCCAATGCCATTGATAATGACTGCGTGGCAACAACGATTTGCCTGATACCTCGCTAACGTGTTCACGAGTTTCCCAAACGTGCTTAAACAGCTCCTTCTGACTCTTCATGAGTTTTAACAACTGCCGTAAGTATTTTTTTTACGGTTTCGTTGTTTTTCATTAACGCAAGAAGCCCTTCCGCACACTTTGCCGCGTCGCCATGCATCCCCGCCTTAACTACATCTTTATCATTAACGTACACTACTAAAGCGTGCACAACGTCCTGAGGAACTGCATCCTTGATTTTCTGTCTTAATCCCATAACTATAAATTAAAAAAGTCACATAATTCTTTAGGCACACGATACAGGTTGTCATAGCCTTTCGTGTTTTCTTTGTCAATGTACTTAACCTCTAGATACTTGTCTTGATAGATAAGGTCACTATGACAGCACACAGCCGTGTGCGTTTCCTTGCATATTATGACATAGTAAAACGAGTGCCTTTCACATAGGCGTTGCTTACGCCCTAAAAAGCTAACCGTGTCAAACGGATAGGTTGCTGCATCCTCAAACGGATAACCTGTCTTTATTTCCAACTCAAAGTAGAAAGTATCAAGGCCGTACTTGCTGATCACATCGTGATAGTAGTCCTCAGATGTTTTAACTATTTGATGCCCCCGCTTCTGCAAAAACGGCACAAACAAGTCTTTAGCAAGCGTGTCGTTCACGTCATAAGACTGTTGGCTAAATGTGCGCGGGTTAGAATGGCAACGCATCGCTATGTGATTGGGCCGCTGTTGTTGGCTGCGCTGTTGGCGTTGATTGTGTTTTACCACTACTAACAAACTCAAAGTTTGTAACCTCTACGTCTACTGCGTACCTATCGATGCCGTTTTTGTCTTGGTATTTACGGTGTCGAGTCTTTCCTTCTATATAGATTTGATCGCCCTTGCTCACGTACTTGTGTAGTGTCTCGGCTGTCTTGCCATAAGCCACCACATTGTGCCAATCTGTGCGTTCCTGCTTTTCGCCGTTCTTAGTCCAACGCTCTGACGTCGCTACACTAAACTTACATATTGTAGTACTTGCGTCTACTATCTCTGGTTGTTGTCCAACCCTTCCTAAAATTAACTGCTTATTCATAAATAATCTTTTACTTTGTCATAACTGACGTGCTTAACGTCCTCCATTTTACCCCTGCAACCACAACTGTGTGGTCTTGTAGCGTATGTGTAAGTAAACTTACCACAATCGCATATTTTAATACCTTTCTCTGACGTGCTGCATTTCCATTTGCCACAGATGCAGGTCAAGGTGTTTCTCTTTTCGCTGTACTTATACATTGTTATAGAACTTTAACAACTGTGCTTGCTTCATCTTTATAATCTTCTCGTTCTTAGAATCAAACGCATAAAGCAACTCACCAACCACTTTAACGTAATCCTCAAGGCGTGACCATTCAAAGTAAGTCTTATCGACTTCTAAGCCAAACAACTCATCGTGTGCCTCCCGTAGTGCGTTAATGTTTCCTGTAACCAGGTACTCACAAACTCGTTTCTCAAACAAGTGCAAATAACCCTCTGCTATTGTTTCGTATGTGTCAAGCATATCCCTAATTTACTAAATTTTAAAATGGCGTAAAGCCTACATTGCCAACATTGCAATTGTCATAACGGCTACTTTTACCGACAAACTGCAAGTCGCAAACAAGGCACTCGCCTTCCCGGTTTTTCTTTATAATGCCGTAAGCTTTGCCTTTTTCAGTTAGCCCCCCACGAATAGGATCGTCAGGTAACTCGTAGTAATCAGGCCGATACAAAAAAGTAACCGTATCTGCATCTTGCTCAATCCCACCTGACGCACGCAAATCGCTTAGCTGCGGCACTTTGTCAGGCCTTGATTCAACGCTCCGGCTTAATTGATGCAGCAACACAATTGGTATGTCTAACTCGTTGGCCATTGCGTGAATGTTTTTAGAGTTCTGTGTTACGCCTCTGTATTCATCCCCTCCATCATCCATAAGTCCAAGGTAATCCATAACAAGAATAAACTTGCCAAACTTAGCCTTCCACTTTAAGCACTTAATACGTAGCTGTGCAAAGTTAATGCTTGGCGTATCGTCAACTTCAAAGTCAAGGTCTTCGATCGTGGTGTGTGCCCTTTCGTACTTATTGCGCTCAGAGTCGTTTATCCTATTAAGCCGTAACCGTTCTGTTTCTATACCGCTCAAATAAGACTCTACACGTAGTGCAATTTTGTCTCTAATCATTTCGCCACTCCAAAAGCAAACAGGCAATTCCTTGCAAGCATTGACCACAATACTAACCGCAAACGCTGTCTTTCCCATCGCAGGCCGTGCCGCAACAACGTGAACCCCTGTATAAAGTCCCCCAATGGCCTTGTCCCATTTGTGCAAGCCTGTTGGTACTCCCATCATTCCGCCCTCTCGCGTGCTCCGCTCAGCAAGTTCACGATTCATAATTGTAGCGAGTCGCTCAGGCTTTACCTGCTCAAAGCTTGTTGTCATTGCGTTAACTCGCTGTTGTACATTGTCAAGCAGGTCATTGACGGATACGTTATCCTTCTCGGCCTCTTGCGCTATCATTAAACCTAATAGTTCAAGTTCTCGCTTTATGGCTTTGTTCTTTAGTATCCAAGCGTGAGCCTCAATATTGGCGGAACTGCCAATTTTATTAGTCAATGATGCAACGTCATAAGCTTTAAGGTTGCTTCGCTTTGCCTTTAGTTTATCGCATACCGTCAATAAGTCAATAGGCTTACCATCAGCGTTTACTTCGGCAATAGCCGTATAAACCTCCTCGTGCCATCCAGTAAAGTAGTCAGGTTGTAAAATATTAGATACAACGTGATACGCCCCTTTCTCCATTAAGATTGATCCTAATACAATTGCCTCTATTTTTTCGTGTTTCATTAGGCAAATTTATAATTAGGCTTAGACTTATCCTCTTTGTTCCACCACGTTCTTGCGGTAGACTTCCAATTTTTAACCTGCAATCCATTAGACTTTAGCCAACCTTGCGAATCATAGTAAAGATAAAACTTAGATGCCTCAGATGCAGGTTTACCATTTTCTTTAAAGTACTCTGTTACTTGTTTTTCTGTCGGCTTAATAAACTTCTTTTCTGTTTTATTCTTTTCTTTTATTTTAGGATTGCTTGCGCTATGCGTTAGCAATGCACTAGCATTAGCCCACCTTGCGTTAGCCCCAGATTTTGCTTTGTTGCTTCTGCTTTTAGCCCCTTCTACCTCTTCGCAAATCCAATCAATAACGACTTGATCATTCTCTAATCGTATAAAGCCACGCTTAAACAATCGGTCAATTGCTTTGTCATTGCGAATGTACTCACGCAACATTTCCTCGTCAACATCGCACTCACGAGTAAACAACAAGTTGCAGCAGTCAATAAACACACCTTTTACCGTGTGGGATTCCATCATAATACGTCCTGTTATCCACGTTTGCGGATAAAACTTAAACCACTTTAGAGCCATCAGTCAATAGTTTTTTAATTACATTTAATCTACCCCCAATTGTTGGCTTACCTTCTAACAATTCAAGAACCTTTAGCGCCTTATCGTGCATAGTATCGGACTTGCTGCGTTTCATATAGTAAACAAAGTCAGCGTATCTATTAGCATAGTCTTCTTCAGTGTCCATCCTGTCGTTAAACTTCTTTATTGAGTTTATAATTGTAGCATGATCGCGGCACAAAGCCCTGCCAATTTCTTTAAGGCTCATGGGCGTTTCCTCCCTAAGAAAGTTGCACATAAATTGTCTTATTTCAACGAACCTATTACTGCGGTTCGCGCAAGTAATATGCGCTTTACTAAGGTCATAGTTTTCGTGTATACGTTTAAAAACGTGTCTTGTAGTCATAAAAAATCATTAATAAAATTATCTAATTGCTCCTCTGAGCATTTCAAAAAATACTTAGCACATAGGCTAAGTGCATCCGAATATAGGGATTCAAATTCATCTCCTCCCATATCTGCAAAACTAATTGACTTCGGAAAAATCATCTCAGTTCCATTTATAGTTGTATGCGTTTCGTATCTACCTGTTTGAATAAGTATCTCCTTACGCAGCCGGTCAACATCTCCAAAGCGTATTGCATACGCCTCTGGCATATTGTCAACAACCACTTTTAGCATCTTAAAAAACTTGCGATGAAATCTTGGGTTTCTTACACGCTTAAAGTTCACCACATATACCTGCGATGGTTTAAGGTTGTGGTCATCATTCATTGGTACTAACTTACCGTCAATGTACGCCGCCTCTAGCTGCTGCACGTTTCGCTGCTTGTGTACTTGAATAATTGTCCATATCACGAATTGGGTCAAGTTGGTTTTGCTTTGCCTTGTTAATTAACACAAGCCTTTCCATCATATCAACCTGCTCTGCATTTTTAAGCATTGCCTCTCTCTTGTCATCGTTATAACTAGACGTTGCCAATAGCCTTTCTAAATACATCAGTTGGTTGTACTTAATCTCACGAGCCTCTTCTTGACTATTGACTAGGTCGTTAATCGTGTTGTACGTTACAAACTCCCAGCTCATTGCTTCTTAATTAAAACATACTGCTGAGTAAACTGACCATCGTTAATCATTGTAGTCATTTGGTCAAGCCGCCCCCGTATCTCGCGAGGCACAAAGCGCATCTCGCCTTCTATTTGTACAAGAGGATAGTCATAAAGATCCCTGGCCATGCCCCACTTAACGGCTGCCCGTTTTAGTGCATCTGAAATTCCACCTTTAGTTGACTCTATGGCTGTATCGTCTGCGCCGTCCTCTTTGCTAATCCACTCGTTAAGTTGGCCTATAACCGACAATGTGCACATAACACCTTTACCTTTCCATTCGCGATATTCGTCTTTCCAGCCTTCCGGCCCAAACGCCTCATCAAATCTGTTCATCACAGCACGACTTGTAATATATGGTACAATCGTAGTTTTGCCACCTTTCGCACTTTGTACACGCCATTCAATCTCGTTTGGCTGTATCGGTTTTCTTAGTATCTCGTAATTAGTCATTTTTAAAATATTTATAAAGGTCATATAATCCACTTGCACAATCGTCAAGTTCACACATATCAATAACGCAAATCGCATCACCGACTGACAACTGAAATACGTTGTCGTTGTTTGTTAAGGCAACCATTGCACGTTCATAGTGCATAGGCCGTTCGTGTTTCTTTAGCAACAAGGTTGTTACTTGTTTAGGGTTTAGTTTATCCAATAGTGTCATCTTCTAAATCGTTAATCAGTTTAATAATAAAAGGTAAATAATTGTGTTCGCCATACTCATTGCGTAACACCTCTGCAACGTGTGTTGCAAATTCTTTAGCAGGCATTGAGTCACCCAACATTGTTGCAATTGCTCGTGATGTTGGATGGCATTTCTCAACGGTCAATGGCACTCGTTGATATACTAATTGATTAAATCTATGTCTATCGTTTGAGCCATAATTGTTCTCAAAAGCATTATCAATAAGCAATACAAATTCCTCAAGATCTGGCTCGTAACGCCCTAAATAATCATCAAGGTTTATTGCAGCCTTGTCATACTTTGTTTGTCTTTCTCTTTCTTGTAAGTAGTCCATGGTTAATAATTTTCTTGTTGTAAATCGCGTAATTCGTCGTATAGGCATATTGACCAGCTGCCATCATTTACGTCTTCATCTCTACCATCGCTTTCATCGTGTTGATCGTCAAACCATTCAAGGTATTTACGCATATACATAAAAATACCTGTGCCATCGTTAGCCATTTCTTTGAAATCCTCCCAAGCAACCTCCTCTAGCTCATAGTACCATTCCTCAAATTCGTCACCATTTACTGTGACATTAAAAGAATGAGGGTGATCATAAGATATCTGAGAATAATTGACTATGAAGTCTTTCTTCTTGTGTAATTGAATAGAATTTAAGTAATACATAATGTTAGTAATTTAGTACGAATATAAACATTCTGCTGTAATATACAGCGTCTAACTAAAAAAAAATTATCTTTAGGCATGTTCACATTGGAGATTACCACATTAGACGGGCAGCAAACCGTTGAGTTACCATCAGGTTGGCACGAAGTATCATATACGTACTATAAGGAACGCATTGCACCCTTTGCACAGCAGGAAGAGGATGTTGTAAAGAACAACGTGCGACTTGTTTGCTCTATGCTTGGCATTAACGCAAGTGAGGCCAATGTAATGGAGTTTAGTGCTATACTTGGCAACCTTATGGTATGGATGGAGGAGATGCCACAGGTCAAAGAGTTTTGGCACAAAGACGTTATGTATGAGTTACCTGTACTTGGTAAGGCACAAGCAGGTGATAAGCCGTTTATGACGGTTGGAGATTGGGAAAATGCTAACGATGCAATGAAATTCTTACAGGATTCAGAGTACGACCAAGAAGATAGTGCCGATGCTGGCCTTGTTTTGTTGGCTGCATTGGCTCGTGGCCCAGAGGAAGTAACCGATATTGAGTTTGCCCGTAGGTTAAAGGAATGGAAAGATATCAATATGGATGCAATACTATCCGCCTCGTTTTTTTTTCTTTTGTTCAATCACACATTCAAGAAGGATACCCTGCATTCTTTGACAGAACTCACGAAAAGAGCCAATCTTCTGCTCCCAAATATAACTTTGGATGGACTACGTTATTTGTTAGGCTATGCGCCTCAGGTATATTCGCAAAGCCTGCTGAGAAAGGCTCAATCATAGAGCATACTTCTCAGGCCTGCTTGTTAGAGTTTATGAAATACGGACAGATATACGCCTCTGGTAACCTATAAGTCCATTAGGCAGTTAATAGCTGTGTGTCCTCCGATAACAACACCACAACCAATGGCTTGCTTTTTGTACTCACGAGCATAACTCATCGCATACGAAGTCCTATCTATACCGCAACCGATTTGCATACCAAAAATTTTAAACTTATTGCCAACCATCCACTCAGTATAAGCCTGTGTGTGGATGTGTCCTTGTACGGTTGACATCATATCGTTTTTGGCTCGTGTTCTTGCCGTGCCACCTTCACCGTGTACGTACTGAACGTCATCGATTACAAAGCGTGGTTGCCAATCCCAATCAGTACCAAGCACTTCGTTGTAAGACTTAATCCAAGCCTTTGGAATGTTAGAGGAAAAGGCACGCCTGCCAATCAATCGGTCGTGATTTCCCACGCAAACCGTAGCCTTCTTAAATGCCTTACTCCAAGCTTGCACTTTTTGTATCGCAAATTCAAGTTCATCTTGTCCTCCAAGGCCGTCAGGACTTGTCTCGTGATATGAGGCATAGTGATTATCTATGATGTCCCCACAAAAGTGGGTGGCATTGCAGTTAAATTTTTGATAGGTTTCTACACAGAAATCAAGGTATCCTTCTAAACAAAAAGGCTCGTGCAAATCACCTATGACAAGCAATCGTGTCTCGTTACTTGTAATGTTGTTGTAAGCGGCTAATCGTTGTCCGCTTAGTCTTGGCCTGATTTCTGACATATAGATTTGATTGTATTAAATAATGCACCAACAAGTGACTCTTGAAACTGCAAGTTAATCATTCGACTATAATCATAGTATAAGTCAACACTCCCTGCATAAATAACAAAAGACGGACATTTTGGTTT
>Ga0187219_1001704_pt1 | contig 10455 bp, 20 predicted proteins | sample 13SPOviralmetaG_FD_130162 | JGI IMG/M metagenome (GOLD analysis project Ga0187219, IMG submission 130162) | Marine viral communities from the oligotrophic San Pedro Time Series (SPOT) site, San Pedro Channel, CA, USA - 13 SPOT_SRF_2010-07-21... | ecosystem: Environmental > Aquatic > Marine >... | reverse complement strand
TTCAATCCTCCAGGCTTCTCTTATATCTGTAGGGCGCTCCCACTTTCCGGCTTCATCTAAATACATAAGGTGAAGTTTTTCACCATCATATGCGTTATTAGTAGTGTTCTTCCAGTTAATAATAGTATTGAGAGCCTCTCCTTTATTAGAAGTTTTATTCTTCTTAGTAATACGCTTAGATGGCTCACGGAACGCTAATTCCATACGTGGATTAGTAGTACCGTCTTGTATAGGCTTAAAGAAGAATGGATAGCTTTTAAACATAGGAACTACCTTTTTCATAAAGATGTTCTCCTGTGCGTCTTTACCCGTTTTAGACTGTATCCCTAATAACTTATCTTTTACCTGAGTGCCTTCATCCACAAGTATAGCAGCAGACATATTAGTGTATCCGGAACGTCTACACTTAGTATACATTTGACCTATAGATCTAGGGTCTGTTTCACAGGCTGCGAAGTGAATAAATAGTCTTCTTTGAAATTCTAGGTACGAGGCGTATCCGATGTCCATTTTGCTCCATTGGAGGAGCATATAATGTCTCCCTGTAATGTAGACAGGCTTACCATTATTGTAGAACCAAACACCGTTACGCCTACGGTCAAACTCTTTTTCGATGTACGGAGAAAAACGCTTTTTGAAGTCGGATGGCATTTCATACCACTCATCCATAGAGCGAATCCTCTGCAATTCTGCTGGCACAGGAAGTCTTTCCCACATTTGCATATTGCACTCCCTGTCATTAAAGAGGATTTCTTTTTTCTGAGGAACCTTGGGAAGTTGAATATCAACCCCACCGATGGTGATAACCTCACCCTGCGTATCGTTGGGACATATACTAACAATGTATTCGTCATACCCCTCAACTTTTTTAAGACCTGCCATTTCATTTAATTAATAATCCCAATAACAGAATATTTGATTACTTGGAGAACTTTTCTGCGAATCCTCCTGAGTAGTCTTGCTCTGCTTCAATTCCTCCGGTTTCTCGGAGTTCTCTAACCATTTGTTCAAGCCTCTGGTATTCGATGAGTAGTTCTTTTGCATCTGTTGCTGTTTGCTTAATACTTTGTAACTCAGCCTTTCTTTGTGATCCAGACAGATCACCGTCTACAGGCTTTCTAATTTCGTCAATCATATTATTGATTGCTACCTCCATTGAAGACAGTAACCTTGTTGATGCTTCTACTGTGGTGAATTTACGCTTCTTTGACATACACTAACTCTGTTGTTCTCATACGATACACTTTGTCTCCATTCAGGAGTTCCATTTCGTATTCTGAATTCTTCGTGTAACCCACCAAATCACCAGGCTCTGTTCCAATCCATTCTGAATCTTCGGGTAGTGTGAGTAGCTCACCTTCCAGTTCTGGTTCTTCCTTGAGGCTAAGAATGATGCCAGAATTACTTGTTTCCTCTTCTTTCTCAATAGGGGGTGCAACAAAACACCAATCCCCAAGCATATTAATATTACCAGCTTTATCTTCGATTGCAATAGCGTGGTTTGCATATCCTCCGAAAGGCTCGTAATTAACCAAGTATAAGTCATCTCCTAAGTCATACATTTGTTCCATAACAACGTGGTGATGGAAATATAAAATAGACCCCTCACAGTTTTCTGAAGGGCAGTCTTTAGGGCAGCCTACTATCTCCCCGTAGTTTACCCTGTGTTCAAACTCATTAAACTTAGTGACAACCTTAATAGTAGTTTCTTCACTTATCTTCAACTCGTCATTAAACTTCTCTGGTAATCTTACTATAAAATGGTGAAGCGGTTTCATATTAATCGAAATTTAAATCATACTCAAGAATACAAGGCATATCATCTATGGACTTCCACAGCATTGTACCTTCTTCATTTTCTATGTATATGAGATACCGTTTTTTAGAGAACTTGTGTAAATGCGCCTCATCTTCAATGATTGCGCTCACTTTTCCAGCTCCTGCTCGCATACCGACATAGTACGCCATAGCGTCTTTCGGGTCACGCCCGATTACAATTTTTCTAATCATTTTTTATTTAATTAATGTCCCCGTTTCTTCGGTATAATCCTAACCAGTAATCAATACTAGATGTGTCTGGTTTGTTTTCTTCTCTGTATGCTTCTACACAATAGGAAAGTAAGTCATCTAATTCCTCTTCATCTGTCACTGAAAAGGAAGATAATAAACTCATATCAGCACGTTCTGCGCCTTCCTCATCTACGTAAGAAGTATCCATATCTAAAAATCCTATTGCTACGCAAGCTATGAACTCATCAGATAGTTCGTGTTTTTGAACTACAGAATTAATAGCTAACATAAGCTCTTTAATCTCTAATATGCAATCCTTTTGTTTTTCAGTCATTAGTCAAGTTTAGTTAAAATAAATGTAGATGTAATAAGCATTGAAGCACCACCTCCAGAATTTCTAACGGTGTAGTAAAGATCAGTATCCTCGTCTACGTGACGAACCAAAGAAAATCCAATAGCTGTGTTTCCTGTAGAAACGTGCGCTCTTGTTATGGACTGTATAACAGCAGCGGAACCTCCACTAGGTTTTTCCATAACATCTACTATAACATCAGTATTTCCAGAAGTTACTTCTAAAATAAAGTTTACATCTATCTTAACTAATCCAGCCTGTTGTATAGTAACAGCTCCTGTAGTTGTTGAGCTAGTTTGAAAATGGTTAGCGCTATCATTTACCTCGTGAGATGAACTATTGCTTCCGTTGCTAACGGCTGCTTGTGTTGGCGTAGCTGCCGAAGCTGTTAGAGTATAAGATGCATTAGGTCTTAGCACCCACATAGGATTTGCAAAAACAACTGTGGAAGAAGAAAAAGCACTTGAATCTAGCTCACGCTTAACAACGTTATTACTCCCATCTACTAAAAGAACTGTTAATTCAGAATCACTTGTGGCTGGAGGGCTACTAAAGTTTAGAGCATCCACACCAACAGTTGTAGTAGACAGTTTTAGTGCTGAGGTAGTCCCAGATCCGTCTTCTACATCTTTCAATGTAGTTGTTACACTGTTTGAACTCAATTTTAATAGTGATGAGTACGTGTCTTTTACTTTATTTCCGCTTAGAGTAGCCATTTCCTGTATATTTGTGTATTATATGCAAATTTAGTAAAAATGAGGAAGCGTAACAAGAGGTCTAAGTTCCGTGAGTTTAGAATGCGGGATGAAGGAACTATAAACAAGTCTTACTTAAAGTATTTTACACTTGCAATGAAGGATGTCGTTGGAAACTACGATGTTACAGAGGCTCAGATGCGGTTTTTGCTCTTTGCTTACGACTATCAGTTCTTCACTTTAGATCATATGTCTGAGTACTACTATTATAGCAAGGCTAAGTTAGGGCAGCGCATTATATATCCACTTTCTCATAACGACTACGTCTTCAAATACTTTGATAGACTGAGTCCGACTAGCTATCAGGAAGCTATATTTGAAGAAAAGAAGTTTAACTACCGTGTCCGGTACGCTATAACGCAGAAAGCCAGACTATTAGTCCAGCGTTTCTATAGGAAATTAGAGGGTGAGGAGGAGATTAATGTGCCGACTTGATCTTAAAGGCTGCTTTTAGCGATGCACCTTTGTGCGGAACGAACTTTCCTTCGTGCTTCATAAGGAAATAACGCCCCCCTTCGGACATCCAGTGATATCCAGAGGGAGCGTCAACCATTACTTTCTTTTTTTGAGCTTTCATTACTTCTTCTTGAGCATTTTAAAGTCTTGCCCGGTGATTTTACCGTCCTTGTTAGCATCAAGTTTTACTTGACCGCCTTTGAGGTACTTCTTCATCTTACCACCTTTTTTATAAGAAGGCATCTTACCGCCTTTCTTACGCATACCGTCATCCTCGAACGGTGCAGGGGACATCAAGTAAACGTTTTTGTTTTTCTTGGCAACCTTCTCTAGCTTTTTACGCATTGCTGCTGTAAGAGGAAATCCATCTTTTGTTTTACCTGTTTCTAATGCTTTCGCAGCATCGTTTCCTTTGTTAGCCTTTTTTTCAAAAGACTTGTAAGTGTCATTACCTCCTTTTTTCTTTGCTTTCATCTTTCCTCCTTTAGAGTATTCGTTTTTATCGTACTTGCGTAAACTTACATATACATCTTGTCCCGCTTCATTCTTTGTGCGGTACATTTTAGTGTCATTGTAGCTAGCTTTAGAAGCTCCCTTACTTGCTGATACGTTTGCTTGACGTTGCGCTTTCTTGTCCGCCATACCCGGGTCAATAGATGCCCCCACGAATACTGTATCAGTACCTGGATTGTAGTCCGAGAATGTAGCAGCAGCAGACTTGTAATCTTGGAATGTTTCCGTTTTCCTGTAATCAGGCTTTTTTTCTTTTCTTCCTTTTTTCTTTTTAGGTTTCATTTCTTAGCTCTGTTTCGTTTTGCGCTTATAAATCTTTTCTCTCCGTGGTCATAGTCCATACCGTCTCCATTACCATACTTCCCTGCCTTACGTCTCATCTTATTTAAAAAGGCACGATACTTCTTCCGCTCCTCTGTAGAGTGGTACTTTGTATCGTATTTCTTTTTCTTCGCCTTCGCCTCTGGGTTACTAGCGTAAAACTTAGCTGTCTTACCCTTCATACGGTAGGTATCTTGTTTTTCCGTTCACACGTACCGCTTTTAGTACTTGATGACGGTTTCTACTGTCTTTCTTGTGAGATATATGCACCCAGTCTGGATTCTCATCTGTACCAAACTCCCAAATCAACTGATCAAAGTCTAGTCTATCTAAAGCGTAGTGAAATATATCTGCGTTGGTAATCACACCGTATACGTCTGCATCGAGGTCCAACGCTTCACCCTTGCTATGCTGAGAGGTTTTACTCCCACCAATAGCCTCATTAAGAGCTTCGCTTCTGTACCCTGAGCTGATAAAGATCGGACACATAAACTCCTCACGAATGGGCTGAAATATATTCTCAGCTACCGCCTTTAGACTCTCTAAGTGGTCTATGGTCGGCTCGTTTGCAATCCCCCGCCTCTTCGCAGTAGCAGATTTCGTCACTTCCGCAAGCGAAAGGTTTTTGGATAGTTTCATAATCGTAATTGCCTAAGTAATAATGTATTACAAAAGCAAAGATAATGAATAATAACAGACCTATGAGCGGAACCATTTACCTACAATCAATACACAACCCAATAAAGCACCGGCTGCTAGTATCAGATCCTTGAACTTATCCCAGAACGTAGCCTTCTCTACGTATACTATCTTCTCGTAAGGAACCTCAATAGTCCGAACTATCGTATCCGAGTCGCATTTTGCGTCTATAATAAGAGTGTCGTTCACCTTTACGATCTTCACTCTCATTCTGTCCTTCGTTATTGTTATAGTATCGTGTTGCTTCAAAGTCACAGTATCCTTCAAAACCACAGGCGGGACTACAAACGTGTCCTGTACAACCAATGTGTCCTTTTTCAGAATCATTGGGTCTTTCTGGACCGCTTTTCTCAAGTGCCATTGAGCGCTGCAACTGCTCAATAACAGAATCAGACTTAATTGTCCCAGCCATTTCATTTTTTCTTAGCAAATGATTCTAATCCTGCAATACCAAATGACCCAAGAGTCACTATTACAAAAGAATTGTAAGTAAACTCATTTATCACTAAGTCTTTACCCATTGCTCCACTAACAACGTCAGCAAACATAACCAATACCATTACAGCAAATGATAAGAAACCGATTATGGTCTTCTCATTCCAATCATTTGTGTCCTTAAAAATCTGAATAAACTTTTTCATAATGTTTTATTATTATATGCACAAAGATACGTTTTGTTTCATTATAGGTTGACTTAAAGTAAAGCTTTAACACTTGACAATGTCCCAAAAAAGTTGTAACTTCGCTTTGTTCTGATACCAACGGTAATCATCTCGATTAGCGCTTGAAACACAAACATTCTTAATGCTTGCGGTGGGCAGACAGCCCCATCCGCTCATTCACAATCTTATCAGATTAACAATATAGGCGAACTATGTCTATTCCGCTTGAAGCGGTCTTTTTTCTCTATTCCCCGAATCTAAAAATATGATGGTGACTTAAAGCTTTACTTTAAGTATGGAGTGGCATAATAGATCAGAAATACAGACCAGGGGGATTATATACTATTACAGACGCATCAGTTCTCTAACCCAAATGGATTATCTAACCCTACCCCCTCTCTAGCTTTAGCGAAATTGGTATACTTTTGAGATATTCTGTTACTAGTTTATAGTGGTTTATGAGTAGAGTAGTAAAGTTCCCTCTATCAATCACTTCCCTGTAAATCCCTAAAAGCCCTTTCTACCCCTTTGGGGTAGGCAGTTTCCCCTCAAACCCGGCAAACACTTTCAGATATCTTTTTCCCCTAAAGGGAAAAAATATCTTCCTTCGACATTTGGATTTCAATTTTCTTTTTCCGTTGTTAGTTGCCGTTCGACACCGAAGTCGGACAGAAAAATATGTGTTATGAAAGAATACTCTTTCCAAGATACTCTAGTGTTTAGAGTAAAGCAAATCGAAAATGCTGTTTCTACGAAACAAGCCCAGTTCTTCTACTACAAGAAGTTTAAAAACTTATTGTACTGGAACCCTGATGTCAGCGAAGCTGACGTTAAAAGCTTCAAAGAAGCTGAGGCTGCTATCAAGTTACGTATCTTCGGAGAAGATACTAAGAAACCTTCGAAGAAGGTTGAGTATAAGAAACCTTCGGTTTCTAAGAAGGCTGTTTCGGAACCTACCAAAGGTAGAAACGGTAGAACTAACAATCAAGCGAAGCTTGATGCGATGTTAACTAATCTAGAGAACTCAGCGGAGCTGATTCTCGCTAGTGTCAACATTGGTAAAACAATGAAGCTATAGTTTAGAGGCCCTTCGGGGCCTCTTTTTTTTAACTCTAATACGTAGTATATGATTGCTAATTGGAACAAGATTATTAATTCAGCTAGTTTATCTGAAGTTAATAAGGCTCAGAACATACAAGAGTATGTTAAGCGTAAGGATTATAATAGGGACACTAAGTTGGCTAAGGTTGCATCACCTAGTATAGGTGATAAGACTAAGCAAGTTAAGAAGGCTAATGATAGCCACCCTAGATGGAAGCAGTCTATTATAGCACCTCATAGTATAGAGGCTAAGATAGATAGGATAGAGCGTTTGTGTTTACAGATACTAGATAAGTAAGCTATGACAATAAGAGATATTAATGAACTGCAACAGCAGTTTGAAGTAGACTATTATCAAGAGATAATAGATAGCGGACTAGCTTGGAATATGCAAGGTAGAATAGGTAGAAGGTGTATGGAATACCTTAAGTCTGGGGTATGTTATCTACCTCTAGTAGATCACTATGATTACTGGGGCAATGAAATACCGAGTCGTACTAAGGTAGCTAATGGTTCACCGGGTAGCTTATCATTGGCTAAAGAGTTTTGGTCTGATGAGGTTAGGTACAATAGTTATTTTGATTTTGAAACACAATTATATAATGAATAGGTTATGGGATTAGATATGCAATTGATGAAGCGAGTAAGAGTTAATAAGGACTCGGTTGATGAGGTATTAGTTTATTGGAGAAAGGCCAATGCTATACATAAGTTCTTTACTGATATTAATGATCAGTATGAAAGCTGTGATTCTATAGAGGTTACTAAGGATATGTTAGGTGATTTACTTGATAGATGTACTAAGGTATTAGCTGATAGAAGTAGGGCTGATGAATTATTACCTACTACTAGTGGGTTCTTCTTTGGTAGTACTGAGTATGATGATTGGTACTTTAATAAGCTAGAGAAAACTATAGATGATATAACCCCTATACTATCTGATGGTGATATAAAAGATGGGGACTTGTACTACTTCGGTTGGTACTGAGAATCTACATTGAGAAGAATTTTGTTTGTACGTAGTACAAACTAAATTCTTTTCAATGTAAAAAGGGAAGAAAGTTTGCCCTACCTTGAATGGAGATGTCCGAGAGACGGACAACAATACACAATTTAATTATAATGTTATGAATGATTACAGATTCACTGAAGAGTACTTAGAAAGATTCGGTCTTAACAAAGCAGACCTTTATCTAATTGATGTAGCATTACAAGTATATACTAAGCAGGCTAATAAAGAAATAGATGAGGCTGAATCTAAGGGTAACATAAGTATATTCGGTAAGAGCTTCTTTGAACAAAGAAGAGAGGACATCATAATGAAGTTAGATATGTGGGTAAAACCCGAAGTAGTCTACGAAGAAGAATAATAAATCAATTAAGTACAGCCTCACCAAATGGTGGGGCTTTTTATTAACCCTGTAAATTAAGTTATATGACACAGCAGGAAAAAGTCTTCCAAGTATTGGAAGCAACGGGATTGAATTGGACTGTTAACAAGAAAGAACTTGTATCAGTTGATGGATTAACTACTGAGTCATTCGGAATGTTCCGTAATGATAACAGTGAATGGTTAGGTACTGTTGGTAAAAGATACGAGCCGTATCAGAACCATCAGCTAGTATCTAATATGGTAGACATTACCAATGAGGTAGGTCTTGATGTTACTAGAGGCGGTACACTAAGTAGTGGTAGCAAGGTATACTTACAAGCTAGTTTACCGGATGATATTGTAGGTAATAGTGGTATCAAGCGTTGGCTTACTACTACTAATAGCCACGATGGTACTAGTGCTATTACACTAGGGTATTCTAATATGGTGATTGCTTGTAGTAATTCATTCCACGCTGCTAGTAAGGGTAGTAATAGATACCGACACACCATCAATGCAGAGTCTAATATACAAGAGAATGTCAAACAAATTAAGATGACATTAGCTAATGAGATGAAACTTATTGAGACATTCAAGGCGATGCAGTCTACTGATATTAAAGATGAAGCTATTGATAAAACTGTTAGGGCTTTGTTTACTATTGGTTTAGATACTAACCAGGATGACATCAGTACTCGTAAGCGTAATCAAGTAGAGACATTTAGTAATAACCTTGTTACAGAGATTAATACTCACGGCAAGACTATGTGGTCTTTGTTTAATGCAGTTACTAGGTATACTAATCACGAGGCTTCACCTATTGATGATGATGCTAAGAATAACTACCTAATGAATGGTGGTGGGTTTAAACTTAATAACATTGGATACAATGAGATTATGAAATTTGTTGATGCTAATACCGAGGGCATCTTAATCTAACTCGGTAATTGGTTTGGTTTGCCCTGTCCCCTTCGGGGGGCGGGGCTTTTTAATTTAAATGTGTTATGAAAAAGATTTATACAGATAAGGACATAGTAAAACTATGGGCTAGGCAATGTGATATTACCTATGAAGGTATGAATACCGGATGGTGTTGGAGTGATGGTGTTTTCTATACCAAGTACTTAGTAGATACTTTGTTCGAGTGCCGTAGAGATAGGGATAATATAATTCTTGATATAGACAATGTAGATATACAAGACTTAGATAGATATGATGAGTATAAGAAAGCTGTTGATAGGGTTAATCGTGATGAGGATACTGATACTGATCTGTTAACTATAGCATTTCAAACAGACTATGTATACTATACAGAGTGGGATGAAGAGTCTGATTATATGTACGCTGAGGTTGTAGATGGTACTGTAATAGAATTAAATGAAATAGAAACCGAACCAACTAGGTTCACAATTAAATAAATAAGTGTTATGAAAAATGTAATCATCAAGTTCTTGGGTCTTGACAAAATCCAACAAGAGTTAGAGTCAGTGAAGAAACATTCTCAAAAGTTAGAACAACAACTAATAGATATTGATTGGACTGATGAAGCTAGTCGAGGTATTGATTATGATACACTGTCTGGATATATAGATGAGGGTGATGTTGCTAATTGCTTTGATACAAACGATATAGTCGGAAGAATTGATGTAAGTGATATAGCTTATGAGATTGATACTAGAGAATTAGCACAGGGTATTGCCGATGAGATTAGCTACTCTGACATAGCTGATAACATAAGTGAGCAACACATTGCTGATTGTTTAGATATGGATGATGCTATTACCAATATAATAAATGAATTGGATTGGGAATCTATACTATCTAATATCAATATAGGTGATAGACTTGCTGAAACATCTAGTGATGCAGAAGAGGATACTAGTCGTAACATTAGTATGGATGCGGTTGAGTCTATGATAGATGCTAAGGTTCAGCAGTTCGCTGATAGCCTTGAGGTAATGGTAAGTGCTAAATTAAATATCAATAAGTAATGTTAGACTCAGCAAGAGATTTACTTGATGCCTTCGAGTGGTTCAAGGCAAGAGAGTTTGCAGTAGTTATGGATGAATCACCATCTATGTGTATCTACCTAGAAGTAGATAGCTACGAGATTATGATTAGTTCATCAGAGGTTGCGTACCGAGCTGAACTATGGAGAGAAGATAATAACGAGGGGGCTAATACCCCCTCATAAATGTAATAACTATGAATGAT
>Ga0187219_1001697_pt1 | contig 10474 bp, 6 predicted proteins | sample 13SPOviralmetaG_FD_130162 | JGI IMG/M metagenome (GOLD analysis project Ga0187219, IMG submission 130162) | Marine viral communities from the oligotrophic San Pedro Time Series (SPOT) site, San Pedro Channel, CA, USA - 13 SPOT_SRF_2010-07-21... | ecosystem: Environmental > Aquatic > Marine >... | reverse complement strand
TGTTTCATATGCGAGTAATGTGAAGTTACCATTAGGCGCGCTACCAATTGTTGCATTAGATGATCCAGCTCCACCGGAAGTAATAGATGTGGGAGAAATCAATTGACCGCTACTGTCTACAGAATAAATCCACTCTTCTGTGTCAGCAAAGGTTGCGCCTGTAGTTGATGTTACACTTGTTGTTGCCCCCGATTTAGTACCAGTAATTAATCTTTGTACCGTCATCGTAACATTATTGGCTGCATATGCCCTTTCTTGTGTCAATGGGAACAAAAGATTGTTTTCATCTTTATCAAACAATCCAAACTCACCAGATACTGCTTTAAGGTTAGCACAGTTGTCACTATCAATACCAATTGATCTTACAGAACTCAAGGATTGCCCTGCGTTCATTGAGACATCAAACACGTGAGTTCTAAAATCATCGCCGAACTTATCTAGATTTCTTACGCGTGCGCTACCTATTACACTTCCGTCCATGCCGAGCGTACCACGGTTTTGGGCTGTATCAAAAAGATTTACATGGCCATAAGAATCTGCAAATCTACTAATTAGACCAAACGTGCTATCTTCGGATGATAAGAAATAGTTACCGTATTTGGCTGAAATAGCTTCTTGTGATACTGTAGTTAGATTTTGAGTATCACTAGCATTGTTAGGCTTCCTGACTCTAAAAGGTACATTGTAATCTCTTTCGATTCTGTTCCCGTTCACAAAAGCTGTCCCACTAGAAACTTCCACAGAAAGGAAGTCGGTGGATGAACTATCTTCATTAATAGTTAAATTAAACATCCCGCCAGATTTGTGTTCAATAAAATCACCTGTAATACTTTCAGTTCTTGCAGAAAGTATTTGATTAATTCTTCCTAAAGTTTTGTCTGGAGTTTTTAATACTGTTACATTACCATTTACAATTTTAAACACTTCATAGAAGATATCATCAATGTCTGTATCTTCTTTCTTAGCAAGTGCTAAGGTAATTCTCAGACGATCGGCACCTGGAGATGTGAGGTTTGGAGTTGATCCAGAGTTATCATATAATGCAACATTGTCTCCGGCTGTAATTATTTGTTGAGTTACTTTGAATCCCACAACACCACTGTATAAGTTACTTGTAGCGTCTAATACAAGTGTTTGTGCATTCGTCGTAACCAAATGTCCGGCTGCATACGTATCGAATGCTGGAGTTTCTATCAATGAAGATTTGCCAACCGCATCTGCAGCGCTTAGTATTGTCGCTGCATCACCATCAATAGTAATTGAAGCTCCAACGGGAAATGTTTTGGGTTTGGAAGGATCAGATGCAATAGAATTACTTGACCCATCCCCACTCGTCAATCTTACAATTACAGTACCAGGAGGTGTTGAAGTTGATGTATTGTCAGGGATGATAGCTTTCACTGTTGCATTAATAATATTATTGTAGTTAACAGTAGTACCTTTTTTGCCAGCATATCCAGAAGGTAGAGCACTAACTTTTAGATATGTGTAAGATACAGCGTTTTGACCCGAAGCAAGAGTACCGGAGTTGTTGAAGATAGCACCTTCACTAATAACAAACTTCGATAACCGTTCTACTTCCTTTTGAATAATTGTTTGAAGTTGAGTAAGCTCTCTAGCTTGAAGAGCTCTACCATTATTAAAAAGGATACGGTGAAAATGATCACTATCTCTGTAGTCATCATTGTATTCACTTAAAAATGTTGTGCTTGAAACGGGAGTCGCCATTGTATATCCTTAAAGCTGAATAACTAATTTAATATCGTCAGTAGATTGATCTGTTCTAGGTTGTGCAGCGTCATTGCTAACAAAGAATACATCACCACTAAACCTATCTATACCAGGTGAAATATCATGCAAATCAATTGTTCTAGTGAGTGCAGGAGAGGTTTCTGGCTCGGCTCCAATGTTAATATTTTCCGATACTCTAAATGGAGTGAATCCTGTAAACTCATCTTGGTGATACCAAATTGTTGAATCTTCAATGTAATCAATCCAAGCGTTTGCATTACTATCACCAGTCATACGAATATTGTCTTCAAATGCAAATCCATCTGGAATAACTGCGGTGACCGCTATTTTTCTAAGAGCAGTTCCCGATGTTCCTGTAAACAGTTCTCCAGCACTGTCTAATGGATTCCGCCACAACGCAACTTGTCTGTAATCTTGGTTCCCTGTGACCCAAGTATTATCTACTGTACCTTCTGGCTTGATGTGGAACATCATTGCTGATGACCTAAGATCTTCTCTCGGATCGGCCCCAAGACCATTTTTGTGAGCAAAGATGGGAACGATTTCAGCATTATCATCACCAGTAGAAGTAGTAATCCTCACATTTGCTTGTGTATATCCAGATCCCATTGCTTCTATTATAGTTTTACCTTGTGGATCAGATCCAGGTACACCAACATTATCACTATCGCCCACTTCTACTGCTGTTATAACTCCTGATGAAACAACAACACGAGCAGTTGCACCACCGCCATCACCTATAACTGTTAATGTATCTGCAGGATCATAGTTCTGGCCACCATCAACAACCCTGTATCCAATAATCTGTCCAGGGACCGCTGCATTTTGAATCGTGAATTGGCCAAAGTAAGGATCCGTTGCTGCTGCTGAATCAACAAATTTAATTGGCATATAGTTGGAAGTTACAAAAAAGTTTGTATCCGCTGTTGAAATAGTATAAAGATATTTCCAAACATATCCATCTGTTTCAATAGGTAAGGTAACATCTGTATGATCTGGCTTTACTGTTGACACCTGAACATTACCTAAAGTATCTTTACCAGCGCGAATGCACACATATACATTGTTATCAGCAGTACGAATGTAATAAGATGTTGCTGGCTGCCCAACCACATTATCATTATACTGAGCGTATTGTGAGTTTGCTGCCCAATCTTTTGTCGGAACAACAAAAGAAAATGCTTCAATTGCTTTTACTGCCTGAGCACCATATCTAAATTCACGTTCTTCCCGTTCATCGTTAAGAGGTGAAATTGCAGCATCACTTACACCTGTGGGATCCCAAGTCTGAGAACGACCCACACCAATATAATAATAGTTGTCTGAATCTCCCAACTTAGTACCAGTCGCTTCATCAAACAATTGCGTTAAAAATAATCTTTTTATCTTATCTGAAATAATTGCTGCCATTGTTTTTTCCTATTATGATATCGCGTAACCTTGACCACCCACTACATACCAATTTGATCCATCATAAATTAAAGTAGCAGTATCATTGGCTGTGAAGTCAACTGTTGTTCCTTGCAAGAAGTTAGTTGGAGTTATAGTTTGTGTTCCAGTTTCATTTGCTCTAATAACATGTAAAATTGTACCTGAAGCAACAGCATTTTGTAAATTAATTGTTGCGCCGCTTGCCCCAGTAATTTTTACAATACTAGCTGTAATGTCTGTTTGTCCACTACCAATATTGGCGCCTGCGGCAATGTTTTGTATATTAGTGGAATATTTACTAAGATTGATTGTTTTGTTACCCTTAGCGGTAACATCTAATCCAATGTCAGCTGTTCCTCCAAAAGCAGATAACGTAACATTAGCTGAAGGGGTTGTTGCAACTCTCAATCTACTAGATGTATTACCATTTAATCTTCCTGTAAAGTTGACAACAGGTACTCCTGCTGAATCTGCAAGATGTTCATGAATAGTAGCTCTAGTAATAGTTGGTGTTGTTAGAGTCTTGTTGGTTAGGGTTGCTGTTGTTGTATTTGTAACAATTGTATCGCTATCACTCAATCCAGGAATGTTGAGATTGTGATTAGCTGATAAACCACCTGTTACAATAGTATACGTATGGCTGGAATCAGCATCCAACAACCTCATTACAGAGAATGTACCAAAATCTACTTCTGGTGCAGTTAGTGTTTTGTTTGTCAGAGTTTGAGTGGCTGCATCAACCACAATATTACCAGCAGTAGCAGGAAAGTCAATCTCAATGTCACTACCTGGATCAGCTGCACCTATACTGGTTGTAAAACTTGTGCCAATAATATCCAAGCCATCGGTGGTAAGTTGAGTAGTACCAGCACCAACAGCATCTCCACCAAGTAGTGTATACAACTCAGAAAAGTTTGCATTAATCTTTGTGCCAGCACCGCGTAGTGTATCGCCTGTGCCGTCATTAGCTAATGATCCGGTATTGATTGTTTGTCTAGCCATACTTAATCTCTTTGAGTTTTGTTAACATTATTTATACGTGTTGAAATGGGTAATGAGCAGAATCAGCTGAATTCTCTGAATCGAATAGTGTCTGATATATACCTTCATCAAACGTGCTGAGGGACAGCGGTGATGTGCCTGTTGAATCTTGGTCCAAAGTAATAATACCACCAGTATTTGTGTTATCCATTGTAAATGAATTTGGAGATAGAACTTCTCTGAGAGTAAGAGTAGAGATACTATCATATGTGGTTGTTTGAACTTCATCGTAGTGAAGCCGGGCTTGAGTTCGAAGCATTCCAATTGAACCATCACCAGTTTCAATAAGTGTTAAGTCTTCGTTAGATACACCAAAGTTACCAAATGCCACAGCTTCTGTGGAGAATGTAGCTTCAATTGGAATACCAGCTCCAGACTCTCGTACACTTCTAATAACATTTCCATTTACAAGTTCTAGAACCAGTTCTCCCGCAATATGCGCTCCTGCTGGGTGAACAAACAACTTGTAAGTGTCAAGCCATGTTGTGATTGGAATGTCTGATTTAATTAGAACAGAAAGTACTTGGTAACGAGCATCATCTGTGATGTATCTCTGAGACTCTGGACCTAGTTTAGACGCCTCAGTTTTGATTTGCTGACTCGCCGTGTTTATACTATCTAAGTCATAATCAATATCTGGTCCTATTTTAAAAATATTTTCTTTAGGGTAAATAACCTGAGGGTCTGTACCATAGAATCCTCTAAAAAACTGTTCAATAGAATACTTTGTACCTTTAGATCTATAAAGTAAGTTGCTGAACTTAACAGCTTCTCTTTTGTTGATGAAACCCCCAAAGTAAGCTTGGCCAAGTAGTAGCTCATCTTCTAGGTACTGCAACAAACTTTCAGGTACTTGAGTTGTATCTCTATTCTGAAACAGTTTATGTATTTGTTCAGAAGGATTACCTTCTTTTTCCATCCATTCATAATAAGCTTCGAACAACTTAATCAGATTAGGGAAGTCGCCTGCAAAATACTCTGGCAAGGCATTTTGTATTTCAGACCGCTGGAGATTCAGTAAACGTCTGTTATTATCTTTAACAGTTTTATCTTGATAGTAAGACATTAGTTAGTAGCTTCTGTTAGTACGGTTGTTACAACTGACCGATCGGGATCAAATACTAATCTTTCATTTCTTGTTGGATCGATAACACTCTGATTTGCCGGCACCGCCGAAAGTTTAATTTGCGCTTGACTTCTTGAAATAGAAGTAGGATTAAAGTAGTTTATAGTTACGATACCGGCAGTTGCATCAAAGTTGCCGATATTATCGGTAATAACATTTCCACCTGCTGCTGTAATTACCTGTAAGACATTAGAGCTTAATTTATTTCTTATAATACAGTTTTGGCCATTAAAAGTAAACTCATTCGATGAGATAATATATTGATCATCATCAGGAGCTGCGATTGTAACTGGGAACAACAGCTGTTGATTTGTATTATTCTTTGCTCGGGAAATAGTATCAATAATGTAAGATGAGGTGTTGTTTGTTAAGTTATTAACAATCATATAATTAGCGGCTGCAATAAAATTTCTTTCGACTATAAGTTCTAAAATTGTATTTAACTGATCGTTGGGCAGGGCTACATTTGTTAACTCTCTGACAATTGTAACAAGAGATGGTGCTGATGGAATAAATCTCTGTTGCATTCTAATAGTTGCTCTTGAAGACAAGATAGCTGCGCTTGATTCATCAATATCAGTCAACATGTTAGATCTTCTAAACGCCTGGTTAAACTTACCAGTATTAGCTGTAAAGTAAGAACTAATGGTGCTATTGACATTACTCTTTACTGTATTGATAGTAGCATCTGTTAGCTTAGGGTTAAACTGGAAGAATGTATCTACTTCCACAAAAGTAGTAATTGGATCAACAAATCTTAAATTGAACGAAACAACAGCAAGTTGAGCAGCAAGGTCTAAGATCGAGTTTTTTGTATTAGTTTGAGTTTCAGCAGATACTGTATCTTCAAACAATATAGATGTATATACAGCCCCAAACTCAGGCTTCAGTGCATCTTGTCCTCCCCATGAAACAATATCACTAATCAATGTAGAATAGTTTCTAAGGATCAGAGATGAGTAGTCAGCTGCTGTAACCATCCGGTTCTGGGTTGCATATTGGAATGGAGCATTCTGTCTAATAGACTCAACCGATTCTTTATCTTGTCCACCGACTGAGTTGACTTGAGTTGTTACTGTTAAATTAGTTGTTAATCCTGTTCCCACTGCAATTGTTGTAGGAGAAGGAGTAAACACTGCCGCTCCATTTGCCACGTCACCCTTAGTAGATAAGTATTGAACTTCAATCCTGTTACCAGCAGATGGTGCAACACCAAATGTTGAACCATCACCAAACGATAATTCAAAGTATCCATTGGGTGCTTCTTTCAAAACATACACTGTTGAATTAGCATTAATTGTGGTTGCATTAAGAATGTTTTGATATGATACAGATGTTGTTGAAGTGGCACTTTCAAAAACCTTGACAGTTACAGTATCAGCATCGAGTGTTCCATCAGGAATAACATATACAGGGTTGTCTTCGTACTCTCCTACTAAAAAAGTTTTAGACCTCAAAGTTCCCTCGTATACTGAAATTTGATTTGATCCATCGGATTTTTTTACTTCATAGAATCCTGTTCCATCATCAGTTGCAATGTAATCTTCAATAGTTTGGAAAGTATATGCTATATCGTCAACAGTAGTGCTAAACTTAGAATATGCAGGTAAAGTCACATTAACATCTCTACCCGCTGCAGTTGATGAAAACGTAATTCTAACCTTTGCTTGGGAAGAAGTATCTGTGTCTGGAACATAACCAATCCCCTCAGCAAGTGAAACCATAGAAGATCTTAGCTGAGCAGTTGGTAGATATGATTCGTTTAAAGCAAAGTTTGCAATCAAAGCATTGATGTGAGTATTGTATGCCAACACATCTAAAATATTAGACAAGCCAGCAGCCTCAAAGTTATAATCTTTGAACTGTTCTTGGTTTGCTAGATAAGTCTTTAGATTACTTTTAATGTTATCGAAATCTAAAGCTGTTGATCTTATTGTTGTGGCCATTTTATCTCAACCTTGATATTGTCGTTGTAAATGTAATAATTTCTTCAGTGTTTACTACTTGATATTCTATTGTTACTGATAACGCATTCTGATCTGGATTAACAGTAACGTCAAGACCCACTACTTGTGCCCTTGGCTCGTAAGAATCAATAGCTCTCATTACTTGTTCAGCTAATTCTTCCTCACTATCTTCGTCAACCAATTCAAACAACATAGCTCTTATGTTCCCCCCAAAAAAGGGTTGGAACGGCTTTTCATAATAATTGGTTTGTATTAAATTTTTCAGTGATTGAGTAACAGCAGCGGCATCTCTCTTTACGTAAATTTCACCGTTGGGTTTAGCTGTAAAAGATAAATCAATATCACGATACAAGCGAGTACGACTAGTGACTAGTGTACTAGTGTTCTGTGTGCCATCCTGTGCTGATAGTACTCTTGTGGTCGCCATTACTACTCTCTTTTTGCATTATTTATATGTGTTGATACAGTTAATATCCGAATATGTCTCTCAAGAATTGAGGTGCATTAGCTGCTTTTCCATAATTACCCCAACGTGATTGAACAATAACTTGACCGGATGGTTTTTTAGCTATCCCAGCAGCAATATCAAAATGACCTCTAATACCTTCCATGTAATTACTACCCCAACCAATGCTAGGTCTATAGCCTGCTGCAAAGGCTTTATCATAGAATGCTTTTGAGAACTTCTTGACTATCTCTCTGTCAGATGTTGAGGCAAACGGCTGCAACACTCTTCCAGCAATAACAAGACTTACATCATGAGCATATCCTGTATTGTGTCTACCACTCTCACCTCGAGGTCTCAAACCCCTCGCAGGTACTTGTTGCCACCCTGAAACTAATCTTACGCCGACCTCATCAGCTGCTTGTATCAACAAACTTCGAAGCTCAGATCTTGTCTTAGGATCCAAATCATGTTCGTCACTGTTTGGCACAACAAGATTTGGATTTGACTGCTCTCTTTTAGAAGAAGGTAAGCATTCGACTAATTCACCTTGAGATAATCTATTACTATTAAATTCAGTGGAAACTTCTCTTCTAAACGTACCTTTGAAACTATCGTCCAATTGGGGCATGGTAATTATCAATCGCGCGGTGAGTATAGGTGATCCATCATGATTACATTCAACAGTATCATAAGATAAAATAAGTTGATCAAAATAAGCATTGTCTTTTAAGTATACAGCAATGTCAAACAATCTAGATTTATTTGCATTTCCTTGACTATCTACCGCTTTGTATACTACAGCTCTGCCCTTTGATTTCAGATCATTGATACTCTCGGGGGTAATCGTTTCTCCAGTACCTGGACGATATATTCCTTCTGTTACTTCAAGATTAACACCTTCAAATTCTTTCTGATCTTTTTGAATCTTGTTGAGTATTAGAGTCTGAAGATATAAATGCTTTGCAATTTGTCTTTTTGTTTCTTCATCTCTAATATATTTTATGTTTACTGGATCTTCGGTACCCAAAAACTTTGATATAGAAACACTAGGGGATAGTTTAGTCCTTGCGGTGATAGAAGTTATAGCCTCTCTACCTAGATTCAAAGGATTATAGATTGGATCTGGTACAAACTGCTTGACAATGTTTCTCGGAACAAATATAACTTGGTTAGTTTTCTTTGTCAGATTTGCAGAACGATCTGCATAGAAAGAAGTTGATTCTCCATCAACAACTCTCCCAATACTAGTAGGAGTAGGAGTTGTAAAATCTTTGCACAAATTTCCTTCTTCAACCAAAGAACTGACAAATGTATTATTATTTCTGTTAGCTGGATCTCTTAGCTTAGATCTAACAGCTCTTGGCGTCATAGTTTGAGTTGCAATACCATCATACCTTTTTGACTTATCCAAGAAGTCCTTTAAATAGTCACCAATATCGATCTTAACCTTACGAATGCCACCAGCAGCCTTCAACAGATATGTTAGAACTTTAGTTGAGGTTGGGGTTGTTATCGTAGGAGTGTCAGCTGTAATCGAGGCTTCATCAGCTGTTAGATTTTCATCATAAGTCTGACTTCTTGCAGCATCTGCTGTACCTTTTAGATCACCTTCAAACACAGTAGCTGTTACGCCTCTGTCAAATGTAGCACCGTTGCCAACAAAGTCAACAGCAGTACCACCAATAACTCCAGAACCACCTTGTATAGTCATATTATTAGCCGAAGCAGTTACATTGTCAGAAGCTAAGTTAATATAGTCTTCTGATGTAACATTCATTTCACCGCTAGAATAAAAGCCGACATTACCATTAATATTGTAGTCAACATTACCTTTAACATTATATTGATGTCCTCCTAATACAGTATCAGTTACTTGTTCTGTAACAAAGTTAGCAACGTTGCCAACAACTGAATTAGTCACACCTTTGAAAACTTCTTTAGTCTCTGTGCCACCTATGACTTCTGTTTTGTTGTTTTTTACATTAACATTAAACTCGTTACAATCAATATTAAACTCACCAGCGACTTTCATATCCACGTTGCCTTGATAAGTTAGTTTAGCATCCCCTATCACTGTAATACGTTGCTCACCACCAGTTACTTCTATTCTGTTGGTCAACGCGCTGATCGTGATGCTTCCATCTACCCCCAACTCAACCCCAGCTCCATCAGCATGTTTAATCAACACTCTCTCATTACCAGGAGTATCATCCACCTCGTAGACATGCCCTGTTAATGACCGGGAGACTTGGTTGTATGGGTATATGGAACTGATATAATCAGTAAAAGCTACTTGAGGCTCTCCTTCAATAAAACCTGGAAACTTTAACCTATTTCTTTCTTCACCTATAGCTTGAACATTAGTATTGGGTTTATTGATATATCCGTCCAAAGGGAACTGGCCAGTTGGATCTTCTGCCTTGTTGCTTGGAGGCTCACTTGCTAAACTTTTTAATTCTTGTTCCGTGAAATCAGTCATTGTATCCTCAAAGCTCTATGTAATATTCAGCTAGTTCTTTTGCCGTTAATGGTGGTTTAATCTTAGGGTTGTAGCTAGTAATGTTTGTCTTGTTAAGTTTCTGTTTAAAGAACAAGGTAACATTGAGGGCATCGGTTTCGGTTGTATAACTCCAGCCCACATCCTTCGCGCTGAATACTTGCAATCCAGGCTTGGCCTCTAAGATTTGATCCACCAATGATAATAACTTT
>Ga0187219_1001696_pt1 | contig 10475 bp, 21 predicted proteins | sample 13SPOviralmetaG_FD_130162 | JGI IMG/M metagenome (GOLD analysis project Ga0187219, IMG submission 130162) | Marine viral communities from the oligotrophic San Pedro Time Series (SPOT) site, San Pedro Channel, CA, USA - 13 SPOT_SRF_2010-07-21... | ecosystem: Environmental > Aquatic > Marine >... | reverse complement strand
TTAGTTTCCAGAGCTTTTGTGATTGCGTCAAAATTACTTGACGACTTTTTTAGACTTTCGAAATCCATATTTTTTCTCCTTGTATTATATGTGTTCGTTGTTTTCGTGTGACCTGTATAATTCGGCCTCATTATTATTTATAAGAGTTTTATTACCCATTTAAATAATTCTTTACAATCTCTGGCTTAGATACCACATAAGGGTCATCATCATCAGAGAAATTATTAAAACCTGGTTCTTCAAACATCTTTTCGACTACGCCGTCATTTACAACAGCTGCATATCTCCAAGACCTCATGCCAAAACCTTGTAAAGGTTTAGCGACCAGCATTCCCATGTTACTAGTAAATGTACCACAACCATCTGGTATCATTTTAACATTTTTAATTTCTAAATCTCTTGCCCAAGCATTCATTACAAATGCGTCATTTACTGACACACAATATACATCATCAATACCTAGTTCTTTAAACTCTTGATACATTCTATCATAACTTGGCAGTTCTTCACTTGAACATGTTGGTGTAAATGCACCAGGCAAACTGAACAATACTATTCTCTTGCCTTTGAAAAGGTCATCTGTAGTTACATCTTTCCATGTACCACCTATAAAAGTACAACCGCCTTTTTCTTCGCTGTCGCCTTCTCTAAATTTAAATGTGTGTTTCTTTATATTCATATTCTCTTCTTGTTGTACATTAATAAACAATATGCGTCTGCCGTGGGATTTGTTGGAACGCACCCACAATTTTCCAGGAAGTGTCCAATGTCTATGAAAGATTGGTCCCTACTTGAAACTAAACAAGGTGTCTTCAGCCATTCGGCCATAACCCTCCTTGCCCATGCCTTTAGTCCACTTAAACTATGTTCAGCCAGACAGATAAAATTACTTGCAAATAAAATTACTTTACGCATATTGTTTATTAATATACACCATTTAAGCTAGATTGTCAAGCGTGGAATAGTCGGCATATATTATATTTTTTCGTTCTTTCCACTCTTCTATTGGACCGTTTACTTTATCACGGCCGTCATTACTTCTATTGATTTTGATGAATTTCACATCTGGATTCCAGTCTGCTAGTGTATACCATTGTCTAATCCAGTTAATGGCAGGCGTAGGACCGTTCTCCTTCGCTACATAATGCTTCGTACTCTTGTAGAGATTATTAACATTTGCATTATGACTATATAAATCGTGACCTATCAGATATACTTCATCTGGTTGTTCTCTATGAATTGCTACATATCCTGCACTTGCACCACAAGCCCAACCATGGTCTTTATCCATAATATCTGTTAATGAAACAGACTTATCATTCTCTGTAATCCATGATACTTTGATTGTAGATTGATTAATAAGTTTCTTAGCCTTATCGCCATTTCTTTTTATCATATCAACAATACCACTCAATGATGAACCATGCATTACATATTCTTTTGCATTACCTCTTTCATTGGTAGTGAGTACCTCTTTTAAATGTTTTTCTGCTTCAATCTTATCCATGCCACCTAAAATCATTTGTTCGTATGTCATGGCAGGTACTTTAGTCCAATCTCTTAAATAAGTTGGTATAATGTCTGCCACACCAGCATGATATATCTCATGCATAATACCATGGTCTACAGCAGTAATAACATCTGGCATAAAATCTCTATAGATTGCATTACAACCATATATGGTACCATGTTGTCGTAGATTTGCTAAATCAAAACCTTTTCGACTTTCGCCATTACCAATTATAAAAACTCTTTTCAAATCCACCCCATTGCAACAGTCCAACCAAATACATTTACTATTGTAAAATATCCAACTAACATTGTTGGCCATGCTAGTTTTCTTCGCCAATGTGCATATACAGCTGTCAAACTTCCAATGAAGTAACCAGGATAGATGTATCTCATATCAGGATTATCTGCTGTAATGGCCATTGTCATACTTGCTACAAGTATAAAAATGAAACTGGCCATTTCATAGTAAAATGCCACTCTATCTGATTTATAAGATGACATCCAAAATTCTTTAATCTTATTCATTTTAACTCCCATAATAATGGTTTAATAGTCCAGTTACATATACAAAAATAGCAACTGCATTTAAGAATATCAAAGCACGGTCATGCCATAACATTCCTACAACTAACCAACCGGTAACACCTATACCATGAACAATAATATTCATAGGAAATATGTTTGCACTAGTCAATGCCATACCGGCAATAATGAATACACTAGATACCCATTTAATATACCATGATAGGTCACCTTTTGGTGTAATCTTTTTAAATACTCTTGTAGAGTTCAATGCTTTTATCTTATCATTCAATTTCATCATCTTATTATTCATTTACAAATACCTCTTTCATAATCAATTTCACTTGTGTTTCATTATACTTTACAAAAGGTCGGAGTTTGTTGAGTGTGTGTTTAATTTTCGGCCATACAATTTTTTCCGTAATCTCCTTATCCCATACCTTACTAAACGATAGTATTGTATCAAGAATGATGGCGGTCTGGAGGTGAATTTTTTTTCTGAGCAATAGTCGTAGAATTCTAGGATGTTGTCCGCCAACCACATTAAAGCCATCATTAAAAAGAATAGACTTACTGTCAAGCTCATTACGAATAGCCACACAATCGTTCCTGAAATGGTAATCAAAACCATCTTTGTATTTTCTAAACTTGGTATAATTTTCAGCACCCTCATTGTTTATAACATTACCAATCCACTTATTACCATCAACAGCAAAATTACTAACAAAGAAATCCAAGATATCTCGTTCATCATATCTTTTAGATAGTTTATGAAAAAAATACCTATCTGACCGTTTCGTAAAGCTTTCCAACTTTGCTGTAACTCTACCACCATATTTGAAATAGTCATAATCAGAGGTGAAATGATTTTTGACTGCCAAATATGTTTTAAATACATCAAATCCACCATACATCATACAATCTTATATTCAAAGTTTTGTGTTACATCATTAATATGCACCTGTTTAGCACCATTTCTAATATGAAAATGTGTTGCCATTGGTGTCAATGGTGATAATGTAACCAATCTATCTACTTTATTCTCTTTTGCCCACTCACCTAGTTTCTTAATAATTTCTTTACCTGCACCACGCTTTCGTGACCATACTGTATATGCAATACCAATATTTTTTAAATCGGTCACTCTTGACATGTAATCCATTTCTCTTACAGTAAATGGTACTTCAGGACAAAATGCCACACAAACGATTGCTTCAATTTCATTTTCATACTTTAGACCAAATATCTTTCTGCCATGTGTGATTCTAAAACCAAGAGATAATTCTGGTCTAACAGGATCCTCTGATACATCTATATCGTCTAGTTCTACTAGTTCAGTACCTTTGACCCATTTGAAAAAATCATCTATTTTATCTTTGTACTTTATCATATATCCCAATTTTCTTTAAATGTCTTTACATCTAAAAGGTGTTTACAACTGATAGGAAAATGGTCTTGCATATGTTTTTCCATTTGACCTGTAATCATTCTTGTTTCTTGTTGTGCGTCTGGTTTATTTCTTAAATTACATACACGAGCAAAGGCGTATAATGTGCCTGACCAAATCCATTCTGTCATCATGTTTTGTGGTAGTACCATTCTTGCCATTTCTGGAGCAATACCGGCTTTCAATAAATTATTATATGTTTCTTCTACATACTGAATAGCTGGTGTAATATCATATTCTACTTCTTCATCACTAGAACCTTGTTTCACATTCTCTGCTCTTTTTCGCCATAGAAATGGTATATAAAATTCAGGTTTGTCATCTACATATCTACGACTCACTTCATTCCATATAAGACCAACTTGATGTTTTACTAATTGTCTTGCTACAAATACTGGTGCTTTAATTCTAAACTGTAAACTTGCATGAGCAAATGGTGACCAATGTTCATGGTCTGCCAAATACTTAATTAACTTTTCATCTCGTTCAGATACCTCTGTAATTTCTTTACCAAATGACACTCTAGCTGCATTTACAATTGAAGCGTCACTACCCATTTTATCAATTAGTTCTATATTCATATTGGTAATTTTCCTGTTTCTGGTAGTTTTAGTAGATTTGCTGTGGTACACTCTACTTGTATTTTTTCCTTTAATGCTTTAGAAATCAATCGGCCGACTGTTTCTACTTCGATTTTATTTTCTTCACAGTACCATAATATGGCGTCCATGTAGGTTATAGGTCGTTTCTCTCTGACCACACCCTCTATAATTAAACTAAATTCTTTACTGTTCATACTGTATAATATATCACTTTTAAATTAAAATGTAAAGCGTGGATTGATTCTGTTACGAGGTTCAATCCACAAAACCCTAAGCGACTAAGCCGCTAATGCAAAGTTATTATCGTTTGCGTTTAATTAGCATGAAAGGTTGCCACCTATTAATCTCTTACAATTTTCTCAACACCTGTCGAAACCTAATATCAGCCCCATCATAAGCACACTCTGTAAATGTGTTTATGGTGGAGCTGGAGGGATTCGCACCCTCGTCCAGTATGCCTACCATAATTGTCGTCAACAACTAATTCTTATAAGTTTAGACCTTTACCATCAAATTGTGGATTGATAGTAGTATCATAACTTTTATACAAAATACATGTTTCAGTACCGTCTGGTTTCTGAATTGTCACCATTTGTTCCGTTGATTGAGGTTTTACCCACATTGTAACAACAAAAGCAATTGGATTTTCTATTAGACCATCTACTTTACCAAACGATATTGTAAATGGCACCATGCCATCTTCAGCTATGTATTCTAACATAGGTTTTGTCTGCCCACATATAATCGGTGCGGCTGATGGCCAAAATTCATAGTGGTCATCAGCAGTTGCACTTACCGAAAATAATGCTACAGCAATGGTACTAAACATTCCCATAATAATTCCTGATATGATTTTATTCATGTAAGTCCCCTTTAGAGAGTGACTAGCTTGGTTTATTACCTGTCTTCTCTTCGTAATATTTATAGAAACCTTTGATTGCGGCTTCAAGTTTTTCCATGTAGTCTGCTTTGTTCTTAACGAATGCCTTAGCAGAACCATCTTCGCCAGCTTGTAGAATTACAATCTGTTCAATTGGTGTACCAAATAACTCTTCATACATAATTGCATAAGCGGTACATTGAATATAATAATTTTCATTCCAACTATCAACTCGTTCTTTGTTGGCAGTTTTGAAGTCAATCACGGATAGTTTACCATTGTATTCTGCAATACAATCAACTTGACCTGCAACGGTCAGTTTTTTACTATACATGATTTGTTCTAATGCATGAATATTATCTACTTGGTCAAGATATGGTTTCAATAGTCGAAACATACCTAATGGCAATACATCACGAATTGATGGTGTTTCACCTTTTAAATATTGTTCTACAAGAGTATGTGTAGCAGAACCTCTACGAGCTGCTCGGTTCATCTCCCATTTAGCCGCTGCTTCGCCAACATTCTTACGCCAAGCGATAAGACCAGGTTTTGGAATAGCACCTAATACAGTAGTAATACTTGGAAAGTGTTTATCTTCGACAGCATAAAACCTAAAACCATCAATATTCTTACCTTTGGTTGTAGGAAATTTACTCTCGTCTAGTTGTACAAAGTTTTTAGTCATTTCAGTTCCTTTTTCATTTCTATGTGTTCATTATATACTATATGTACTGTGTTGGCAAGCCTTAAATGCCTTTTTTGGCATATAAATCATTCAAATAATCTCTACCCGACTTAAACGGTTCTGCTTCTCAGCTAATCATTGAAATGGCCAATTCAGTAGTTTCATCTACTCTTCTTGTCCAACCTCTACCAAATGTAGCAAATGTAGATAACTTTTCGTAGTAATCTTGTCTTGCACCTTGATAATCTTCAATACTTTTTTCAAGACCATGTTCTTCAACATATTCACCTAATTTTTTCAATGTATTAGGTCCTATGCCACCATCAGCAACTGTACCAATCATTGTTTGTAGATACTTGGCTGCTCTGCCTGGTCCTGCATTAACGCCAAAGTCAAAAACGCAAAGGTCTAAACCGTTTGGTAACTGGTCGCCTTTCATTTTATCCCAATAGCCTTTTTTGTAAATTGGTGCCACATCTTCGACTAATAAGTCTTTCATGTCTTTTTTGCCACCATGTTCTAGGTAAACTCTTTTTGTAACACCTAGATTAGTTTCTCCGCCTGGATCCTTTGGATGATTTACATAACCACCTTCGTGGTGTAAAATAGTTTCTAGGCACTTATCATAATTTGCTTGCATGTTTAGTTTCCTTTTGTTAGCTTTAACAGCTTTTCTATTTGCGCCTTAATAATTGGACTTCTATTTGGCCAATGTATATAAGGTTCGTCACTCTTCATAAGATTATATAAAAACGGTAATATTAGTTTTTCTATTTCTTTGAATCTTTTTAAAGTGTCTTCGTCTGATAGTGTTTTTGTGACTTCATCTTTTTCAGCCACAATTTGCATGATTTCATTCATCATACTTTTAATATCGCCCACATCTGATTTTACTCTAGCTAATTCTACATTATTTGTTTCTATAACCGAAGTATCTACAGCAGGTGTAGATTCAGGTGCCTTATTGACAGGAGTAAAACCCCAATCTTGGTCAAGGTCATAATCTCGTAAATAATCTGGTATACCTTTGTCTGCCATTACTTTTTCCCTTGTTGTCGTCTTCGGTGTTTAGCCATAACATTAGCAGTCTGCACTTCTTTAACTGACCGTTTTCTATGTTGTTGTGCCAATGGACTTGTTGGATGAGCGTCTGCTATTCTTGACAGATTATCTTTCCAACCACCATCATTTTTCATTGCACCATGACCCATAACACCACCTACTATATTTATCTTTGTAAGGCATTGTTTGATATGTTTATTCTTTTTTAGAAAAGTTTCCTTTTCTGCAATAGTCATCATATCGTCATAGACTTTACCAGTTTTGGTATTTTCAAATGTGTATGTCGGCATTATGCTTTAAAAGGATCCTTAACTGTAAAATATTTGTTAAGCATTTCTAGTTGGTCATCATACTCTGCAACAATCTTTAATTCTTTTTCGATTTCTGATAGTACATCACCGTGTTCACCAATACCTACTGCTTTTTGCAATAAGACTTCCACATTTGTTTTATGTTTCTCAATGTGACCTTTGGCATGTGCCTTTAAGGCTTCGATTATTAATTCACGCATTTTGTATCTCCTATATCTCTGCCGTGTTATTATAATATTTTACACCCTCTGTATACCACATTGGTGTACTAGCAGGTGATTTCCATGTCGCAAAACCAGTTTTTTCTAAACAATAGTATTTACGATAACTTTCAATTACATCACCTGGAATTTTGCAATAGTCTGGCATAGCAGGTGTTGGTTCAGTTGCAACCTTATTTAGTGGTATATTTTTAGGCGGATGTTTTAGTATATCACCTAATAATTGTACTGTCTTATGGTCTAATACATGACCATATCTCAATTGCCATTGTTTGTGTAATGCCATCATGTGTCTGTATAACCAGTTATAGTGATATGCATTATCCATGACCCATAATGTACTAGGGTGTCCTGTATGACACGCCAAGTATAAAGTATTTTCTAAATTAGGATTAGGATGTTTCCATCTTTTGATGTTACGACCTTTTTTTGTTTTGCCTGTGTATTGTACACCGTCAATCATTCTATGAGCAGTTGATAACATCTGTGCCGATTCGATAATCATTTTACACACATGTTTATCACATGACATTTCAGCGGCCACAATCGGGTCATGGTCAAGATAAAATATATTCATTAATTTATCGCCTTTCTAAAGTATTCATCACGGCCATACTCTTTACATAATTTAGAGAACACACCGTACCAGAAATTCTTAGCCCAATCTGTTCTAGCGTCCCTACATGCCTTCTCGGCATTTTTGATTCGCCTATCTTTTAATTTTTCACTAATCATAACTACATTATACATCATTTATTTGTCTTTGGCAAGCGTTGGTAAGTCATTCCATTCCATTATTTGGTCTAATTTAAGTCTTATTTCATCAGGATCCAGACCTAACTTTCTTATTTCCTCTGTTCCCATGTTTCTAAAAAACTCTTCATAGTCACGGTTCTTTAAATCATGTTTACCTAGTTTTTTAAAAAAGTCTTTATAAACTTTGTTGGAATCTCTGACTCTTTTCGCTCTAGCTTTTGCGTTAGTAGCTTCTTTTTGGTAATCTTTTTGGATTTTGGCTTTGTCTTCTTCTTTTGCAATTGTTCTACTCCTCAATGATATGTTAGCAGCTATCAATAACAATACTGCCAATGGGTCAAATACGAATATTAATACTATTATTACCCACCTTACTGCTTTGTCAAAATGGTCTTTTGCATTTTCACCATAAATTAATTCAGCAATATACTTGATAGGTCCTACTTCGGCCTCTATCTTATCTTGTTCTAATTGTAATGCACCTTTTTTATCTGATAGTTCAGCAATCTTATCACTTGCCTCGTTAATGGCAAGCGTCAATGTATCTCTTTCAGGTTTTTGTTTTTCTCTTTCTTTAAGACCTCTAGTGACATATTCCATGTCAACATACTTTTCTAATGTCTTATCTAATAAAGTAAGAGTTTTATTTGCTCTAGTTATAATTAAATTTTGTTGATTAATTTGATTGTCAATTAATTCTATTTTGATATTATTACTTGATGTTGGTTGCACTTGGTCTAGGTGTGCCTTTGATAAGAAACCAAAGATACCCATAGATGTGATAAAGATTAAAACTATAACTGCAAAGGTAAGATAGAATTTTATAGTTTTTGGCACAAGTTTATTACGCCAATTATTATACAACCATGAGGCGGCTACAAGTTTGCCGACCTCTAATGCACTACCCATAGCAATGATAGGTACAACTGCACCTGCGAATAAAGTGGATAAACCTACAATAGAATAACCAGCGGCTATTACAGATATAGATATAGCACTTAAAAATACTATTATTATTGTTAACATATAAGTCCTACTTTAATTGTGGTATATCATACTCTGTTCTTAACTTCTTAATAATACTTCTCAACTTTGGAAAGTATTTTTTATCAGCTGCATATGCACCAAGTGTTTCAACATATTGTAAAGAATCTTCAATACCGTTATCTCTTAATTCTCTGTACTTTTCATAAGCACTACCATTATTTATGATATTAATATAGTGTTGTACACTATCACATTCATGCATATAAACTCTAACACCCCACTTTTTAGGATTATTAGAAGGCAACATGTGTGGTTCTCTTAAATCGTATGTACGAACACCAAATAAGTTTTTACCCTCTAATGCAAATCTACTATTGCCCCAACCACTCTCTAAAGCAGCCTGAGCCAATAATATTTCAAAGTTTACAGGATATATGTCTGTTGTGGTATTATAGATATAGTTAACACAAGCACCAACACTATCAATAAAAGTTTGATTGTTTTCTCTTTCAAAATTTGGTCTAGTGTATGAAGTAATAGCTTCTAAAGTTTCAACAACTTGTTCTACTTCTTTTTCAAGTAAGATTGCTTGTGTTTCTTCTTTTTCTGCTGATACAGTATACCATATACCACCAAAAAACAAGATGACCGTTACAGCCATCAATGTTTGAAGTATTGTTTTGATTTTTGCAACCATGTTAGGCTCTCTTGATTATGATATAATCGTAACTTGATATTGATTCTGGTTCGTTCTCACCATACTCTGACCAAGTACCTATTTCAATGTTTTTATTTTTCTTTTGAAAGAATTGCAAATCAGGTCTATCTATGTATTTTGTCATGTTCTTAAATATCTTTTCAGATTGTTTTTCTGTAAAGTTATTTGCCACATCTGTTGACCAATTGCCTGTGTAATAGGTCATTTTGTTTTCAGAACCACTAATGAAGTGGTCTAGTTTTTTAGGGACGCCACTTATTACCGATTTAAGGTAGTGGTCAAGTTCTTTTGATTTTCTGTTTTGTTTTTCCATAATATAGTTCTCCTTCTCATTTATAAACCTTTGATTAAGAATTTCTCAATCACATTCTTGGTAGGTATTACAGTTGTATTCCCACCATCTGACATTTCACCATGCTCATCATAGTTATAATCAGACATTAATACATGTACATTTTTGTCTTGCTTTACTAACCAACCAGTAGATACACAAATAGCAGGTTGAGATTTTTGTATCTCTTTTAGAGTACGCCAACCTGAATCACTTTGAATATCCTCCCAATACACCATATAGAAATCAAATGTAAATGGTATAGCCGGTAAAGTATCTGACTTTTTAATTGTTCTTCTCTTAACTTTTGCCACCTATCTCCTCTTTGTACATTTCATCTGCTTTCATTTGTAATTCTTTAGCTATGCTTTCTAGTAAAAGAGGTAAATGTTTTTCAACAACACTTGTCATCTCTAAAGAAAATTTATACGCCAGTTT
>Ga0187219_1001693_pt1 | contig 10482 bp, 5 predicted proteins | sample 13SPOviralmetaG_FD_130162 | JGI IMG/M metagenome (GOLD analysis project Ga0187219, IMG submission 130162) | Marine viral communities from the oligotrophic San Pedro Time Series (SPOT) site, San Pedro Channel, CA, USA - 13 SPOT_SRF_2010-07-21... | ecosystem: Environmental > Aquatic > Marine >... | reverse complement strand
CTTGGCGCAACTACAATTTCACATACTGATAATGTTTTTACGATTACTCCAAGTACTAATTCAGCAGACTCTGGTGAGTTTACGTTGACTATATCCGCAACTGATGGATCGAATGGCGCAGTAAACACCGCCACATCAATGTCATTGCAATTACAAGTTAATGTCACTAATAGTAGATATACACAATTACTAGTAACAGCAGTTGGTACATCGGATAATAGTAATGTGACAGATTCATCTACTAATAATCATACAGTAACAACAACTGGTGAGCCTGTTTCTAGTACATTTAGTCCTTATCGTTCAGGTGGATATTCAATGCATTTTGATGGTAGTGGTGATAAACTTAAAGTAAACGGCTCTCCAGCCGATTTTAATTTTGGAACTAACTCATTTACTATTGAGGCTTGGATATATCCAACCGGAACCCAAGGTCCTATTTTTAATACACATAAAGTTAATGTCGCTAGTGGATACTACCTTAGCACAACAAATTCAAATAATAGACTTGTATGGGGACAATACGGCTATGGTCTTGGAGACGGCGATTATTGGTCAGCATATGATGCTTTTGTGCTAAATGAGTGGCAACACGTGAGTATAAATAGAGATGCAGATACATCTAATTTCAAAATGTATGTAAATGGTGTTTTACAAATGTCATCTACAAATTCCGGCAATCTTGGTTCTTACACTTATGGGCCATACATAGGGGGCTATGAACCGGGAGGGACACAATATGACTTTGAAGGACATATTAGTGATTTAGTTGTAACTAATGGCTATGTTCTTAGAACAGGCGGCACATCACTTGGTGATGTAGCATTTACACCACCTACGGAGGCATTTGAACCTAATGCAAATACCGCATTATTAATTAGTAATTCTCCATATATCAGAGATAGTTCGTCTAACACACATGATATTACAGTAACTGGCAACGTTTCAGCATTGCCATTCTCACCATATGACTATGCAGAATATAATCCAACCGACCACGGCGGGTCTGTATATTTTGATGGCAATGGAGATTATATTACAGCAGCAGCGAGTTCATCTATAATAGGCGATGGCGATTTTACTGTAGAAACATGGATTTATGCTAATTCTATAGATTCTGTTTATAGGTGTATTTGCTCACAAGGAAGTGGTGGCAATGCATTTAGAATGTTCCTTAATGGAACAACAATTCAAGTATGGCGCGGGGCGTCCCCGATGATTAATTATGAAAATGGCACTGTAGGTAATACATGGTATCATATTGCATATTCAGATCATACACTATATGTAAATGGTCAATCTGTCACCACTATTCCAACACAAGGATTTGATCATACCTTAACTTCTATAGATATAGGAGGAAATGATAATAATAGTATAAATGGTTATATGACGGACTTCCGTATTACAAAAGGTTTAGCAAGATATACCGCTAACTTTACACCACCTACTGCTTCACTTTCTTCAAGTGGCGCTGAGTTACACATCAAAGGCACAGATGCTTCTATAATAGATAAAGCTCAAACTAGTAACCTAACTCTAAAAGGCAATACTACTGGTTCAACTACTCAAGTTAAGTTTGCAGATAGTAAGTCGATGTATTTTGATGGTAGCAGTATCAGTGGTGATGCAGTGATTATTTCAAATGCAGATGGAAGATTTAATTTAAATAATACTGAAGACTTCACAATTGAATTTTGGTCTTATTTTACAGCAAACCCTGGAACATGGAATGCTATTGCTTCAACATATAGTGGGTCATCAACCGGATGGGCAATACAAAGTAGGGCCGCTAATAGAACATTAATCGTGAATTTTTCAGGTGATGGCATCGATTTAACAAGTACCAACTACGCCACTACAGCAGCATGGCATCATTATGCATTGGTAGGAAATAATGGTGTTTGGACAATATATATTGATGGTATTAGTTCAGGCAGTATTACTAACCCAGCACATGGAAATAATTCCAATGGAGATTTATATCTAGGTACTTTGAAAGGTCTATATAATCATGCAGAACAATATATCGAAGACTTCAGATTCACACGTGGTTCAGCAATATATACTGCAAACTTTACACCACCAACATCACCACTGGAAGGCTAAAATCTTAAAATATACGAAAACTAAAAAGCGTTCTTTGAACGCTTTTTTATTGAAAAAGTAATTTAACTATATATATGTAAGAACGATATATTGATAAATACTATCAAAGTAATATCATAATACGTAATTTAGGAGAATAATAACATGTCATATGCAGTACAATTTAGGCGTGGTACAACTGCTGAACATGCATCATTCACTGGTGCAGCAGGCGAAATAACTGTAAACACAACCACCAATCAATTAATAGTGCACGATGGTGTTACTGTTGGCGGCCATGTTGTTGGTTCAGGTGGCGGCACAGGTGGTGCAAGTACATTGACTGATTTAAATATCAGTGATGGAACTGATGGTCAAGTTCTTACTACTGATGGTGCTGGAACATTCACATTTACTACTGTATCAAATAGTAGTGGCAGTGGAGGCGGTGATATATCCTCAATTATTTCCCCATCTGCATTTGCATATGTCAATACCATATCTGATGGTTCAGGTACAAACATAAGTTGGTCAAATTGGAATAACGCATATGGTACAATGGACTTTACTTTTGCAACTGCGCAGACAGATGTAAATTATGCAGTCATAAGTGATGTAGAAGGATTCGATGATATCAATATTCAGGTTTCTTCTAAATCTACTACTGGATTTACAGTTACTATTTATAACGATTCGGGAAATGTGGGCAATCCTAGTACAACCGCAGCCTTCTCAATTATGGTATATTCATCTGTTCCTTCTCCTTCTAGTAGCGCAAACACTTCTTCAACAGAAATATTGGCAGACATGTCAGCATTAATTGCAAAAACTGGGATGAGTGCAGGAGATCAGGTATACCTTACTTCAAATAATAATTTATATTTTTACACAGGAACAGGTTGGTATCTAATTGCAACAGTACAAAATAATGCCCCATCTGCAATTACAAATGTTAATTCATCATACTCGCTTCATAGAGATGGCACACCTACAGTAATTACTGCAGCCGCAACTGATCCAGAAGGATTTCCACTTACATGGAGTTATGCAATAACATCTGGATCACTTGGATCAACTACTACAATATCACAAGCAGATAATGTTTTTACAATTACTCCAAGTGCTGATCCAGCAGACTCTGGTGAGTTTACATTGACTATATCTGCAACTGACGGCACCAATGGCGCGGTAAGTGAAACTACAGTATTATCTCTTTTCTTCAGTGTCACTAATAGTAGATATACACAATTACTAGTAACAGCAGTCGATACATCTAATAATGATATTATTGATCATTCATCTAATAATCATACTGTGAGTTTAATAGGTGATCCAATAGCTAATACATTTAGTCCATTCCGACACGGTGGCTATAGTATGTACTTTGATGGATCTGGTGGAGATTGGGTAAAATCAGACACGCATGCCGATTTTGGTTTTGGCACAGATGATTTCACAATAGAATGTTGGTATTATCCGGTATCAAAACTTCAGCCCTATCCTAGAATATGGAATTTTGGTCCATTTTGGCAAGACTCTCAGTCGTTGGCTTTCGTTGATAGGCATAATGATAACAACACTGTCCTTACCTTGAATAGCTGGACAGCAGGAGAAATTTTAAGGTCTACTACAACAATAGAAAATAGTAAATGGTACCATCTTACAGTCGAAAGAAGTGGCACTACTATAACTTTATATGTAAATGGTGTATCTGAAGATACATACGATGCTGGAACTTCTGAATTTATTACAAGTTCTCCCAGTTATGTTACTATTGGTAATGTTAGTGATGGGAGCAATTTAAACGAGGCGGCACTTCAAGGAAATATTAGAGATTTTAGATATGTCAAAGGTACCGCAGTATATGGTGCAAACTTTACCCCACCAACCGAACCTTTAACAGAAGTTACTAATACAAAATTATTAACTGCTCAAGGGCTGCAATTTAGTGATGTCTCTGCTAACGGTCACTCAATGACAATGGTTGGCAATGTTTCCACAATGCCATTTACACCATTTGATAATGTTGAATATAATTCAATCGAACACGGCGGATCAATTTACTTTCCTGACAGTGGAGGATTACATTTACCAACTGAGAGTGTTGGGTCAGTGAAAGATGATGATTTCACAGCAGAATGTTGGTTTTATCAGGAAGAACCGGGCGGTACCTGTACATTGTTTGATAAAGATGGCAGAGCCAATGTATCATTTGCACAAGTATCACTGAGTACTACGCCAAGTAAAGAAATTTGGTCATACCTCGGTACCGGTAATGGGATTGGTGCTCGTCAAATTATAAAAACAGGTTCTAATGTGTTTGATTTATCTACATGGAATCATGTTGCACTTGTTAAAGATGCTAATACGATTAAAATATACGTAAACGGTAACTTACAAGCAGAAGAAACAATTACTACGACAATCACAGATGGCGGAGGATCCTTATACCTAGGAATGAGAGCAACAGGCGATATTCGTTTTCATGGCTATATTGCAGATTTTCGTTTTGTAAAAGGCCAAGCGTTGTATAATTCCAACTTCGTTCCAAATTCATTACCTGCAACGTCTACTGGAATGGATATTCATCTAAAAGGTACTGAATCTTCTATAATAGATAAAACTCAAAGTAAAACTATTCTCTCTCTAGAAGGCAATACTACTGGTTCAACTACTCAAGTTAAGTTTGCAAATAGTAAGTCAATTTATGTTGATGGCAGTGGTGATAATGTAACTATCACAGATTTAGAAATGGGATCAGCAGATTTGACATTTGAATTATGGATGTATCAAGATGATGTACAGAGTGCTTCTTATAGAGGTATATTAAGTGCAAGTTCCTATACAGATAATTATCCATTTACTTTATATACACACAATTCAACATTACAGCTTTGGTTGAATCAAACTGATCCAAGTCCCAGTGTCAGTGGTCCATTTACTGCATTTACTTGGCATCATGTGGCAATAGTAAGAAATTCTGGCACATGGACTTTATATATCGATGGTATATCTATTGGTACATCTACAACCGGTGGAACTTATAACTTTACAAATACAATAGATTTTTTACTTGGTCAAAGGACTGGTGGATTATATGACTGGAAAGGTTATCTTCAAGATGTTAGATTCGCAAAAGGTGTAGCAAGATATACTACAAACTTCACACCACCTACTGGTTTACTCAAAGGTTAAATTTTTATATATATTAAAACTAAAAAAGCGTTCTTTGAACGCTTTTTTTATTGTTGCAGTAATTAAAATGTATATATATAAGATTAAACATGATTTGATAAATACTTGTAACATTATAAAGTATACTTTAGGAGAATTATAAATGGCATATGCTGTACAATTTAGACGTGGCACTACTGCACACCACGCATCCTTCACAGGTGAGGCTGGTGAAGTAACCGTAAATACAACTACAAATGAACTAGTAGTACATGATGGTACTACTGTTGGTGGGCATACAGTTGGTGGCGTATCAACTGATCCTTCATTTCAATCACTAACTGTTGTTGGTGACTTAGACGTATCAGGTGCTACTAAACTAGCAGAAATACATGAAAATGTAACTACTAATATTAGTACAACTGGGACACTATTATTTGATGCTACTACACAAGGTGTTTTATTTGCTACTGTAGAACAAACTGCTGACAGAGAAATTAATTTTACAAATGTAAATTCAAGTCTTGCAGTTGGCGAAAGTTTCACTGCAGTAATACTATTGACACAGGGGACAACAGCATACTATGTGAATGCATATAAAATTGATGATACAGTATGTACGCCAAAATGGTCTGGCGGTTCAGCACCAACAGAAGGAAATGCAGATGGCATTGATACGTACTCTTTTACAATTATCAAAACTGCCGATGCAACTTTCACTGTAATGGCAAGTCTCACACAATTTGCATAAGATTTAGTAATTTAATTAGGAGAATATGATGCCAAATAACTATAAAGGACTGAATATATCAGGATTAAAATCAACAACTAAATTATCAAGAGTTCAAGTTGAACCAACTATTGATTTTGTTGGGATTGCAGATCGTGGATTACTTGATGAACCAATTGCAAAACTAAGAACAGCCGGTGCCGGTCATCAAAAAAGATCAAATGCAAGTCCAAAGTCAGCAATTGGTACATCTATTGATATGGGCGAATTGTTTGATGTAGCATCAATCTATGATTATGGAGAAGTTGAAGAGGGTGCTTTCGCAGTAACAGAAGACGCTGTTTGGAGTTCTAGACGCAAATTAATGAACCCACCGCCTCCGCCGACAACACCCTGGGTAAACAGAGATAATTGGAATGGTGGAACTACCAGTAACTATAGTGTTCCAACTGGTGCAGGATATGGTTCTCATGCTAGTATTCCTAAGACCAATCAGAGATCAGTAACTTTTAACTCTGACGGTTCGATTGGCTATATTATCGGACAAAGTCAGACAAATGCATTTAATTTATCAGTACCGTATGATCTTGATGCGGCTACAAGAACCAATAGTTTTAGTTCATTTACTATTGCAAATGGATCAGGCAATGTTGCAGCAATAGAGGCGGTCAATGATGGTAACAGAGTTTTAAGAGGTTGGCTTGATAGTGTGACACTTTATAATTTAAGTGAAAAAGACGTATATACCTGGCCTGCTGCATCTTCATCAAACTTTAGTATTACTTCGCTTACAACTAATTCAACTTATTCCAACATGCGGGATTTTAGTGATTCTGTGATGAGTTGGAACATTTCAGGAGATGGAACAAAACTAACTGCATTTATTCTTTGTTCACACTTATCTTACGATTCTGGTACTGATACATGGACCAGAACACTATCTGGTTCAACATATAAGACTGGTGTAATTGTTTTCAATTTAACATCGGCATGGGATTTATCTACTGCTACATACTTTTCTCATGGCACTGTTAGTAATAATTGGAATCAAACCAGACCTAAGGGGTTCATGGCTCCAGATGGCTTAACTTTATGGCTACAGGGTCAAGGCCAAATAAACATCTATTCATTAGAAACTGCATTTGATATATCATCAACTAAAACATTATTGAGCCAAGCAAATCACTCTAAGCAATTCTCTGACAGTACATTGACAGTATCAGCAAATGGCAGATATGTATATAGTACTCCAGATCAACCATCTAATGGTGACAAACTAGATAAAACAGATTTCGGCGCACCATAATTAATTAGGAGAATACGATGCCAAATAACTATAAAGGACTGAATATATCAGGATTAAAATCAACAACTAAATTATCAAGAGTTCAAGTTGAACCAACTGTTGATTTTGTTGAGATTACAGATCGTGGATCAGTCAGTGAAAATCCTAGTAAATTGAGAACAGCCGGTGCCGGTCATCAAAAAAGATCAAATGCAAGTCCAAAGTCAGCAATTGGTACATCTATTGATATGGGCGGATTGTGGGAAATAGCAGCCGAATATGACTATGGTAACGTATCTGCAGATACTTTTGTAGTCGAAGAAGACTCTGTTTGGATTAAACGAAGAAAATTAATGAACTCGGCTGCAGCAATATCTGTAGACTGGAGTAATATTACATTAGAACATACACTAGATAATCCAAATCCATTTGGTACTAGTGAGAATGATCAATTTGGCATGGCAGTTGCAATGTCTAGTACCCATGCAATAATTGGCGCAGAATTTGAAGATGATGCTGGTGGTACTACTTCAGGAAAAGCATATATCTTTGATGTAACAACAGGATCCTTACTTTATACATTAGATAATCCAAATCCAGTTGGCACAAGTCTTGATGACAAATTTGCACATATGGTCGCAATATCTAATACATATGCAATGGTTGGTGCTTTTCAAGAAGATGAAACTACAGGAAGCTATAGTTCAGGTAAAGTATATATCTATGATCTAGCAGATGGATCATTAATAAAAACTTTAAACGACCGGAATCCGGATGGCAATTATGCCGGTGATCTATTTGGCTTCTCAGTCGCAATATCCAATACACATGCAATTGTTGGTGCGTGGGGCGAGGATTGGGGTGCTTCTACAACCGGCGCTGCTTATATCTATAATATATCCTCTGATGGATTATTTTCGCAGCCTATAATAATTGCAAATCCAACGGCCGCTGCGAATGCTTATTTTGGTTGGGCAGTTGCGTTATCTGATAATTATGCAATTGTTAGTGCACCCAATGAAAATGATGCCGATGGGTCTTATTCAGGAAAAGCACATATCTTTAATTTATCTGACGGATCATTAGTATATACATTAGATAATCCAAATGCTTATGGTACTTCTTACCCTGATTCTATTGGGTCCATGGGCATATATCATTCGCCAAGTCAGGTTACAATTAATGATAACTATGCAGTTGTTGGTGCACCCTTGGAAGATGACGCTGGTGGTGATGATTCAGGCAAAGTATATGTTTTTGACATGTCAGATGGATCATTAGCATATACACTTGATAATCCAAATGCATTTGGTACTAGTGAGGATGATTATTTTGGGTTGTCTGTTGCGATTGATGATGACAACATTTTAATTGTTGGTGCACCATATGAAGATGATGATGTTAGTAATAACTACCCAGGCAAGGCCTATATCTTTGATCTAACCGATGGATCATTAGTAAATACAATAGATGATCCAAATGCCTTTGGTACTACTGAGCATGATAGATTTGGCCACGCAGTTGCAATATCCGATGGGCGTGCTCTTATAAGTGCTAGTAGAGAAGATGATGGCAGTGGCACTTCTGCAAATTCTTCAGGCAAGGCTTATATCTTTAAATTAGTGTAGATTTATAATAGTTTAGTGATTAATTAAAATATTAACAAGTTTAAGAAAAAAGCGTCCTTAGGACGCTTTTTTGCTTGAGTAATATTAATATAGTTTTTTATAAATGATAAATACACTTGAGTTATTTAAATACATAGGAAATATAACACAATGAGACTATTTGATTTAATAGAAAATGAAAATACAAGGGTAGTTATTATCTATCCGGGAAGGTTTCATCCTTTTCATATTGGACATGGAAAAGTATTTAAGTATCTAAAACAGAAATTTAAAGGTGCACAAGTTTTTATTGCTAGTTCAGGCAAAACAGATGCACACAAATCTCCATTTTCATTCGATGAAAAGAAAAGTATGATGATGTTAGCAGGCGTTGATCCAAATTCAATAGTACAAGCAAAAATTCCATACGTTGCGAGTGAAATCACAGATAGATATGATCCTGATAATACGGTTGTTATATATGCTGTATCCGAAAAAGATATGGCGGAAGATCCAAGATTTGACTTTCCTACGTCAGGGCCAAAGATGAAAAAGAACGGAGACCCTGCACATATCCAAATGTGGAGAGGAATAGACGGTGCTAAACCACTTCGCCAACATAGTTATATAACTACAGTTCCTACATTTACGTTCAAGATACGCGGCGAAGCAGTTAATAGTGCTACACAAATTCGTAATATGATTTCAAACGCGGATGACACAGAGTTAAATCAAATACTACAAGATTTGTATGGGCGTAGTGATATTCCAGAAAATGTAATAGAAATTTTTAAAAGAAAACTTGGTAGTTCATCTATTAGTGAAAATTGGGAAGAAGAAGATTTGTATTCGATATTACTTGAAGCGGAATTACAGCATCAGATGATTACTGAAGACAAATCTGATTTGGAATCATTTGATGTTAAAACTGCTAGAGCATTAAATAATTTAAAAGTTAAATATCCAGGTGCTGATAATTTATTGGGTGCATTAGTTGCAGATGTGGAAGATTCACAAACAGTGAGTAAACAAAATGATATACAACACAGTATTGATATTGCAGCAATTGAAAATAATGTAGATAATAATATTGCAAAATTAGAGAAACAGATAAATTCGCTAACACAGGAATTGAAAAATCTAAAGACTAGTAGAAAATAAAGAATATGTGAGAAGATAAATGAAAATTAATGAATTAGATAAAAATATAGGCGTAACACAACAACAACTAGATTCACTTGAAAATGTTCTAGATCGTGTATTTTCAAGTGTAGGCATTGATGTTGAGTTTACAAAACACTTTATAGATCGTGTTAATGATGAACGTAATATTCGTCCTATAACTATCAAAGAACTTGCAATGTTATTTAAAAAAGAATTTGTTAAATATGGTAAACCAATTGCACAACTAGGCCCAGATGCTCAAGCAGTAATGAAGGACTTAGAAACTGATATTAATATACCATTTGTTCTTAATTGGAATGGCGAAGAACTAGAACTAGTTGCCAAAACCGTTATGCGCAAAAAAGATTTCAAATCATCAAATAAAGAATTTGCAGTTGAAAGTGATAACCAGTCTGGTGTGTATTCCGATGAAT
>Ga0187219_1001689_pt1 | contig 10494 bp, 18 predicted proteins | sample 13SPOviralmetaG_FD_130162 | JGI IMG/M metagenome (GOLD analysis project Ga0187219, IMG submission 130162) | Marine viral communities from the oligotrophic San Pedro Time Series (SPOT) site, San Pedro Channel, CA, USA - 13 SPOT_SRF_2010-07-21... | ecosystem: Environmental > Aquatic > Marine >... | reverse complement strand
TGCACCTGAGTACACAAGTATAGACTTCTTACCAAAGATGATTAGGAAGCCATTGTGAGCCGCTAGAGCCACTATCTCGTCAAAGCCTGTAGGCCATACTAGAGTAACGTCTAACGAGCCTGAAGCACCTCCTGTCCAAGCATGACCGCTGAGTGTGTCAGACCAGTAGACAGTGTGCTTGTTACCTGTAACATCTGCTACCCATAGCTTACCATAAGCCGCTAGGACTTCATTGCCTTGTGGTGCAACACCTGTACTATGGCTATGACCTGACATAGTTTCTAGCACAAAAGAACCTGACTCGTCTGTGCCTACCAGTGGCTCATGCCCTCTCTGGAACATATACACATGGTTGTTTAGTGATACTGTTTTCCAGTTGTTAGCTGTAGGTGTGTAACTACCAGGAGTAATGTCTGTTAAGGTTGTAGTACCTTTGAATACTTTAGCGTTGCCTGCTGACAGTACAACCTTGTCACCAGAGTTATCTATAAACTCATGTACAGTTTCAATACCACGGCTAGTGCCTAGCACAGAAGAGCCGTTAGTAGAGACAGTTTCCCAACCCTGACGCGCACCAATACGGCCTAGTTGGTCAATAACACAGTTGTCTGCAATAGACGCAAACGAAGGATTACCGCCTATAGGAGAGTCCTGTGTATTAAGACCAAAAAATCCTGGTGCGGCTACTGTAATGTTCTGTAGTTGTTGTGCCATTTAAGAATACCAGATAGTTTCTTCAGGATGTTGAGCAGCGTCCATAGCAATAGCATCAGCTAGTGTATTATCTGCCAGTGCAAACAGTTCTGCCGCTGATGTACCACCAGTTTCTCCACGCTCTCTAGCGCCCAAAGCAGTGGCTAGTTGAATAACAGGAGACGAAGGAATAACTAAAGATGTTGCATCTTCTGTAAAGTCTACTGTACGTTGAACAACATTAAAATCTAAGTCATAAACACCATTTGGTTTAGGATATACATCAACAGTAGTATCTCCGTTAGAATCTACTCCTTTAAAGTTGTAGAACTGCGGGACTCCTGTAGGAGGTGTAGCAATTAAATAAGCATTATTCATCCAAGAAGTGCTACGGTACTGCATCTCAGTTTTTTGTGTGTCGTTATTAACAGACAGCAGTTTTGTTTTATTTTGTGAACCAACTAAAGGATAGTTATAAGAAGCATCAGAAGTAGTAACTGTAATGGTAGTACGAAGAGCAGTCCAGTCATAAGCATCTTCTACGGTGCGCTTAGAATCATTAACAAACTCACCTATAAGTTTAGAGTAGGAGTTCTGAGCAACAGTAGTTACTTCGTCCTCTCGCAATCTGCGTAATACGCTGTTAACTAATTGTAAGTAAGTCATTAGAACATGTAACTCCGTGGTAGTCGCTCATTAATTGTGTCTTCAAAAAAGTTCTCTACTGGTTCATTTAAATCTATGTATTCTAGACGCTCTTTTGTAGGTTCTATTTTATTTTTAAACTTAAACAACTCGTCACCAAACAAAGCATCTGTTGTGCGTGTAGCCGAGGGGTATTTCAACTCCAACATACCTGTAGAACCTAATGATGGATTGAGTCCTAAGTTAGGTAAGTCTAAGTTAGGTAAGTCTACGCTAGGTAAGTCTACGCTAGGTAAGTCTATAGAAGTATTAGGTAAAGCCTGTCTAACTGCGGTGTCTAAATCTGACAACACATCACCAGCGCCTTGCGCTACATCTTCAATAACATCGCCAACAGGTTTAGCTACATCTTCAACAACATCTCCTACTGCTTGACCAACATCTTCAATAACATCTCCTGATGCTTGAGCGACATCTTCAATAACATCGCCAACAGGTTTCAGTGGTTCTTCTATAGCCTTAATTATAGGTCTAGTAGCTTCTCCTATTGCTTGTGCGCCGTCTTCAACAAAATGAGCAAGGTCTGTTGCTATTGCTCCTATAGGACGTACTAAATCTTCTGCAAGTTTTTCTATACCACCTAGGTCAATACCAAGATCAACAGAAGGCAAGTCAATGCTACCTAGTGTACCACCTTCTCTGATGTACTTACCTAGACCATGAGCCAGAGCCTCGTCCAACTCTTCGCCTTCCGCTAGTTTCTTTACCGTCTTTCCTATACCAGCTTGGAAGTCATCATACTGGATACCTGCACCTTCAATAGCTGCTTGGTCTAAACCTATTATATCTAAACCGTCTTTAATTAAACCATTACCTACCAAAGCAATAGCAGCACCTTTAGCATCTCCTGCCGCCGCTACGTTCAAGGCTGTCTGTGTTTGTGCATAGGAAGAGCCGAACAAGCCTATTCCTGTGTCTGCTACTGCTGTGCCTAAGTCTGCTGAAAAGGGGTCTACGCCTCCTAGCGCGTCACTATACTCTCCATTATCAAAAGTAGCTGGAGGTTTAACTACCCCTGCCATCTCTAGTCCAGTCAACAGACCACTGGCTATTTCCATAGGTGATACTTTCATGCCTGTAGCTGCTTTAGTGGCTGTAGTTGCTAATGCTACAACAGGATTAACCATGCCTGCTATCTGAGTTAAAGGATTGTTTAAAGCAAACTCCAACACACCACCGCTGTCAAAACTCTGACCTGCTTTTTGACCAGGCACGTCTGCTGTTCTCCAAAAGAAAGTTTTGTTGCCCCAACCACCTATATCCCATACTTTGCCTTTAGCAACTACGTACTGTCTAATAGGCTCTCCCGTTTCTCGGTTCAAGTTATTAGCATGTGTAGTAAGAGACTGCGCCATTAAGTTTAGGCGATCATCTTTACTCACATCTAATTTATCTATATAGCGTAACTGATCTTGATCTTGTAAAGTAGTCCAAGTATTACCAAATTGTGTAGGGTCTTCAGCCGCCAGTGACTGTAAGTTACCAAGTTGCATTTCTTGTTGTTCTTCTGTAGCTTTTTTCTCAAACTCAAGGAAAGATTCTGTGCTTTCAAATACGTTAGGATCAATTTCTTCTCTTGTAAGACCTAATTCTGTTAAAGACTTGTCCTGTAACGTAGGCACAATAGTCTCTAACAACTCTGGCGTTATTCCTGAACCTAGAGGCTTCATTTCAAAACCTCCCATATACTTGTTCAAGGCATCAACGTCAAGATTAGCTAGTAAAGACTCTGCTTCCAATAACTCTGGAGTCTTGGGTTGAAATCTGTGCTGAGTACCATACATAGTAGACTCAGTTAGTTTAGGAGAAATAGTAAAGTTAGAAGGGGCAACAGTAGACGCAAAAGCATCTGGTTGCTCGTCAAAAGGGCTATTTAAAGAAACAACTTCTTCAACAGGCTGACGAGCATTTGCCTTAGCCGCTACTGCCGCATTGACGCGATTGTTTGTACTATACGCTCCACCGCCCATCCCTACTTCCTCATGTTCATTAGTTTGTCTACGCCTTTAATACCAAAGCTGGCACTGATGGCTATAAACAACAAGTATTGATACCACTCTGGGAGACTACCTAACGCTACGAATGCTTCTTGAACTCTATCAACTACTGTCATATCACCAACAACAATAGCGTAACCAACCATGAAGATAGGCACTGACAACACTAAAGTCCAGAACTCATCTTTCCAGCTTGACGCAGAAGCCTCAGCCATCTTAGCTTCCCAGTCAGCATCATTTTGAATAACATTCATCTTAGCTTTATGCTTTGCTTTAGATTGTTCAGCTTTGTTAGATAAATAATTCTTTGCTAAACCAGCTAGAGGAGATATTAAAGTAGTTAAAATACTCATATATTATACACTATTTAGTCTTGTTTGTCAAGCTGTTTCTTACCGTGCACTATTCTCTGCACAGTATCTGATTCATATATTCTAATACCTAGCCACACAATAGTCAGCAAAGATGCTGCTGGTGGCAACCAGGCCGCCATAGTTAATACTGCTGTAGAGCCTGCGGCTACGTCTAGTATATCTTTAGTTGGTTCATCCATTTCCCTGTCCTATGATCAAAGAGATTGTAAAGTAAAGACCAGCGGCTAATGCTAAAATGCCTGCGATCTGTATAGTGTTCCAGAATACTGCCTTACGCTTGCGCTCCTGTGCGTATATAGTCTTCTCTCGTTGTTCTTTAATCTTCCTACGTAAAGCTACTAACTCTGTGTATCCTGACTTACCATAGGTGTACATCAGGAGTTCTCTGAGTTCCTTCTCTTGTTGTTGTACTTTCTTTTGATGAGCATAAACCTGCATTGCTTCTTGCTCAACAGACTGTGATGACACAATCTTCTTAAACAATGGTGGGTTCTCTGCTCTACGTTGACATTCATTTAAATCACTTACAGCGCCATACCAACGCCCTATTTGTCCTAGTGTATCCTCTACTTCACGACCAGCCGCTATCATTCGTTTGATTGTACCAAATGCGTTAGTGGCTATGCTGATGGCTGTGACTGGATCAATCATTAAAAAACCCGCCTATTCACTCAGATGCAGCGCGTATGTCTTTAGCAATACCCTCAACTGCTGTGGCAGAACCTGAGCCTACACCCTTAGCTGTGTCCACAACCATAGTCTGTGCAGAGTCTACAGTAGTGCCTACAATTTCCTGTGCGCCATCTACTGCTCCGTTAAATGTGTTACAGCCCATAAAAGCTACTGTTGCTAGTATTATTAAGTATTTCATTGTATTTTCCTTTAAGGCGCTGTAGGCCAAGTTACGTTAGTTGGGAAATCTGTTTGTGTTGAGATGTCTCGAAGTGCTGTGCGGTATGTAGCCCAAGAAGTTTTTGTGCTGTCGTCTAAGGGGCTGTCAGGCATTTGTGTCCAGTCACTGTCTATTAAAAACTGGTCACGCATAGAGCGCACACGTTGGGCAACTTCAGCCTGTGGTTTATTTTCTGCAACCATAGGTAAAGTCCATTGGCCATCTACCTGAACAAACTGACCTTCAACTTTATTCTGACTTACTGGGTCAACTTCTACATCTTGGATGACGTAGGGATAAACATCGTAACTCGCTAAGAGTTCATCAGGAATTATTTTAGGGAAAGATGTGTCTGAATTATCACGGCGTAGTTGCCCCAGTGTGTATTTAGCTGGAGTACCGTTTGTAAGTTTAATGTGCATATAAATTTCCTAAGTTAAGTCAAGTTGCATTTCTGTGCATAATTCAAAAGCGCCAGAAACGTCCAAATTTTGTGTTCCTGTATTGCCGTGGCCGGCTTTCTGATAAGCCCAATAAAATTTTATATCCCCACTAGAATCCGTTACATCAACCTCTGTTGCAAACGAAGGTTTTACTACGGTAGTAACGCCGCTAGAAACCACTGACCCAAAGCCCATATAGAGACTGTCGTTTGTGTCCGTCATTGTGATAGACGCTGTAGCACCATTTATACCTTCATCTTCATCTACTTCTGTAAATGTGTCGTATCCAGTAGGCCGGAATACAACGATTACGTTGTCCCTGTTGCCGTTGTTAGTCGTGTAACCAGAGGCATTAGCTATTATTCGGCTAAAAGCAAAACTTTGGAAACTTGAGTATAACCCTGAGTTAATAAGTGTCCATCCACTCTCGGGAGATATTGCATTGTTGGAATAATAGGACATATAACTAAACAACAGGTCGCCGTCTTCATAATCAACGCCACGAATCACAGTGACTGTAGATGCTCCCCACTTTTGACCTATAAATTCAAGATTGTTACCACCAGTCCCACCAGACGTTTGAATAATTTTTTTAGCTACGCTACTCATTATGCCATCGCCTGTCCAGCCGTGAAGCCGTAGTAGGTTGTACCTCCATCAATAGTATAAAACACAAACACATCTACACCGTTGTTTGTTGCTGTAAGCGTAGGTGCTGTGCCTCCTGCCCAGTCAACACTAGCGGGCCAAGTAATTGCACGGGCTGTAGAGTCTTGAATAATCTTTAGCGTAAAGGCTGTAGCATTGCCTGTGGTTGCTGGGTTGCTAAACGTGTAAGTAGTAGCGCCTGTAAGATCATGTACAAAGTTAGTTGCAGTTGCTAGGTCAATAGTAGTAGATGTGCCTGTAAGGGTCTCTGCGTCTTCTGTGATAGCCGCCCCAAAGACTACAGTGCCTGTTACTGTACCACCAGCTTTAGGAAGCGCAGCGTCAGCCGTTGTTCCCTGAGTAGCCGTAGCATAGTCAGAAGAGTCAAAGGCTTTAACTTGTGCTAGGTTAGTGACTTCACTATCCATCAATGCGCCAGCGGCTGTTACATTAGTTGCGTCTGTTACATCTGCACTGGCTTCAATGCCGTCCAGTTTAGTTCCGTCAACAGAAACATCACGACCATCTACTGTAGAACTTGCAGCCATGACAATGTTATCGCCACTGGATACAGATAGGTCTGTGCCACCAGTGGTGTTACCAAGCGCAAGAGTCTGTGCTAAAGTTTCACCACCGCCACCTGAAGCAGTGCTTGCAATTGTACCGTCAGCAGCAATAGTAATATTAGAACCTGCGGTAAGGGAAGCTACTACATTAGTTGTGTCCGTAACGTCAGCACTGGCTTCTATGCCATCTAACTTAGTACCATCTGTAGCGACATCTCGTCCATCAAACGTGCTGTTAGTTGTTACAGCGCCTGTTAGTGCGCCACCTGCAAGCGGAAGTGCCACATCAGCGGTTGTACCCTGAGCAGCGGTAGCGTAATCTGAAGAATCAAAAGCCTTAACCTGTGCAAGGTTAGTAACCTCAGAATCCATTAACGCGCCTGCGGCGGTGACGTTAGTAGTATCTGTTACATCTGCGCTAGCTTCAATGCCGTCTAACTTAGTACCGTCAGTGGCTACGTCACGGCCGTCTACTGTGCCTGTAACTACAATGTTACCTGTAGAGGTTACAGTAGAGCCTGTGATAGCAGCAGGAGTATTACCGCCAATAACAGCACCATCAATAGTGCCTGCGTTAATGTCTATGGTGCTAGGGTTAGTACCAAGTTCAACAATACTACCGCCGTTGTCCTCAGTAAATAATCGTTAATCAGATACGTTGACCGCCAGTTCACCTTGCACAAGATCACTAGCTGTCGGCACAGCAGAGGCTGTAGAACTGTTTTTTGTTACAATTTTTGTAGCCATGTTTATATCCTGATAGGTTGTTGCTTTATTTGCTTTAGTAGTGGCTATTATTAAATACTCTGTAACAGCCTAAATAACCTCTACGAAAACAAACAAATAAAAGAAAGGGGGACTCCGAAGAATCCCCCAGTTAGCTTATACTACAGCTAGGGTGAAGCCTGCTTCTGGACGCATGACTTGAACGCCATACAGAGTGTCAGCAGTGTAGAGAGTACCCAGGAATTCCTGCTTGTACTGAGTCTGTGAACGTACAGCTTGTTGCTCTGCAAGAACAGAAGTGTCCTTGTGGATCAACTGTGCGCCACGGATGGAAGCACCACCAGTAGTGTCTATGACAGGTACGTTGGTAGAGACAAAGATGTCAACACCGTACAAGTTACCAATCTTACCAGTCTCTACGCCTTTGCCATTAACAAAGTCAGTAGAGGTGTAACGATCAATACCCATGATAGCGTTACGCAGTGAAGGTGGTACAATAAAGCTACGACCGTCCATAGGTACGTCTGCATCGTCCATCTTCTGAATCAACGCACGGAAGGCCGCGTCAGAGAATGCACCAATGTCAGCAGCACCATCAGCGTCAAATGCTTCTAGAGCGCCAGAGGTAGTGTTGATCTGGAAAGAACCAGTGTTTACGTAGCTAGAACCATCACCGTTACCGAAAGACTTAGCCAGAGCAAACAGATCGTTGTCTACCTGCTTTGCTAGACCGTAGCCAGCATCACCAGTGTAGAACTGACGCAATGAAGCGAGAGCCTGTACTTCGGTAATGTCTTCGATAAGACGAGAGAATTCAAAGTGCTTGTTAATGTTAATCAGAACTTCTGACTCAACAGAGTTCTGGATAGTTACGGCAGTCTCTGCAACTTTAGCGTTAGCTGAACCACGAGTAGGCTTAGGAACGTGAATGGTGTCACCTTTCTTACCAGTCATGCTCATTTTCTTAACGAGGTTAGCCATTACAAGATTGCTCTTGTATGCAGCAATTACTTCGTCACTCCAGATTTCTGGGATAAACTTAGCTGCGCTAGTGTTGTCTACTGCTCCGCCCATATTGGGATATACTGATGTAGCCATGATAATACTTCCTATAAGAGATTAGTTTCGGACTCTCCCCTCTTGGTACGCTTGCATGATCTCGTCAGACAAAGACAAATACCTATCAGGGTCGGTCTGCATTAGTTTAATAATGTCTGAGCGTCTATAGACTTTGCGAGTTGCTGCTTCACCACTTCCTTTTGCACCGCCTGTTGAGGCAGTCTTAACAGCTTCTTTCCTACTTGCTTTCTCGTTAGCCGCAGTCTGAGCCACTGTGCCTTGACGTTCCTTCCAGTTAGTGAAAAGTTCATCAGCCGCTTCATAGTCATACTGCGTATCCGCTTGTGCAAAAAGCTGAGTACGAATCTTTGAGCCTTTAATCCAGTCAACAAACTTACTATCTTGTAGAATCTCTTGCATGTCAGGATGACGTTTCTGCAATTGAGTCTGCGCTGTCTGTTGTCTGTACTGCTGTGTTTGTGCTTCAGCAGCTTTGATTGAAGGATGATTCTTAATCGCTCTTTCGACAGCCTTGTCGGGATCAGAGAAAAAGTCTATATCTTCTTCAGGTTCTTGGGTTGCTTGTGGTGTTGTGTCGAGTTGTGTCTGAATGTAGTTATCAACAACAGACCGTAGTTCCCCCACTTCACTGCTTTGTCGGCCTAGTAACTTTTCAGCCTCCTGGTGCATCCGTACAATCTCAGCCGTTGACTTTCCTTTGTACTTGTTAGGGATGTCATCTTCTTGAGGAGTTTCCTCTACTTGAGGTTCTTCATTAATCTGACTTACTACTTCTTCTTCGTTGGTTTCTACTTCGTCTTCTTGACGCTCGTCTATTAGTGTTGCCATTATTAAACTCCGTGAGTATTCTCATTATGGAGGTGTATTATGCAGGGCTTCGGTTAGGAGTTGGCCTTGCGCTCTTGTTGTAGCTTCTGTGCCCTATTCCTTTCCCATTTAGCAGTAGCACCCATAAAATCTCCGCTAAGAGGGTCTAGTTTAGAACGCACAGCACTTACAATTTTTCTTGCTATCTTGGCACAGTCTGGACAGGTTATAGACCTACATTCTGAATCAATGTACTTTTCAGTAGTGTGTCCGTCTTCGCATTGGAATTCAAAGATAGCTCTCATTCTTCACTAGCTTCTGCTTCTGTTGCTTCAATCTGTGCCTGAAGATTAAGTAGACTAGCTATGACATTAAGTTGTCCTTTGCGGAAGCACAGGTCATCGTTGTCTTTAGTTAGTTCTACTGAGTTAATTGTTCTAGCATTGTTCTGTAAGTCTTCTAGTAGCTGTTTCCAGCCATCAGAGCCAAACATGCTATGCATATTGCGATAATATAGCTCAAGTTCTTTGTCAATCATTCTGTTTCTCCAATAAGGACAGATGAATTAATAGTGGTGTACCTAGTTAGTATAACATAAAAGCATAAGAAAGTCAAGCGTTATTTCTTATTTTTACTTGACTTCTCTGCTGGTTTGTTGTATATAGCATCCCAATTACTAGCAAACTTCTTTGAGTCTGTCTTACGTTGGGTACTACCCTTGCCACCGTGGGTCTGACCTTTCATCTTTTTTTACCTTTATGTAGACCATGACTAGCGTGTTGCTTACCTTTGGCAGTAGCTGTTCTCTTCTTTGCGTTAGCGGCTGCTAGTTTTTTCTTACCTGCTGATGTAGATTTCAACTTACTAATGGTCTTAGAAGGTGCGTAGACCTCTCCAGTCTTGCCACTAGGTTTGCCAGAGGGTGTACGCCACTTCTGCTTAGTCCACTTCTTTAGGCTTTTCTGTGATTCTTTAAGTGCCATTACTTATAGCCTCCACCTTTTGCCTTGTACTCCTTGGCTAACATCTGGGCTTTCCTAGCAGACCATTGACCAGCGTTACCACCTTTAGTACCTGCTTTGATCTTGTTAAACAAGTTCTTCCGCATGGTGGGTTTAGTATAGTTCCCTGCTTTGTTTACTGTGGACTTCTTGGCTGGCATGTTACTTACCTTTTTTAACTGGCTTCTTTTTAGGTGCTGCCTTTTTCTTCTTAGGTGGACGACCTACTTTACTACCGTATGTACCTTTACCGTATGGCATAGTATTCTCCTGTTATTACCATTTAGATTTATCAGCCCAGTAAGCCGCTGACATTTTACCTTTTGCTATGTTCTTGCCGTGTCGTGCTTTGAAAGACTTACGTTTAGCTTTCATACGCTCAGATTCACCCGCTTTGGGTTTACCTGCTGTGCTTGCCCCCTGTTCTCCATACCTAATGGTCTTGATTTTGTCACCTTCCTTCGCCACAACAACATGGCTTTTCTTTGGATGGTTGGGGGTACGCTTCGGCTTATTGTATCCACTGACTCCAGCCCTAGCTAGTCTTGGGTCTTTTTTTACT
>Ga0187219_1001687_pt1 | contig 10508 bp, 15 predicted proteins | sample 13SPOviralmetaG_FD_130162 | JGI IMG/M metagenome (GOLD analysis project Ga0187219, IMG submission 130162) | Marine viral communities from the oligotrophic San Pedro Time Series (SPOT) site, San Pedro Channel, CA, USA - 13 SPOT_SRF_2010-07-21... | ecosystem: Environmental > Aquatic > Marine >... | reverse complement strand
TTGTGTTGACATTCAATTAGCTTGTCCCATAAACTACTCATAAAAAATCCTTGTTAGGTTTAAAAATTATATTACTCATAATCCTATATGGAGTATTTACCGGAGGTGTACCTGCATGTTTGGTGTTGCTTTTGAATACAACACATCTACCTTTCTTAGGTTCTATTGTATGTGTAACGTTTCCTTCTTCGTCGAACATTCTCAACGGGCCGTCGCTATCATTTACATAATATGCACAAGTATACATAGCCGGATCATCTGCATCTACATGCGGTGGATGATACTTTTCTATATAGGTGCTGTCTTTTAGTGTACAGTTGTTTTTAATACGCAATAAAAATTCTAATTCAAAATCAAAACGTTTTGCTAACAGCCAAAGAACATTCATTAGTAATAACTGTGTGTCTTTATCTATTTGATCTTTTTCAAGCCTCATATGAAAACTCATGTTTACAAACTGTGGGCCGTCTACTATTTGTGGGTGATCAAAATAGTCTGCTTCAGGTCCAGATGAATAGTCCACCAAGGACCATTTGGTATCTTGTTTAAACTTAGTTTCTATTTCGTCTGCTAACGCTGTTGGTAATAGGTCATCAATTATCTGCATCAAGAGCCATCATTTCTTTAAACTGTTGCGTAGCAAAGTCAAAGCATATCTTTGCTTCGTCTGCCATTGCATCTGTACATCTTGCACGGATAGTTTCTTTGAGTTGGTCTTTGTTTTCAAACTGATACATCTTTGCACTGCCAGGAACTTTCTTAGCAATCATTTGGCCTCCACTTAGATCTCCTAAGTGTCTTACATATAAGTGTGCCATAAGTTTATCTGGGTCGTCTTTGATTGTCATGATGTGATTCATGTACTCTTTTACAACTGGCAATAATGGTGGTTGGTTAGGTTGAAACTCTTCCCAAAGCTCACCGTAGTCTTCGTGTATTCTCGGAGCCATTCTAATATCAACAAGATTGTAAATCATTGCTGTGGCTTCTAAAATATTGTATTGTGGATGCTGGTTAAACAGAAATGTACCATAACGCTTTGGCGTTATATTTCCGCTCATAAGTTCTTTGACGAATTCTTGTCGCTCAGCGTTCTTATGATGTTCCCAGGTTAGTTCTTTTAAATTCATTCCTTCTCGATCCGTGCTGACAATGGAAAACCATTGTTTCTACTTACTTGAATTGTTTCTGTAGCCTTTTGTTCTGCTACTTCGTACTTATAAGTCCCAACAACGGCAGAACCATCATTGTGAATCTTCATAGTAATATCTTTTGCGGTTGTTTCAGAATGTTTGTAAATGGTCTGCAAAATACCTATAACAAATTCCATAGGCGTTGCATCGTCATTAATTAGTATAACATTATACTTAGATGGTAACGTAGGTACACGCTTAATCTTTTCATCTAACTTGATATCTTCAATTGCTTCTGCTGACATGTATATTATCTCCTAAAGTTGGGGGAGCAAAACACTCCCCCACACATCTATTGCCTTACTTGGCTTTCCCTTCGATTGTAAGACCGTCATTGATCTTAATTTTCTTAGGTTGTAGCTCTTCTGGAATATTACGTTTCAGATGAATGTTAAGCATTCCTAATTCAAGGTTTGCATTTTCAACTTCAACGTGATCTGCGAGTGTAAACTCTCTACGGAAGTTGCGACCGCCAATACCTTTGTGTAGGTAATTGACTTTTTCGTCTCCTTTAGGAGCATTACCTTCTACCTTTAGAACATTATTGTCTTTTTCAACAGAAAGGTTGTCCATACCAAAGCCAGCGACAGCAATACTAATCATGTATTCCTCTTCGTTGATCTGTGCAATGTTATATGGTGGGTAACCGTTTCCGTTTGGGCTGTTAGCAAACTGTCTTTCAAGTTCGTTAAACATATGGTCAAAGCCAATAGTTGCTCTGTGGAAGTTAGGTATATCGAGTGTAGTTAGTCTTGTCATTGTTTTCTCCTTATAATAAGCAAGATTTATATTTTAGAGCCCTTTCGGCGCTCCCCAAATGTACATCAGGCTCGACCTTCTGTACACATTTATTTATCCCATTAATTACCGGTCGTATTTTTTTCATACACAGCATTATGGGTTTGTGTGCAACGTACAAACGTTGTACACTTGTTTAGGTGCTTTAAACGTACAGCACCTGCATACGTACAAGTACTTCGGATTCCTCCTAAGATGTCTTGTACTGTATTCATTATAGCACCACGATATGGTACTAAAACTGTTCTTCCTTCTGACGAGCGATAATCCTTCAATCCGCCGAAGTGCTTTTCATTTGCGCTTTTACTACTCATACCGTAGAACTGCACAAAATGTTTTTGTTCGTAGTGTGGTAGATAGTTACCATTATCTAATAGTGTTGCTTCACCGTTTGCAAAGTGTTTGGTAATTACTTCACCGCCGCCTTCATCATGCCCAGCAAGCATACCACCGAGCATAACAAAATCTGCTCCACCTGCAAAGGCCTTAGCGACATCGCCAGGGCAAGTACACCCACCGTCAGCAATAATGTGACCCCCAAGTCCATGGGCGGCATCTGCACATTCGATGACGGCAGATAACTGCGGATATCCAACACCAGTTTGTATCCGAGTAGTGCAAACACTCCCGGGGCCAATACCCACTTTAATAATATCTGCTCCATTTAGCAACAACTCCTCTGTCATTTCTCCAGTAACTACGTTACCTGCGATAATTACTACATGATTATATTGCGTTCTAAACTTACGTACAAACGTAGCAAAGCGTTCTGAGTAACCATTAGCAACATCAATGCACACAAATTTAAGTTTTAAGCCTACTTCTTTATATACTGCATCAAACTTCTCTCTGTCAGCATCTGTGATGCCTATACTCATTGCAACATATTCTGTACGGTTTGTATTCTGTGCATTAAAATAATTAGTAAGTTCCTCTACACTATACGTCTTTACAAGACACGTAAACATTCCTTGTTCTGCTAATGTATCAGCAATATCAAATGTACCAACACCATCCATGTTACTTGCCATTATAGGCGTACCACGCCAATGTCTTTCAAAATATGGTCCTGCTGGATAACCGTCTGGTAGAACATCAGTTGCTACATAAGGTTTGTAGTTACGGAATGTATATCCTCGTGATAAATCGACTTCTTTACGTGAGCCTAAAGTGCTACGCTTAGGTCGAATTAAAACGTCTTTGTAGTCTAATTTCATATCTTCTTCGATACGCATTAGGTTAGGTCCTCTTCTCTAATAGCCTAAATCGTTTTTTTGTTTAGCTAATTTCTTTAGCCATCTTGCTCTGCCAGCGGCCTTTGCTTTTTTACGTTTTTCGCTTGGCTTTGTAAAATGTTGACGTTCACGTAGTTCCTGAAGTATACCATCTTCTTGTACTTTCTTCTTAAACTTACGTAGTGCAAAGTTTACATCATTGTTTCTAACTTCAACTGTAAGACCTGTCTTGGGTTTATCATTGTAGTTACGATCTCTATTCCCGCCACGGTTCCAGTTGTTATTATTTCTTCTCATATAGTTTATTCCTTTCAAGTAAAAATGTTGTGTCAAACACTCTATTCTTACTTACATAAGTATACACTGAATGGTCGTCTTTTGTCAACCAAAAAGTTTTATTTTTACTTACAAAATAAGATAAAAGTGGTTTTATATCCGGATGTGCATTATCTGCATCAATAATACAAACATCAACACCCCTGAATACATTGACAGCCCATTCAAAGTCTAACTTTGCAGGAGTGTTTTCCATTATGTAAACATTAACATCATGTTTGATTTTATTTAGATATTTCTCTTGTAGATCGAATTTAAAATCTTCTGTTGGATATAACAAGAGTATTTCTTCTGCGTCATTATATAAAATGTCTGGTGCAGTAATTAAATTAATCTGGGTCATTATTCCTCAATTTTTTAAACAGTGTGTTTTCATTCTGTTCGCCATTTTGAGTATAACTAACATCTTCATCTTCGTCAGTTTCCCATGGCAGTGTATCTATTACACCTTTTATATATAGGTTTTTATAGTGCTTTAAGGTCTGATTTGGATGGCGTTGCTTCCATTCAGCTTTAGATACAAGGAAGTCTTCGTTTTGTTCTTTAGCTTCGTACTCACGGGTTCTTAATTCTTCCGAGTATTCTATACTGTTCTTTTTTTTTGAGTCGTCGTCTTTTTTCTTAGCGCCGAATGTAACAGGTGTTGGTCCTAATGGTCCATTGTCATGTATATGTTCTTCTAATTCTTCTACCTCTTCAGGTGCTCCAACACTTCCTCCGGTGTCCTCGCTGGTAGCAGTTTGCTCTTGGGCTTCGTCACTGTTAGGAACTTGTTCTTCGTTAGGTTCCACATCGCCCCGTCCCGATAAACTTTCCTCATCATCGGCTTCTCGATCTCGTTCATGATGTTCCACATCACCATCTTGTATATCGCTGTCTGTAGGTTCATCCACTCTTGCATCTTCTACTCCTTCTCCGGCCACAGCCATTCCTTCGGCAGTGTCTCTTCCCGTATCGTCGGTTCCAGCGGCAGGTTGCATAGAAGTGCCTTCAGTCTCCCCTCCGGCGTCATCGCTGTTGCTGTCATCTACTTCGTCCTTTTCTTCTTGAGGCGGCGTAGGATCGTCAATATTAAAACCAGGGTTGTCAACTATTCGCTGTGCTCTTGCTCGTTCATACTCTTCACGTTCAAGCCGAAGACGATCACCGTCGTCATCTTTGCGTCTTCTGTTGAACTCAAAGGTATACTGTGAAGCTATTAGTAATAGGACTGCAAGTGGATCAAACACAAAGATAATCAATACAATTACCCAACGTACTGCATCTTCAAGCATATTTGAATCTGCTTTATCTCCATAGACAAATTCTGCTATATATTTGATTGGTCCTACTTCTGCTTCTAATTTTCTATACTCTGCTTGTAGAGCATATTTTTCTTCAGTGAGAGTATCTATTTCGCTCTCTGCTGTTTTTACACGAGCCAGTTGCTCATCGATAGCCGCATCTATTTCATCGGCTTTATCTGTTTGTGCAAGTTGTCCTCGTAGTCTTTCTATAAGTGCCTGACTATTTGCAACTTGATCCTCTGCGCTTTTGCGTAGTCTTTGTATTTCGTCTCTTGCTGTTTGTATGACTGGTGATTCAGTTTGACGTACTTCGTCAATTTTACCTAACATAGTTAGTTCACGCTCTTTGAGTGCAGGTATTTGCACTGTGCGAATATCACTAACAACGCTTGCAAGTCTTACTCTTTCAGCATCCAATTGCGCTGTTGCATCTTTACGTACTTGTGCGACTTCGCCTTGGATTTGTGTAATTCTATCTCTTTGTCCTTGGACCCATTTAGCAAGAGCAGTTCGAGTGTTGCCACCAAATAGCCCGTCACTTGTGACACCAATGATTGCTTGCCCTGCTCTAACTTGTCCTGCTTCATTTGAGTTGAGTTGGTTTGTAACACGGATTATCTCCTCTTCTAAAGCGGCAATTTGTGCAAGTAACGGTTCAACTCCGCTTGAGTCTGTGTTTAGGTTTTCAATCTTTGCTTCGTATTCTTTAGCACTTGTTTCTAAACGTAGAATCTCTGCTGTAATACTTGCAAGTTGATCTTCGTAAGGTTTTGTGCGAGTTGCATCTTGTGTTCTCGCATCTTCTATAATTTTGTTCTGTTGTTCAATAGCAGGTTTGATACGATCAAACGCTTTGTCTATACGGTCTTGCTCTTTGTCAATTTGTGCTTGTAAGTTAGCATCACTACCTGTACCACTTGTTTCAAGTTGTTCAATCTTAGTTTCAGCACGTTCAATGATTGCATTAAGTCTGCCTAATTCTGTTTCAATCTGTTGTACCTGTGCAACGCTTTCTTCACTTGCACTTGTTTGTTCGATATGAGCTTTACTTAGGAAGCCAAAGATACCCATGCTTGTAATAAACATTAGCACCACGACTGCAATCGCGAGATAAGATTTTAACCACCAAGCGGCTTGTTTCCAATAGCGGTGAAGCCATACCGCGGTAACCAATTTAGCTACCTCTAACACTCCTCCCATTATCATAATGGGTAGTGCGGCCGCGGCAAAGATTGCTACCAACCCTGCCACGGAATAATATATTGCTACTGCACTAATTGTTAGGGCAGTAATAAGTACCAATAATCCTAAAAGCATATAATATTTATCGAATTATGGCTGTCTAAAGAATAAATGACTGCCAATTCTCCCTACATGTTGCATCTTTTTATTCCAATCTGGATTAACATAAGTTGCATGATAATGTGTAGAACCTTCTGATATTCCTACAAAATTTTCAAGTTGCATAATCAGGTATGCAATTTCCTGTGCTTCAAGCCATGCATCTGCATCTTTTGGCTCATCGCTTTTTCCATCACACCACCAACTGAATTGACACTTGTTACGAATTGGAATTAACTTAGAATCATCCTTCCAGCTTGGCTTAGTTGGGCCTTGCTTAATTACTTCGCAAATTGTGTTAGGGTACCTTGTACTTTTTACTCGGTTAAGCACAACATCACTTACAGCATACTTGCCTGCAAGGTTGTCTCCTCGTGCTTCGTGATAGATGTTAAGTGCCATACAATACATTTCAGGCATAGATGCTTGTGAATATAATTCTTTACTATGCGTTGGATTTGCATACGTTGACACAGTTGCGGTGGTCAGAACCGCAATGAATGCTAATAGATTCTTAATCATAATACTGCTCCTGATTAGTTTCTTCGCATTTGCGATACTTCGATCGCTTGTTTCTTATCCGTTATAGGGATAATGTTAGACTTATGCATTGTTGCAATGCCCGTAATATAAGTCCCAGTGTATTTAGTTGGTTCCTTCTTCGGAGCAAAGCCGCAAACCTTGCTATCTAAGCTCGGAATGTCAGGTGTTTTGCGTGTAAATACAGGCTCTGGCTTGTACGGTTTAAAGTCTTGCTGTGGCCGTCTTGGTTGCGCTTCTCCCATAACATAGGAAAGATACTGTTCGAACTGCTCGAATTGTGCCGAATGACAGTGTGCTTTACGCATCTTTTTGTTGAACGCCCTCCAGTCTTGTTGTAGCTTCGCAATTTGATTGTCTGTAAGTTTCTTCTTCTTACGTTTCTTTGTATTCAGTGTGGTCATACCACGTACCAAAGACATCGTCATAAAAAACCTCCGTTGTTATCTTATTACTGTATACACAGTATAGCATCTATAATAGTATGTGTCAACCAAATAAATAGTATATGGAGGGCCTTAAACTTGCATTGCTAAAAGGGGCCGTTGTTCTACTGCCCACTTACACAGTAGCGTATTTTACAGAAAAGATGATTTACGTGGTGCCTATGCTTGCGGCGTCTGGTTTTGTTGCGGCCGCTTTATCGAATACCAAGCATGAAAGAAGGGTCGATGAAGATGGAATAAAAGAAGATGGTGATGGTTAAGAGATATTACACCAATACTGTTCTGCATCAGGTTCGAGAGACTCGCACCCTCGTATAAGCAATTCTAACATCGCAGGAAGGTCCTGCGCAATGCCAGTAATCATTGCAAGTAAAATAAACAAGAAAAATAGTATAAATGGACTTAGTAGCATTAGCCACCAATAGGTTCTAAATATTCCGTGTCCATGTTCAAGTCTGTATTCTCTTTTGCGTTTGAACCAACGAAGAATACTTTTTATTATTGCCTTTAGTCCGCCTGTGAACCAATCACCTATAAAGTGTCTAATGACTCTAACTACAATAAGGATAGGACTTGTAACGACTTCCCATATTAAAAGTAATGCATCTACACATAGGTCGACAACGTGATCAATTGTCCACCAGTCTTTAAATCGTTGCCAGCGACTCTTTTGTTCCATTCACTTTATTTGCCTTCCATGAGCTTAACTGCGGCGTCATAATCTTCTTGGGGTACTACGCCTTCACGTAAAAGTTTTTGTCTGTTGGCCATGTGCTTGATTGCAATTTCTTCTTTGCTTCCGCCAAAGTATGCAACTGCATGTCCTTCTTCTACTAAGATGTCAGTAAGCATCTTATCACCTATAATAAAGTCTCCTAAGATACGTCCGTACTTGCCTTTCATATCTTCTCCGTTGCGGGCAATTTGTGTTTTCAATATAATGTCACCGCTGAGTAATCCTTTGACTCTTTCTTTACTTGCTAATCCAAATACTTTTTCTACTTTATCTCTTGTTCTACTCTCTGGAGTATCAATGCCCATAATTCTTACACGTTCGTCTGTCATTATAATTCCGAACCCTAAATCTATATCGACATCTACTGTGTCTCCGTCTACAATTTTTACTACTGTTGCTTTATACTCGTACATACTCTTTCCTTCCTAAGGCTTAACGTACTCTTACTGTTACGTAGGCAGCCGATGGTGAATCATTTGAGAATGTAATTGTGTGATAGTAATCACCTGATAATTGTGCTGACAAGAACAAGTTCTGACTACCATAACTTTGTATAATGTGATCCTCAAATTTTTCGTAAGTTGGATTCTGTGGTGAAGTAATCCTTAAATTATAAGTAGCAAAAGGTCTACCTGACACCACAAGCTCGTAGCCCTCGTTCAAGTCTACACTTCCTTTTGTACTGTATGCTCCATTCACATATGTGCTTTCGTCTATGTCATATGTAGGATCTTCTGGATCTGTATAATCAATAGCTGGAGGTGTTCCGAAACTGTTTAATCTTATTGTTGTAGCAATAGCAGGTGCCGCAACATCAACCCATGTTACGCCTATGTCTAAATCTGTTGGACCTTCAGGTCTATAAAAATCAACATTAGATTCTATTGTACCTACTACTCTATCGTCTATTCTTCCGTCTGCACTTGTATCGAAGTATCCGATACGTGCAATAATTTTATTGCCGTCTACTGTTCTTGCAGTTATTGAATATCTATTGCCTGAATACACACCGCTTGCACCACTACCTATCTTTTGAAATATCTGTGACTCACCCGGAGTAAGTTTTAGTCCGCCTACTGAACTATATGTTCCGTAGCCCGAACTCTTTGTTTCATTTGCCATTAATTGTACTGTGCCGATATTCTTCAGCATTTCTTGCCAGTCATAACTTTTAGCACCAACAGGCGTAGTAAGAGTAGAACTAAATCTAATTTCGCCGCCAGCTGTAAAATAGTTTTTCAAATGTGTAGCATCAGTAAATGTAATTTCTACTTCATGGAACAAATATTCATTCCATCTGTTTTGCCTTGTGCTTGATATACCTTCTACTAAGGTTGCTTGGCCAGGAAATATTTTATATAAGTCTGCTTCTACTCTTGTTAAGACTGCTTCGTAATCAAGTATACCTTGTTTAGTACCTTCGCTAATTTCTGTAACAAGACCGTCGGCGCCTACTAAGAAACTTGTGTCGTCAGCAATAACATTTTGTGTAGTAACTGATGCAATAAGATCAATATCACCTATTTGATGATATCTTGCACGGACAATGTCTGTGTAAATGTTGTTAATTTGTTCTGCTGTAATTGTTGCGTTCGCACCTACTTGGCTACTTACAAGCGACTGCCCGTATCCCGTGCCTAATACAGCGGCGATACGTGATTGCATACTATTAATTCTGTCTACCGTAATGTCCATATACATATTTATACATAAACAAAAGGGCGACTGATTAGCCGCCCTTTGATAGATTTAATTTTTTATAAAATATTAAAAGCTGAATGTTGCGCCAATTGTAAGATCGCCACGAGCTTCGTTTTCGAGGTCGTATGCAACTTCTGCATTGAGTGCCCATCCGCCTGACATTGTGTGTACAACTTCAAAGTCAAGTGTTGGTAATGTATCCATGTGGTCTACAATAGTAAAGTCTGTACCATTGTTCCAAACTGTTAAGTCTGTAGCTACTGAAGCATTCATACTATCAGTTAAACTAAAAGTTGCTTTTGGTGTAAGTGTTACATCAAATACTTCTGCGTCTACATTATATTCTGAATCAACTTCGCCACCGAAAGACAAACGTGACATGTCTTGCGCTATTACTGGAGTTGTTGAAAGTGCTGCCAAAAGGCCAGCGATTGCAAATGTTTTCATTGCGAAATTTTCCTTATTTCTTATTTTTATTGGTGAGCGGGGGTGGGAAAATGTGCTCACAAATTACTTAGTCACAAAACCTATGGACAAGTCAATACTGAATTAAAATGAAGCAAGGTGTTGCTTAGATACAACACTTTTGGCCTGCCCGGCAAGATTCGAACTTGCGACCTCTGGTTCCGCAAACCAACGCTCTATCCAGCTGAGCTACGGGCAGATGTTACGTATAAGAAAAGCACCCGAAGGTGCTTTCCTGCTATTTTTGGTAACAAGGTATAACTACCCCGTAGTGGCCTAAGCCGCTAATGCCATCTCTGGCGCATAATTGTCGTTTGCAATTATAAAGTTTCTTCGCGATAACCGTGCTTAGATCCGGATAACTCCACTAACTCTATTAACTACCAGTCGATCCTATTTCGACCCCATCATAAAGACATTGAACCTACGGG
>Ga0187219_1001680_pt1 | contig 10538 bp, 23 predicted proteins | sample 13SPOviralmetaG_FD_130162 | JGI IMG/M metagenome (GOLD analysis project Ga0187219, IMG submission 130162) | Marine viral communities from the oligotrophic San Pedro Time Series (SPOT) site, San Pedro Channel, CA, USA - 13 SPOT_SRF_2010-07-21... | ecosystem: Environmental > Aquatic > Marine >... | reverse complement strand
TGTATAATGGAGGCTAATTAATTGTGAGGAGACACTATGGAACGATCAGACGACCAGCTAGCAGATAGCTACGCGAAGTCATTTAAAGAGCCCGTTAGTACGCTAACACACTCTACTGCATATGTTGCTAAGCACTTCCTGCAATGGAGAGAGAAGCAACAGGTAAAGTCTAACTCGTACGGCGCCAGTAAGAAGGAGATCGCAAAGGATCTGTTTGGTACTGGTTACAGCGTGAGTCAGGTAGCAAAGGAGCTAGGTATTACATATGCCAATGCTCATTACTACAAGAGATCATTAGCCTGTTGACTTTTGATCGAAAGTAGGGGATAATACCCCTATGATATGTTCACAATGGTTGTGGACTCATAAACTAAGAAAGGAGTGACATATGTCATTATTTGATAAAGTATTCAATTCATTAGTAATTGAAGGTAACGAGAGGACTGCTGCACAGATGGCTAACTTCTACGGTACTACTGTAGGATCTGTTCAAGCTAGAATTAGCGAGATCAGAACTAAAATGGGTTTTGCTGTATATGCAAACAAAAGAACTGACACTGCTGGACGTACAAAAACGTTCTATAGAGTCGGTACACCAACCAGAGCTGTAGTAGCAGCTGGTTACAAGGCGCTAGCAGCAAGCTAGTCTCAGCCTATAAAAGTGAGGAATTTCTAAACTCCTTACTTAGACCCTCACTTTTAGGATGTCCTCTTCGGGGGACATTTTTTTTGTGTGGTGGATGTCCTACTGGATGTCCAAGAGGATGTCCAACTGGATGTCCATTCTGGATGTCCGTTTGCGCTTGGTAGTTGTCCTACCTATATTATAACCGGTTGGGGTATTGCTGGGGAGTAACTGTGCGTGCGTGTTGGGGAGTGGGTGGGGTAATTACTTTATTAAACCCATAGCTCTGGCCTCCCTCCCTACCTTGACTTATATACCCATTATACTATAACGTTGATTTAAAGTCAACAGGTAGCAAAAGTATCATACAAAGTATCATACTCCGCAGGTCCGTCCGCGTCCTGGGGTACTATAGTATTAGATATGAGCGGAAAAGTATCATACTGTGTGAAAAAGTATCATACTTAATACCGCGCTGGGGTATTGGGTAGGGGGGGGGGTCGAACTACTCTGAGATGAATAGTTCGATAACCTGACCATCGACGGTCAAGCTGAATGCTGGCTGCTGAGCAGAGCATACTGCTGCGAGGTCAGCACTCATCGATGCATCGGTCACAGAGTCCGATGTTGACACGAGCCTGGTCGGACCAGGTTCGAACGCACGGTCTGATCCAATGAAGATGATCAGAGACAGTACAATGATGATTGCAGTCATGATCTTGAGGACAGTCGCCTCACTCGGTGTATAGTGATCCCGGATCCAATTTATGAATCCTATGACCTTTTCTACGACGATCGTTATTAAGGACACGATCCACGCCCATAGTTGTTTTAAGTATTTCATTGTTACTCCATGTTATAGTTTCTGAAACAAAGGTTCCGTTATCTCAATCTCTTCGTCTCTCAGTTCGATCCCATGATCCTCTTCGAAGTCCGCTTTGAGTTCCTTGATGTATTGCTCACGACTTTCAGCTTCTCTGCCGATCACGTCGATCTTGATAGTTACTGTTGATCTAAATTCCTGAATCATTACTTCTCCATCCAAGGGAAGTCTTTTCTGACATCCTCTATATCTTCATTCACTAAACAATACAGACCGAATATGATCATACCAACATAAAAAATTATTTCCATTTGTGTCCTCCTTACTTGACTACAGACCCCAGCATCCTTGATTGACCATTTGAAGTCAACAGTTGAAACAAATAAAACAAATAAACCTGCTAATCTATTGACTTCAAATCAACAGTATTAGATAATTAGGTTATATTTAATAAGGAGATAGAATATGTTTAAATTTGTAAATGAAGGTAGTAGAGGAGAAGTTGATATTACTTTTGGTGGTATTAAGGAATTGGATAAGTTAGTTGATAGATATATTAATGAGAGAGAAAATCTTTTAGCTAATGAAGATGGTAATGAAGATTATGTTAATGAATTTATGGAAATGGAATTTGGTGGAATTACTGAGGAGTGTTTTTGTGAGATTTCATTTGGTGAAGAAGATAGTGTTAAAATTTATCTTGAGGAGTAGTTAAAAATACTTGTGTTTATTTGGGGTTGCTTGTTGACTTCAAATAGACAGATGTAGATAATAGGGGGTATATTACAAAGTAAGGAGTTAATATGATATTGAAACTAGAAATAAACGGAAAGACTAAAGAGGTTGTTCTTGGTCAAGATGAAGTGAATGAATTCAGAACTAAGAATCATGCTGTTGGTTTTGAGAATTCTTTAGAAGAGTTCATTTTAAATGATGTAGCGATTGTGTTATCAGAAGAGCTATATGAAACCCACAATAACCAGTTTTTCAACTATTAGGAGTAACGATATGATAAACGCAAATTTAAGAGAAAGCACTAGACAGCCACACGTTCTAAACTACAAAATCTTTCAGTCGTCTGATAGAGATTGTTTATTCGTAGGACACAAACATTGGAACGTCAGCAAGTCTGACAAGTACAGACAGGTGTGCACAGTAGACTGGTTTGGTGGAATGCAAGTAGAAGGTCACGATTGGTATATCGATGACATGGAAGAGGTGTTCAGAATCCTTAATGGTTTCTACATGGATGAAGAGACAGGTCATGATGATGTGTATGAAGCTCATGTATCAGGATACCGTATAGTACAAGGTACTAGGAAAGACGGTACTGAGTACAAGTTCAGAGACATGCATTCTCTCAGCGTAGGTGATATCATAGTAGATGATGCACCAGAGGGAGACAGCAAAGCATATATCGTAGACAGCTTTGGCTTTAAGCAGATCGATTTTGAATTTGACTTAGAGGAAAGATTCTGCTCAGCTATGGACATATCGGGGTACACAAAGTGTGCTCCTTGTCAACAAGAACTAGAACTGGGAGTAGCGTAATGAGTTATTTCGGAGATGCTAGACAAAGACTTATCAACTTCATCAATCATGATAGGTCTCAGCCAGGAGGCTATAGACCTTTTGATGCTATGAAGGAGGACCTTGTATATAACCTAATAGGTCAGGAGCCTCATGTAGCTAGACTAGTGTTAAGATTACACAGTAGCGATGTAGAGTACTGTACTATTAATAACTGCTTCCTAGATGATGTCTAGGTAGCAGCCCCTGGCAAGCGGGTCGTATAGGTACCCGCTTTTTTTATACGCGATTGGGTTTAGCTCGGTCCGCACAAAAACCCTATATAAAAGTCGACGAGGGGTGTTCTCAAAAATCCGCGTCCAAAAATTTATAACTTGAAAACTTCGACTGAAAGGAGAAGACTATGACAGAAGTACTAGGTAGTATAATAGGCGGCACATTCTTTGTGCTATTCATGGGGGCGTCATGCATGTACATGTATGCAGTTTTGACTGAGGTGCCTAATGACAAAACGTGATATGTTGGAAAGAGTACAGGCTTCATATACTGCTACCCAGCTACATGGCTTGCAGTGGGCTTATGTTGAGATGATGAAGTTTGGTCGTAAGGATCAGATTAATCCCTCTTATGAGATCTTTCAATACATTTTAGATCATCATGACTGGTATTATCATTACAGCGATGATCATAGAGCTTATAGTAAGGGGCAGGATGTATCTAACCTTATTGATGTTATACGTAAGCAGGATGATGTGTTCGAAGAGATGTATATACGTTATCTTGATGATCATAATATGCGGGCGCATTAATTCTCAAAAACTCGATTTAGATAAATGAGTATCATGGAATCATTTGATATTCATGTTCCCCCAGCCCGCCAGCCGTACCATGCCTTCATAGGTAAGGTTAAGTATGTTGATATGGATGTATACATTGATGCATCAGGGCATAAGGTGACACAGTCTAAGACGTATGTTATATCTCTGTATGATAATAATGGTGTAATCAATAAGCACTATAACAATCATGTTGGGTTCCATGTTGACTTTATAGTCTAGCGGTAGTATAATAGATGCCATAGTAAGGAAGGATATTATTATGGCATTAGATTTAACAGAAGCAGAAATAGGTTCATACTTTGAGCAGCTCGATGCGTTGCGCGAGAGTGGAGAGATTAATATGTTTGGCGCACCACGTTGGTTGCAGGATAACTTTGATCTTGATAGGAAGGCAGCATGCTCTATCTTCGAGGCATGGTCTAAATCGTTTGAGAGTAAGCACGGATGGACGTTTGAGGCGTAGCGGGGCAATGCTTAGGGTTCAACTAAATACCCTCGTAACTCACTAACTATTATGAGCACTATGAAAAAGTTTGATAAGAAAGGTAGATTGTTGATGCATGAGTATCAGCAGCAAGAAAAATCTGCACAGGTATTTTTAACTAACGAAGGGTACGAAGTTGACTTCTTTGAAGGACACAACGAAACCAAAGAGTTATTAAAGAGCGAAACGCATCATGGCAAGTCCGAGAGTTGGGCTGAGAATGTTGCAGAAAATTATGTTGTTGGTATAAAGCAACTTTAGATTAACATTTGATAAGAAGGAGTACGTCATCATGATGTGCTATGCTTTGCTTAAGCAAATTGATAAGGCCGATAAGATTCATGTCGAGCTACCAGGAGTTAAGGACATCCTTGTCCTAGTTCAAAAGAAAGACCTACAAGAACAACTAATGCATGAATGTAACGGCGAGGATGTCGAGACAGGTATTCGTTGTGACTGGTCTAAAAATGTTAAAGGGTCTATGACCCTTAGAGCACACAAGCGTTAAAAGTTTATGCGCTTGTAGCTCAGCTGGATAGAGCAACGGCCTTCTAAGCCGTGGGTCAGAGGTTCGAATCCTCTCAGGCGCGCCAATTGTTGACTTAATATTATTGATGAGGTATAATGTGACTATGAAAGAAACATTTAACAATCACTTTCCTAAAGAGAATGTTGGTGTGTGGAAACACATAGAGACCGGCATGGATCAGTATGTGGTAATGGAAGACAAAGAAGTATCGATGGTAAACATCTGTGCTCGTATTGCTAAGTTAAAGCAAGACAGTTCTGACTTCTATCATAGACTGTATGCTAGCTTAGAGGAAAGAACGGGGCTACGACTCGACCCATTACAAAAAGAGTTTGAACTAAAAGAATTGATCGGATATGGTTTCGATCACAATAAGGATAATTATGAAAAAGAATGATATAGTATCAGTGATCACTCTCGCAGGAGAGTTTGTAGGTAAGTTTCAGGAGTTCGTTGATGGCAATGTGTCGTTAAAGGACCCTCGTATGATTGTACAAGGGCCGGATGGACAAATGGGATTTGCAAAAGGGATTTGTAGTACTGGTGTTGAAGAGCCAGCTGAAGTCACAATGCATGCTGTCTTTGTTACACCTACAGATAAGAATGTAGAAAAAGGATACCTAGAGTTCACTTCTGGTATAGCTATCGTAAGTGGTTGATCATAAGTTCGCAAAGGAAGAGATAGAAAACAGCAAACGAATCTTTAAGTCTGCAACACCTAAGTATACTCTTGACTGGTATATCAAATGGGTTGCGTCTGCGTTCGTACTTATAGCAATGAGTATTCGTGGCGTACCTGAATGGGCATACGTAGACTTAATCTTTTCTGTCATAGGTATCTTCCTATGGCTCATAGTTGCTATCTTGTGGAAAGATAGAGCTCTCATATTACTCAATGGCGTGGGGCTGTTATTCTTAATCAGGAACCTAGCTATTAGTGTTGCATAAATAACTGCATGGAAAAGATAATTCAAGCAGACATCCGTGACGATTGCTTCGAGATGATCGAGGCTGGCGTTACATTTAAACATGCAATTATAAACTTCCCAGCTAGAATTGGTGACTGGCCGAGCGTCAAGACTTGGTATGATTTGAAGGATACTGTTAATGCTACCTTCGAAGTTATCGATAAGTGTATGGCTGAGGATGGTATGGTCACAATGTTTAACTGGGGTGACTGCAAGACAGCTATTGATGATTGGTTGAACACTAACAAAAATAGATTTGAATTTGTAGAAGAGTTTAGAGTATGGACTGGCGATGTTATTTGTAACGAACAAGTGCTTGCTGGTAAGCGTGTAGATAACTTTAGATGGATGACACTTAGACGTGTTGGTCAATCTGTTACACCTAGCAGCTATACTTTTCCTGATAGTATGTTTGACGACAAATGGAACTTCACACAAGAAGGTGTCACATTAGATGGAAGACGTATGTGGCCAATACAGTCATTAGAAGCAAACGAAGATTCTCCACAAGACTGGTGGAAGTCTAAAAAGTTAACACCTCCTCAGAAACCAGAGTATCAAGTTGAATTGTTTAAGTATCATTTACTTGACATAGGTGACAAGCCAAGCGACAAACCAGCATTTATTAGAATACCTTTTGGGTGTGGTGATTGGGTAGAAGATCCAATCAATACAGTACAGCAACGTGAGTACTTAGCTAGAGCAGCTAACGGTCATGCTGATATGCCAGCTACACGTCATGTGTTATCACAAGGCGATCCACACAGAACAAATTTAGTATGGTTTTATTATCATTGGCTAATGAGACATACAGCAGCTGGCGATGATATATTCATTCCCTTCACGGGAGACGGAGATGCAATCCTTGCTTCTCTTATAGCAGGCAGAGGCTTCTATGGAGTTGAAGTCAATACAGATAGATCCAGAATTTGCAAAGACTTGCTTATGGAATACAGGGTTAGGTTTCCACAATAGTTGACTTCTAATCTTTCTTGATGTATAATAGCGCTAACTAATCAGGATTATATAATGGCAGAAAATGTGAAAATTACACCGCGGTTCAAAGGCGAACCCTTCGATAAGATGCTTCGTAGGTTTCGGAACAAAGTTGAACGTGCCGGTATTATCAAGGATGTAAAAAAGCACGAGGTGTTTATCAAGCCGTCCGAGACTAAGAATAGAAAAAACCAAGAGCTAAAAAGGACTAAGCTAAATGCCAAGCGCAAAGCTAAGCAAGCAGAAGAACGCAGAAAGGTCCAAAGCAAATGGAGATAGCAAAGTTCGGTCAAGTAGTCTTTGTCCATAAGGGCATAGGCGATCCTCAACAACAATTCAAAGACCACGTATGGCAAGATGCTTGGGGCGATTGTAGCTCTTTGCAAATCTCATCTAAAGAAATGTCATTCGAAGAAACACAACTTATAGATCCCATATATGATCACATATGGCACGATGGCAACAAGGACAAGACTGGTTTATTATACCAAGCACTTGAGCCATTGAACTGGCCAGACGATTACCAGGGAGCATATTTTGAACTCAATCTACCTGGTGTACCTTACAGAGATAACTTTGGCAACTGGAAAGGTAAGCCAGAAGAACCTCATCAGCCACACTGGGCTAATGAACCTGGTTCTGTTATCTTCCTCCCTTGGCATGAGCCTTGGGGTGTTAGTAGAGTATGGCATGGATCTAAAAAGGTCCGAGTATGGAAATTTGAAGGAGAGTATAATGACGCAATACAAAGAGATGGTTGAACGAGCACAGAAGTTAATGGAAGCCCAAGTCTGGGCGAATGGTGTTAGAGCTATTCACGCACATAAACTAAGTTCGATGTGGTACGACAATCGTCCAGAAGATACAATTGATTCAGGCGTTACTGATGTTGAATACAATGATGGTAGAATTATGCGTACGCTTCCAAACGGTAAGAAAGTCTGGTTCAATGAAGTCGCTCATACGGACGACGAACTTATAGATTTATACGACCGAGCATGATCGACGGTACGTGCGCACTGTTTATTGGTAAGCGCTTTTCTGTTGAAGAGTGTGACTCGATGAGTCAGTATATGAAGACGCACGGCAATATAGAGGAGGCTCAGACCTACTCTAATGACGTTAAGGAAAAACAAGTTGATCATAAGAGCAGGAAAGGAACTGTCTATGCTCTCGACGGCGGTCAGATAAGAAAAGAACTTCCTAACGAACTATTCCCAAATAGAATATACGGATGCATTAATGAATGGCGTCGTGTGTTTGGACACTCGCCACAAATTGCTCCAGGTGCATTGGAATATCAACTTGCAGTTTATGATGATCCAGGCGATAAGTTTACACTGCATAGAGATCACTCACCAGGTCTTAGTCAATGGACAGAATATAGAGAGAAAGGTACTATGGTAAGGAAAGTATCAATGTCTATTATGTTGTCTGATCAAGACGAATATGAAGGTGCTGGATTTAGATTTGAAACAATAGATGGTGCAAAGACTACTCGTGTTGATTTAGCTAAAGGAGACGTAGTCATATTTCCTTCATGGCACCTACATCAAGTTGATCCATTAATCAGTGGCAAGAGAGAAGCTCTGGTTGTTTGGGCACATGGTGACTTTTGGAACTAAATGGTGTATAATAGTGTTAACTATTTCAGTAAGGAATTACTATGACTAGAATTAACATTATACCGACTACGGAACTAGCTGACCAGCATTTGGTTGCAGAGTATCGTGAGATGTTTATGGTAGGTTCTGCCTTACAGAGATCACTGAAGTCTCCTCATTGGGAGAAGAATAAAAAGACTTGGCCTTCTACATTTACTTTAAATGGCGGGCACGTCAAGTTCTTTTATAACAAAGGAAAGTATTTACATAAGCGTTATGATGAGTTAGTTTCAGAAATGAAACGTAGGGGAATGAAGCCAGATCCCAGTCGTGTTTTTAAACGCGACCAGTGGCCTGATGAACTCTACTTAGATTGGATTCCTACTGAAGCCGAACAGTTAATTGTTCGTCAGCGGATCCAAGAACGTATAGATGAGAAGCCTGAATGGTATCGATGGACTAAGCGATTAGCTTAATAACTTTTGGTAATCTTCCAGACTTCATAAAACTATGAAATCTTTTCCACATATAGTATATAGGTCAATTATGTCTAACAGTTGTCTAACAGACGTCTATTAGTCGTCTTAATTGGTTATGTACGACATAACAAAATGTAATATGGTTATAGTTTTGTATAACCAAAAAGTATTATAAATAAGGTTGATTATTAGTTATGAGAATAACTTATAATTGTAGAACCTATAAAAAACTTTTACAACGGAGAAAAAATGACAACCGCTGACTTAGCAAGGTCGGCCAAGTTCATTAGTAAAAAGTTTGATGAAGCAGCAAATGATCCTGCAATATGCAAGGCTTGTGAGATCGTTCAAATGACTATATTAGCGAGTTTGCCGATACTATCACCATTCTTAATTATGTATTTGTCTTCTACCGGTGTATACTGGTAAAAGAATAGGAGCGCCCGCAAGGGCGCTTTGAAATTATTATAAATAACTGCATGCGATCAATCCCTATAAAAAAAGTTAGAGTAGTTAATACGATTAATGCAACTGCTTATATTGCGGATGCAACTTATGTCGGACGAGATGAGCCTGTACGTCTTATTGTCAGCTCTCCTACTGGCACGCCCACCAACCTAGAAACTATCATCACACAAATTCATGACCAGCATCCTGGACAAGAAAATGGCCAGGCGATCAACTATGAAATGATGCATGATCGTTTAACTAGAGACCCTGCAAACATTCCAAAGCAAAGTGGCTCTGTTAGAGCTCCTACTATTACGGACAGTACATTATGAATCCAAACGGCAATTTAGTAACCCACCAATACTTTAGTAAGGATGGTCAATTTCAAGTATATAATTCTACTTACCTCGAAGGGGCTAAAGGAAGGATTACTCAAGCAGTAGGTAATGTAGATGGAGATGAAGGGTTCACACAAGTGCCTTGGACTTGTATCCTATCTGTCGACAGTGTATTCGATGGTATGATACATCACGGCGAAAACTCATCACGTTTACAAAACAAAAAGAACTTACCTATGAAGAAGACTTGGATCTCTGGTGAGCATAAATTGTTTTCTAAAATGGCCACGTCTGAAGTCAATGGCATAACATCTGAGATGATGACTGCTATGGATAGTAGAAAGTTGACTGAAGAGATGGAGGTGCTGGATCCTAGTACCGGTATTATGAAACATCATATGAACTATGAGATAGGCGATCAGCAAAACAGACTCAAGAATAGCGAATGGTTAGACCAACATCATTACGTTGAAAACTATATGAAATCTTTTCGACACACATCCCCAATTGAAAGAACTCATTTAAAATATTGTCACGAAGTATGTGTAACCTTTATGCCTCCAACAAGACCAGACAAAGCAGGTTGGAATAGATATGATGGTTATACAAACGGTGCTTGGTTGTTGTGGGAAAGTGATGGTGAACACACCATTAAAAAGAACGAAGAGCTATATGAGGAAGAGTGGATAATCTCAGCAACAGATGCTTCTCTTTCAGGCGGTGGAAGAACTGGATCTGAAAACGAAGGACACATTGTTCATCGTGGGATGCCATACAAACTTACATCACCTAACATAACTTTCAGAGCTCAGACTAATATGATTCTACATATTGGACGTCTTAAAGTCTAAGTCAAATTAACTGACGCACTCG
>Ga0187219_1001678_pt1 | contig 10550 bp, 16 predicted proteins | sample 13SPOviralmetaG_FD_130162 | JGI IMG/M metagenome (GOLD analysis project Ga0187219, IMG submission 130162) | Marine viral communities from the oligotrophic San Pedro Time Series (SPOT) site, San Pedro Channel, CA, USA - 13 SPOT_SRF_2010-07-21... | ecosystem: Environmental > Aquatic > Marine >... | reverse complement strand
TACAGTAGATACTTCCGAAAGGTTGCACCGGCAACCAGACAAAAAAGAGAATGCACATGGGCTTTGGAGGCTTGGTATGATGAGTGAAGAAACATTTCAAAAGGTCGCTTATGATGCAATCCGTATCATGTCATCTGTTGGCTTCAACACCAACAATCCTGATTTGAAGGAATATGCAACACTCTTACAAATACGCTATGAGAAGTTATTGACTGGCGGTGATTTACAATGAAGAAAAACAATCGTGGGCCAAGAGTCACCCGATACGAAAGAAAGCCGCCAAGCCGTTCCGTAGCAGGTAAAGTGTGGGTGGCCGCATATCATTTGTTTGGTTGCCCCCCCTCATTCATGCGAGTCATCCCTCCATCTCGATATTACGAAGAAGGAGGCGAAAGAATACTCACTAAAACAACAAGGTGGGAGATTGGATACCCAGAAGACGATGAAGAATACATTGTCGTGAATGGCCCTGCTAAGAAAGCAATTGAGGCAATAGGGGAGGCGACAGTATGAGTGCCTCTACTGTTCCGACAGCACCATTGACACCAATTTATGTCGTGTTGCGTAAGACCTTGAACGACGGCCAAATTCATGCAATTTTGCCTTATGTTGATATTCCGAATAAGGAGAAAAAACATGGCAAGTTTGCGTTTGTTTTAGCCAATGGCCTAAGAGGTTCGATTACCCAATCTATGATTGAAGGAAAAACAGAACCCTGTCCTGTCAAAGAAGCCGAGGATATTGATATTGCCATGAGGAATCAACATTGGGATCCTATTTACATCAAATATGAAGACATTGATTTCAAACGACACTTTGAATTGAGGGGCGATGATGGAGTCCACGATCAAGTATCACTTTCTATGTTCAAAGACTTGAACGATTGGATTACCTGTGCATATTGCGGTCATCCGAATGAATCACACCTTGAACAATGCGAAGCCTGCAATATAATTTTGGTGACTGGGGAAATACCTGTAATTGAATTAGACTTCAAGCAAACTGGTTTTAATTTTGAAGGCGGGGAATGGGAATGAGCCTTTATGGTCGGTATCGCTTTGGCTCAACCATGATGGCGAGAGCAAAGAGGCAATCCGAGGCATTGAAAGCGTTGGATGCTTTGAATCAGGCAGTAGAACCTTGGAACACTGTGATTCAAGAATTGCGGGCCGATAGAGGTATTCTGTTGGGTAGCGCACAGTATGAAGAATTGAACGGTGTTGAGAAGTGCGAAGCGTTGGATAAAATTGATTCAAAGTTAAGAATTGCTCGCCAATTCGTAGAGTCATATGAAAACGACCTAAAAAAGAAATTAAGAACATTGCGAGTAAGGAGGGGTTCTCTAAATGGCATTGAATAATTTATCCAGCATGGTGCGTGAGGTCTTGTCTAATGATGAGCCAATTGGATTCGTGGTAGAATGCGAAGACAAAAAAAAGAATGTTCAGGGAACGATATATCCTCCTTCTAAAACGGGTTGGTGCGAGGTGACGCTTAATGGTAAAAACAAGCATTGGGAATCAAAGAACCAGCGACAAGAATTATTTATCGAAGCGGAGAACCTTTTGGTCGAAATGAGTTTCAAAAAGAACAACAACAAACGCCCCTTTAATTGGAAATTGATTTCGACAAGCCTCGATTCTAATTTTGTGTATTCGACATATTTACGACATAGCGGTGATGAAAAATGACTGAACGGCATTATTGGATGGATTGCCCTGATTGCGGCAACCCTCACATGGTTTTAGAAGGATTAAAGTTTGATTTTGTGACGGAAGAGAAAAAGAAGAAATTCCGTTGCCCTCAATGCCGGAGGTGGGCTTATGCAAAGGAACTTTCCTCAACCCAATGAAAAGGATGTCGAATGGGCTTATTTGCTTTGGAACTCTATGACTATCGGCGGCGAGTGGACTTTGCCGAGCGTGGGGGTCTATGTGCGAACAGGCGAGACTGAAATGACTTTAACAGAAATACACTTTTCAAAACCCAATGAGGAATCATTGTCTTCGGTTTTCGATCAGCATCACTGGATTATGATTTTAGCCGATTTGATAGGTTGGAAAATAGAAGAAAAAGTCGAAAGGGCATTTGATTATGACCTTGAAGTGAACATACCTGATGAAATGTTGGGCGATGTCTTTGTTTGTTCTTCTCGATGCGGCGCAATGTTCCGTGTCGAACCTCTTTCAACAGGGGTGAATTATACGCTTATTGATGATGAAGCGACTTGCCCTTGTTGCGGAGATGTAAATGCTGTGGATGAAGCCTTGAAAGGGGTTCATGTTGTTCTTGACGACACCGGTTGGGTTCTAAAACAAGCGAGAATCGCTCAAAAGAAAATTATTGAAGAAGAGTGAATCACATGACAAAAGGAGTTGGAACAAAGTTTGACAATCGTTTGGCTAAGTCAATCGAACCGTCTTTGATATTGGGTCAAAGCCTTCACATAATGACTACCCAAGCATACGGCCAGTGGGTCTTAAATCTAAGACTTCATAGAAACACCCCGTCAATGTCTGGATACACAGGATACACCAAACAAGGATTCATGCTTACAAGAGATGAGGCAAGAGATTTAGGCAATAGCCTCATGGATTTGGTCGCAAATGATGATGCTTGGATTGATGATGAACAAGGAGTTGAAGAACTTGATGACTAAGGAAAAATGGGATGCGTTGATTGAATCAGGTGGAGAGCAAATTGAACATTTGGCTATGCGCGTTTTCGATGAGGATGAATTGCTACAAGAAAGAATTGCTGAATTGACATTCAATATGTGGGAGGAATTGATGAAGAAGCCGCCCCGTTCACCTGATTCTTTGGCGGCTGATGTATTCTACATCGTTTGTAAAATGACTGGCAATCGAGTGTCGGTAGCAAATATGAAAATATACACCGACATGGTTTATGGAAAACCATTGAGGGTCATTCCCCGTTCTAAAATCACTAAATCGAAATGGCCGGTTGAAGAGAGAGAGAAAGCAATTATCCTCCGGCATTTACCCGATGAAGAAGCATACGAAGACATGGTTAAGGAATGGTGATTATGTCCTTTGAATTGGTTCAGGGAGATTGCCTTGAAGCCATGAAAAAAATGTCAAGCAATAGTGTGCATTCAATTGTCACTGATCCGCCATACGGATTATCCTTTATGGGTAAAAAGTGGGATTATGATGTTCCTTCTGTTGAGATTTGGAAAGAGGCTTTTAGAGTCTTAAAACCCGGAGGACATTTGCTCTCATTTGCTGGCTCTCGCACTTATCATCGAATGGCGGTGAACATTGAAGACGCAGGTTTTGAGATTCGCGACCAGATTATGTGGGTCTATGGGTCGGGATTTCCGAAGTCGCATAACATTAGCAAGGCGATAGACAAAGCCGCAGGTGCGGAAAGAGAAGTCATTGGTGTTGTTCCTTCACGAAGTCCGACCTCTCAAGCGACAAATTGGGGAAACAAAGGCGTGGATAAATGGCATGAAGAAAAAAAGGGAACGCACGATATGGAGATAACCAAACCCACCACACCCGAAGCGCAACAATGGGAGGGGTGGGGTTCAGCCCTCAAACCCGCCCATGAGCCTATCGTGGTCGCCCGTAAGCCCCTCATCGGCACTATTGTTGAGAATGTGCTTGAACATGGCACAGGTGGCTTGAACATTGACGCTTGCCGTATTGAAGGAGAAAAGCCTCTTCGTGAAATTGTTAAAGGAACAACAACAAAAGGTCGTTTCCCTGCCAACATAATTTTCGATGAAGAAGCAGGTCGGGTTCTTGATGAGCAAAGCGACTCCGGCGGTGCTTCGCGCTTCTTTTACTGCGCCAAAGTGAGCAAACAAGAAAGGAATGCGGGCTGTGAAAATTTACCGTTGGTAAAATATGCGCCATCGAATCAAGCGAAAGCGGAATTGAAACGAGGGAACGAGGATTTTAACGCATGGAAAGGTAAAGAACAAGATAAAAGAAATAACAACAATCATATCGGTTCTAATCAAAACCATCACCCAACGGTAAAGCCCGTTGCTTTGATGAAATACTTATGCCGACTTGTCACGCCCCCAAATGGAATCGTTTTAGATCCCTTCTTAGGCAGTGGAACTACCGGAATTGCCGCAACCAGTCTCGATTTTAATTTTATTGGAGTTGAATTAAGCGAAGAATACATGGAAATAGCGCGACACAGAATAAAAAACCATGTTGATGTTATCGAAACGGTTTTGATAGAAGAAGAAAAGCAAAAGTCATTGTTTGATAATTGGTGATTCATTTGTCGTTTTATGATTTTAGGGTCGTTGCTGAAACTTCTCGGATACTCCATAAAATGAAACGCCCACAGCGAACACTGTCTGGTTGTTTAGCAGGGACTATGGCCGACCAATGGCCCGTTGTTCACTTTTTTTATTCCCCTTCATCTCCTGTGCGATTAAGCGACGAGGATCTCCGAGAGATTTTCTTTCACCTTACCGACGCATACCCAAGTGAAATCGAAGACAACCCTGATTTGATAATGGCATTGTCAAGACTATCTCAAGCGGATAAAACAACAGTGACGCTTGGCCGGGTGAGTCAAGTCATAGAACAGATTCTATCAAATGATAGGGATAATGAGCAAAGAGCGATGATTTTACAGCCCTTGTATTCAAGAATCAATGAAGTGGATATGCGAAGTGTCATTCGCCGCCTTTCCTTTTTCCCCACCGTTGCTAAGAGAACATGGATAATATCGGCACTGGCGATAGCAAATGATGTGCCGTTTAGCGTTATGCGCCGTTCTTGTTTAATCACTGGCTTGAATCAGGTTGCACACTTATGTTCGATTAAAGACTACGATGCAATCATAGAAGCCCAAACGCCTCGCATAAATAATGGCATAATTATCCCCACGCCTTTGTCAAAGAAAATCGACGCTGTTCGTTTTTCAAAGTGCCTTGTCGATTCACCCCAAGGCGAATTCATAACTGTGCATAAAAGCGTGGAGTCCATCACCATATTTGATTCGGCAGGTCATGTCGTTGAAGAAACGGTTATATCAAGTGACATCATGCCTATGTGGTCTATTCCCCTTACTGTATTACCTAACGGGGTTTATTTGGCCGAATATGCCGATGGTAGAGAGATGGAGGTTTTGATTTTGGATTGTTATACCGCCGCCCCTGATTTGTCTTTAATCGAAAGACGAGAGCAAATACCAAACATTATTTTGAAACCTATGCAAGAAGTCCCTTTTCCTAAAGCGGCTAAACAAAACAACAAGAATGCACTTTTACTTTGGAATCCGTCATCATTGCTCACTTATGAAAATACTCAAGACGAAGTAGTGCTGATAGATCATAATACAAATCTGTGCGTGTTTAGGGTTTTAAGCGGCATTTGGGGAGAAGTAGTTGAGAACGGTGGAATCCGTTTAGCGAAATGGCGCATTGGTGCTGTTGATGCTGATGATTATATGCCAGTTGGTGTTGTTGAGGCATCTGTCGATTTAAGCAAAGAATTGACAAAATACTGCGAGGATTCAAGCGCATACGAAGGCGAAAATGTGGCATTGAAAACGCCCGTCTTTGTCGAAGTCGATGTAATTTCATCTGGTTTTGGAGTATTGGGTGGATATGTTCAAGGACAAATCACCAGCATAGCCCGAAGTGCGGGCAAACGGAATGTGGTTCGCGTTGAACAATTAGATTTCTTAAATCAGGATGGGGATTTTGGAGATGATGAAGGATGATAGAGAGAGTGGGCTGGCATGGATAATTTTGAAGGCGTTGATTCTAATTCCTCCGTTACTAATTCTCATAGTGGTTTTAGCGGCAGGGATAGCGATACTTTACCCATTGGTAGTAATCAAGAGCAAAATGAACGCATAACCCCTTTGGTTTTACAAACACTTTCTTTGATAGAATACATGCGGGCGGATATAGTCTGTCAATTAAGCATTGAGCGACCATGTGGTTATTTGATTAGACCCCAAATATGGTTTTTGAGACTCACTGAATCTATTGTTTTGCATTTGACTTCAATTGGTTTGAAGCCTCAAAAACGATATACAAAAGCATCAGACATCACCAAAATAATACATTCAATAAAACAAATTGATTCGATGATTAAACCACGGCGAGGTTTGCTTCTTGTTAAGCAATTAAACGGGATACTGCGGCAACCTTCGACTCATAATGAAGTGTTAAAAGCCTTTGAAATGATTGAACAATCGTTAGAGAGGCTTTAAGAGTCAAACCCCTTTGGGGTAGAATGCGAGAAGCACAAACATGGTGAAAAATATGGTATTGAATGAAACACTTAAGCGACAAATGGAGAAGAACAGTTGGAATGAAGAAGAAACGGAGAGGGCGTTTGCCGATTTCGTAAAAGAGTCATTCCCTGAAGTATGGACTGCGGCGAACCAAAAACTCGCTAATCTCGATCCCGAAGACTACGATTTCTTTTCATCCTCATGGGAGATTACAACAAACCGAAGAAAGGGTTCTGGCGGCAAAGGCGAGACATGGGTTGGTATGCTTGTTGGATACGACGGCGAGCGAGATACAATGCAACGCCAGCGTGACACTGCGGTATCTGCCGCCGAAGCAAACATCAGCCAAGCACTACGGTATGGCATCAAAATCAAAGACCGGCAAATTGGCATAGGTCGTGCTTTTTCGGAATCAGGCAAGTGGAAGGTCGCAAACAGCGATGATACTATTGTTCATTCGGAGGATGCAAAAGGGGATGCAAAACCTCGTTGGGCCATACCCCTCTTTAATGGCACACACATTTGCCTTCTCAAAGACGACAAGAAATCGCCAAAAATGGCTTACATGCCTAAGCGCACTTGGTTCTTCATTGGGAACAAGCAAAGCGAATTCTTCAAAGACGGCCCTATTGCTGAAATACTCCCGTTGGAGTGTTCCTTTGGGGCGGCTGATGTCGATTTGAAAATCCTCCGCCCAATTTCTTTCAAGGCTGAAATGGAGGAAGCGTGGACTGGTGACGGCCATGTTCTCAAGGCTCTTGATATTGAACCAACATACGGGCTTGAATGGATTCCTGAAGAAATGCAGGCGACCGCTACCAAAATGTTCTCCCCCGACCAATACCTCGCCACTACTGCGCCAGTTGTTGATTTGAATGATGCTATGGACTTTCACATGAAGGGCCGTAAAATGCTTCAAAGTGGCAAAGACTTCGGCCCACTGTTTGTTGTATCTGGTGTTGTTGATTATGTCGATCACGATGGCAAAGCCCATGAGTGGACTGATGGCGGCTTCAAGCATTCTTTGACTCTTACCAGTCAATCTCTTCGCCGTGAAGACCCCAACGCTCAAATGTGGATTGATGTTTCGCGCACACTTGTTGCCGACCATGAAGCATTTAAGGTCAAGAAGGCCGATGGATGGCATGACTATGCAAAGGGTTCAAGGGTTTGGGTAGTTGTTCGTTCTCGCACATGGGAATCCACTACTGGCGACATCAACCTCAACATGGATGCCAAGGGCGTTTATGCCATGCCTCTACGCTCAATTGTTGCGCCAAAGGTCGATGATAACATCAGTGACCTCGGCCACCTCGACCAACCGGAGGGATACTGAATGGGATTCTGGGCTTCAAACGAAACCGGCGGAATCGCTTCAAAAGGCTCTCCTTGTATTTGGGGAGATTCATTTGCCGATATTATTGATGCGGCTATGATAGAAGTCGAAGCAACCTTTGAGGTTCAAATTGGCCGAAAGCCAACGCCCGAAGAATTGCGGCGTGGACTCATGTTTGCCGCAGGCGGATATGCTCATCAAGCCAAAGAACAAAAATCAAATGAAGTGCTTAAGGAATTGGGCGCATTCAATCCAGATTCAATTAAGGATGGTGAAGAGTGATGGCAGGGACAGGATTCTTCGATTCATGGCAACCCAAAGACACCAACAACCCAACGCCTTCAACGCCTGTTTCTAAGCCCCCTGCGGTAGAGGAAGCAATCGTCACTGACGAATGGCCCAAAGGCGACAAAAGCGAAGGCTTTGAGGATGTTTATGATGCAATTAGCAGTGCAATAGACGATCACCCACTGGTAGCGGGAACGCCTGCACCAGCAACCCCTCTATCCAACAACCCTGCATGGGCGGCAATCGCCAAGGCTCGCATTCAAGCGGCCAAGCCGAATACTACTACCTATGTGTTCAATGCTATTTCAGGGCATCCTAAGTCTGGTAAAACCGGAGTTGCATTAGATAGCCTTACTGATGAAGAAATCGAAGCGGGTGCTGAAATCATCCACATCGACTTTGACATGGGCGGAGAATCAACAAGAGCCGCACACCATCATGGTAAAACCAACATTCTCACGATCAATCCTTGGATACTGCATAAGAATCCAAGCCGTGTGCCTTATGATTTCCCCGCCACTTATCAAAATGTGATGGATATTCTACTGGCCGCACAGGAACAGTCCGAGATTCAAGACGCTTATGTTGTTGAACATGGCGAATTGCCAAAGCCATATTTGAAGACGGTTGTTTTCGATGGCGCAGGCCACTGGCTCAACATCTGTGAAACGATGATGAAGGTTGAAGACTTGGAGTTGGGCGACGATGGGATTGCTGTTTCAGGCAAGAAGGCTACTGTTCAAATTGGCAGGTTCAATTGGAACATCCGAAAGAACCGCTACAATAGTGCTATGACCGCCTTAACCGAATTATGTCGCAGTGGGATTCACTGCTACTTGATTACCCACCTCAAGGACTCCTACGACTCCAACGGGAACGAGATTGCAGGGGCGGAAGTCCCTAATTGGTTGAAAGGAACGGAGAAGTGGCTACAACAGCGCACAGTCATGGAGACTGTCAAGGAACGCAACGAAAAGGGCGAATTGACCGGTGGCGTGAAGTCTTACGCTGTCCTCGTTGAAAACCGCACTTCTTTGAAGACTCAAGGCAAGGTCTTGGTCTTTGAACAAAACAAAGAAGGCGGCACATGGCATGGATGGAAAGGCTTGCGTGACGGTTCTTTTGAACACCCAGATGATGTTATTGCGGAGTGAACCTCATGGTATTGAAAATCAAACCGCCAAAGGCATACCCTGTGCCTAATGCGGATGGTTTGAATTCGACATACGCTTGGCATCCGGGTATGCGGGATTATGACGGCAAAGGAAAGGTGATACTACGCGTTTCTAAATCCTCATTGGGCGCATTTCAATTCTGCCAACAGCAGTATTTCATCAAGTATGTTTTGGGGGTCAAAGAGCCTTCGACTGATGATATGACAAGAGGAACAAATGTTCACGATGCAGTTGAGGACTTTTACAATAACCTTGATGTCGAGAAAGCATCAAGACTTGAAGACACCCAAGACATCTATGATTATTTCAAGTCTCAAATCCCCACCTCGTCTAAGGAGAAGGAATGGGGCGGAGTCATTACGCCACCAGCCCCGTTTGTCTTAGACGAAAGACAGCATTTAGACCGATTTATGAAGGCGGAGGCTGTTCGGTTCTCAAACAGCAATAGCGAACATTTCATACCATCAGGAAACGAGATTTCAAGAGATGTTGTTGTTTCTATTGATGTAGGCAATACATCTGTTTTGGTTCATTTGACAGGGATTATAGATCGAGTCTTTACTGATGAAGAAGGTCGTTTGCATATTCACGAATTAAAGACTGGCGCGTGGAAACTAAATAACAAATTGAAACTTGAAGGCATGAGAAAAGAAATGGCCTTCTATGCTTACATGATTCAAAAATCGGATGGCATCGAAACCTCTTTTTGGGGGTGGGATCACACTAAAGGAGTGAAGGATTCTGGCGAAGACCGGATTTATCGCTTTATCGAACCTGTTCAAATTTCGGGCATCACAGGGATGCTCAAAGACCTTACAAGCCTTGTTGAATCGCACATGGCTTATTTTGGCGGTTATTCCGGCGATTCGTATGACATTCTATCTGGTGGTGCTGAAAGGTTCATTTGCGAGCCTTGGTGCAGGGTCAAAGGATACTGCCCAAAATACGAGAGAGCCTTAATGCCCTATGATATGAAACAACAAATAACAGGAGATGCGAAAAATGACTGAAATAAACAAAAAAATGCTTGAAGTAAGAACGATGATTGACAAATTAGGGCTGGATTTTAATGAAGGAGATGCGGTGACATCGATCATTATGTATTCCTTAATCCGAAGAGAACAGCCCCAAAATAATCAGTTGCCCTTTGCGATAAATGAACAATTGAATCGAGCAGTCAAGGCAATCAGGAGAGATGCGCCCAAGCCTGCGTCTAAGGTTCTTGTTAATCGCAACGACGGCTTTTCGTTCTTTAAGAAATCTGATTATCAAAAAGATGACCCCTACGACCCCTACGGTATAAAGGCTAAATTGGGCCGACCTAAAGGATCGAAGAATAAACCTCAAACCAAAAAACCGACTGGCGGTAAAGGAAAGAAAAGACCGGCCAGACAAGGTAAAAAGAACCGATGCTCAAGGTGTGGTCGATTAGGTCATAAAAGACCTTCATGTGATTACAAGACTCACATAAACGGTTCAATCGCAATGCCTTTGTTGAAGAAGAAGTAAGG
>Ga0187219_1001669_pt1 | contig 10574 bp, 13 predicted proteins | sample 13SPOviralmetaG_FD_130162 | JGI IMG/M metagenome (GOLD analysis project Ga0187219, IMG submission 130162) | Marine viral communities from the oligotrophic San Pedro Time Series (SPOT) site, San Pedro Channel, CA, USA - 13 SPOT_SRF_2010-07-21... | ecosystem: Environmental > Aquatic > Marine >... | reverse complement strand
TAGACCAGCGTTTCGCCAACTCGTCGACTGTAAAAAATTTCTTAGATTGATTTTCTGATGACTGCACGATGTATCTCCACTGTTGTTACACTAACAACATGGATAAACACGCTGACAACTTACGTCAACAGTTAATTATTTAAAGTGCCGTTTTTTTCTTCTGAAACTACTTTGAGGTCGGTCGGTAATCTGATGCCCATCATCTCAATTCCTAGATGATGTGCTACAGTATACAAGTCTAAGTTTAAGAGCCTAGACATTTCACAAGCTTCTACTAATGTTGCGCGCCGCTGTCCGTTTAACATTCTGTTTAACGAAGCGACATCGATTTCCATAAGCCGTGCAAGACCTCGTTGTGACATCCCTCTGTCAGCAAGCACTTTAGCAAAATATTTTTTGCCTCGGATAATCATATAAAATTTCCTCTAACTCACCATTTATACTTATTGGTCATTTTGTATACATTCAAATTGTAATTTTTACAACATGAACAATAAGCGAACTTTATTTTTTATATTTGTTGAGTTAAAAACAACGTATGGACAATATTACAAAGCCCAAACACTACACTGGTTACAAAATCGAACCTGTAGATTTTATAATGCTAAACAACTTTAGCGCGTGGGTAGCAAATGTGATAAAATATGCAAGTCGAGCCGGAAGAAAAAAATATGACGGGCTGGACTTGCAACAATCTGAAATTGAAGACTGCAAAAAAATAATAAGGTACGCGCAAATGCGTATCAACATGCTTGAGGGTCGTGACCCTACGCAAGATGCCAATAAGGAAAATAACAATGGCAGTTCTGGAAACAATGACGGCTGTGAATGCCGCCTACGCCGTAATAAAAAAGACACTTGAAAATGGTAGAGAGTTACATGATTGTGCTAGTGCTATTTCTAACTTTGCTTCTGGCAAATCTGATGTAGAGGCTCACCACCACGCACAACAAAACAGCTTCTGGAATAAGCTGGCGGGTAAGGATGCATCAGACCTAGCCAGCTTTATGCATCAAGAAAAAGTTAAGCGTATGGAAGAAAACTTGCGCGAGTATATGCAACTCTATGGTCGTGGTGGAATGTGGTCTGATTATCAAAAGTACTGTGCCGAAGCCAGAAAGCAAAGGCTAAAAGCAAAAGGCGATAAAATAAAAGCCAAAAAAAAATTAATAGACATATTAACAAAGTCATTACTTGGCGTGTTTATTTCTTTAGTTGTTTTATCCGCAATAGTAATGGGTTATATAGTTTACACACGCGGAACATTGTGAAGACAAAAGGGGTATCTGAGGGGTATCTGAGATTTCGCTAAAACGAAAAGCCCGTTTAAATTCAAGAGGTTACAAAATTATGAATAAGTCTTTTCCTCACGAAGATATGTTGCACTAAAAACAACGATTAATCACTATCCCGCTAATTTCCTGTAATTTTTTAGAACTTGTGTAAGCATAGTGAAGCCCCGTGTTTCATGGTGCGCGACAAAAGGGGTATCTCAGGGGTATCTAACTTTCTGTTGCAATACGAATTTACGTTGTTATATTTACAACATAATTGGTGATTAAATTTTGAGGTTTTTCATGCAAAGCATTAAGCTAGTGGATAGCAACACGCCATGCCTATATATCCGAACACAAGGCGACCGGCAGACTTACATTTATAGATATAAGAGAAACCAAAAAAAGGTCGTTCATAAAGTTGGTGACGTTGGCGTTGACAACAAGCGAGACATGATAAAATTGGCGCGGGAAATGAACCTGCGGCGCAGTTTCGGCATGGAAGTTATTGACGGGACTAAGGCAGATGAAGTTGTCATAACGACATTTGGCGAAATATTTGAGCGATGCGTCAGGGAACGTAAAGACGTTGCACAAATCAATGTTTATCGAAATTATTTTAAGGGTGCAAAATTTTACGACAAACCAATAAATAAAATATCACACAATCAGATAGAAGATTTTGTTTCTAAAGTTGCTATTAAAACGCCAGTGCAATCGAATAGACTGCTCGTTGTGCTTCGAACAGTCTTCAGGCGTGCAATCAATCGTGGATTTATCCAACACAAAGACAACCCAACTATTGATATAAAAAAACAAACTGAGTTCAAACGTGAGCGTTACCTAACTCAGGCAGAATGGGAAACGCTCCGCGACACAATTTATAAATACAGGTCTACAATGCCCGAACAGGCAATATTCACATTGCTCTTAGCTTTAACCGGATGTCGGCAGGGCGAACTAAAACAAGCAAGTTGGGACGATGTGGAGTTTTATGAAAGTGTTGACGCCAGCACAACTGGCGAAGCTGGTAAGATAACTTTATATCAACACAAAACATCGCGCACCGGTAAGGCTCGACGCATCTTTTTAAGTCCAGAAGCAGTCATGCTGTTTAAACAGCTTCCGCGTAGCAATGGTAAGGTTTTTAGTAAACACATTAACATCCGAAAGTTTTGGAACTTAGTCAGGTCTGAAGCAGAATTAGGTGACTTCAATATGCATGACCTGCGTCACAATTTTGCCAGCTTGTGTTTACGTCAAGGCAAAAATCTTAGTGAGATTGGGATGCTCTTGGGTCACTCATCAACAAACATGACAGCGCGGTATGCTCACCTCATGGATAGTGAGGCACACAAGGCAGTCGTCGGCATCAGCAGTGAACTCTTAGGTTAGTTACCAAACAGGCTGTTGATACCTACGCCAGTTTGCGTGCCTAGCATTGAACCAACACTACCGCCGACTAATGGCTTGCCTAAGTTCATTGTAGCCAAGGTTTGGTTTAAACGACGCATACGCTCAATAGCATCAATCTGTCGGTTGGGGTTTATTTCACCAAGCACTTGGTTAACACCCTGCGCGGTCTTTGTAGTAGGCACGGCGCTAAATGGATTAAGTTTTGATGCAAGCCGTGCGCGACTTTCTAATGTACCCATGCCAACAGGTTCACGAATTATATCCAGCACAGTGCCGCCATCCATCATGCGTTCATCAGCCACCTTATCGGCAGTATTAGACTGATTGGTGATAGTCCGGCGAGTTTTGGTCATGTTTTGCTCACGATTAACCCTGCTCAAGAAATTTCCAAGCAGGTCTTCATTGCCTTCAAACAAGACAGTCAAGACTTCATCTGCGTTCTCTTTGCCCAAGACAGTTGTGACTTTGTCAGTCGACTTACCAGCCTTACCAATGCGCTCAATCATCTCTTCAAGATAAGATAGCCTGACAGCATCAAGCTGTGCTGTGTTCATGCCACCAACAGCTTCACGCATTTGGCTGGGTGCTTTACCAAACAGCTTCTTACCGATTTCTTCAGCTTCAGAAATTTCAAATTGGTCAGCAGTCTTCTTTAGGACTGTTTTATATTCATCGCCATCAACTGCTTTTTTCAAGCTGTCAATCCATATAGCTAAAGTCTTACGCTCTTCAGTTATTCGTTTTGGTGCTTTTGTTGCATTTGTTTTTGCCTTCCACAACTCGTCACCAACCTGACGCTTTACTGCATCTAAAAACTCAAGCGGCACACCTCTTGTGCTGTTTACCAAGTCGTCAACATTCTCTGGGACTAGCCTTGCAAATTTTTCAGCATCTTTAAATGCTTCACGCCCATTATACATATTAATAAATCGTTCCCGCGCAAGGTTGTAGCTTTCACGCAAGTTATCATTGCCAACAATCGCCTTAAATATATTTTTATTTTTAAAGTTTGTGTTCTTGCCATACGCGGTGTCGTAGAGTTCTCTTATTTTTGGGTTCTTTTTTTGCTGTTTGTCAATTTGCTCAACCAACTCACCAGACGCTTTGCCTCTGATGTTTTTTTGCATCTCAACTAATTCACTTTGCAAGCGACCGCCCTGAGATAAAATTATCTGGTCAGGGTTTTGTAAGTTAGGGTTAATTAAACCGCCCAGACCTATTTGCCTGTTCGCAATTGTCTGTCCAACATCTCCTGAGACTTCACCACTGGCAACTGTCGCTCCACGCAATCTGCGTGTTGTTGCGTCGCCACCATAGTCAACCAACATTTCTGGAGTATCTAACCCAAGAGTTTTATCTGCTTCGACATTTGTTTTTATCTTATTTGGAAGTGTGGCTAAGTCTACACCATCTCTTTCTAATGCGTCACGACCCTGCAACAATCCACGTTCGTAAGGGCTTAGACCCCTGTTAGCTATCATAGTTCCAATCTTGCCGCCAGCCGCACCAAAAGCACCGCCTAACACACCGCCAGCCAACGCATCCATTGCAGATTTATCTTCGCTTGCGCCGATACCTGTCAACGCCCCCTGCCCTGCGCCAACAGCCGTTGAAGTTAGCACTGGCGCAACTTTAGTTGCGCCTTTAGCCGCAGTGCCTAAGATACCGGCTGGCATTGCCAAGCCGCCTATAACATTTGCACCAATCGCAGTTGCGGGGTTTCTGTCGAAATATGCACGCCTGTCCATGCGAACTCTTTCAAGAATTTCGTCATAAGTTTCGTCTGCAAAAATTGACCTTGCGCCAGCCTCAATCTCATCAGAAAATTCAAACAACGCGCCGCCAGCTAATTCACGCCCAAATGCACCTACGCTCTGCGTAGGTGCTACGCCAAAAGCAAGATAGTATGCAAATGTGTCGTCAAGGTCTTCGTAATCATAACCATAATTTTCAGCGACCCGCCTGACCGCGCCAAGACCATCATCTTTTGCGCCAGCCTCTTGCGATGCTCTACCAGCGTCATTCATTTCTTTTAATATTAAATCAAGGCTCTTGCTCATATTTTATTTCCTAAATTGGATTGAACCCTTATTTCTGCTAGGGTGGTTTGCACGAAGTCGAGCAAACATAGCTTCATCAGCATATTCAAATTCCCGCATCTCAAATACTGGCACAATGTCCTCTGCAACATTTTGATTATAATATTTTGCATAAGTTTTGCGTCGGCTGTTTGCTAAATAGTTATATTCGTCTTGTGCAATCTTTAACGCTTCTGCCGCGACATTTAATATCTCTGCGCCGACTGTATCAGTAATCTCACCTTCTGTGGCTAGAGCGAGTGAACTTCTAAAGCCTTCGAGTTTACCAAAGCTCTCAGCAAAAGCCGCACGCTCACTTTCACGCACGACACTGTCATCAAGTGCTTTAATAACTTTAATCATTGCGGCGTAGGCTGAACCGCCCTGACCACTGGTTATAAGTCTTTTTACTGCGTCGTAGTTTGCAAATGCCGTACTTAACTTTGCAGTTTTATCTTCCCATTTCGCGCCTTGGTCAAAAACAAAATTGGCAAGTTCCCCTTTAGTTTTTGGCTTAAATATTGATACAAACTTTGACGCTTCGTCTGGCAAGTCATTGTCAAAATAATATTCTGCGCTTGCCATAGCCCATTCATTGTAACCATCAAAGTCGCTAAACCTTGGTGCGCTTTTTCTAGCATTGTTAACATCACGCGCTTTATCTAATGCAAGATTTTTTGCTTCTAAGTCTGCTATAAGACCTTGTCTAGTTAACTGATTGGTTGCTAACTCCGACTGCATTTTTAATGTGTTCTGCACACCCTCTTGTGCGCCAGCAAGACCCTCACCGATTGCACCGCCAAAGCTTGTGCCGGACTTATCACTAGCCGCCAGCAACGCCTGTGCGGCATTCATCAGTGCAGTCGAACTTAATTGTCTCTGCTCTGGTGTAATTGGCTGACCCTTTTGGGTTGGCACGCCGCCTATTGCAAGTCCAAGTCTGTCAATAAAGTTTGCCATTACATGCCCCCTAGTAGACCACCACCAATAACAAGTGCGGCGGTTAATGGATTACTCAAAGCTAACGGCGCACCGCCGCCAAACATACTAGCCATACCCGCTCCGCCTAACGCACCACCTAACGCTCCAGCCGCCCGTGAACCGCCACTTTGGGTTGAGGTCGTGGAACTAGTGACAGGTATGGAGTTAGAAACAGAATTTAAAAGGTTAAACCGCGTGATGAAATCTGCTTCCGGTGCGCGGAAATCAGAATACAATTGGTCAAGCCCAGCTTGTTCTTGACCTTGCAATGCATCTCCAACCTGACCTAGCTGATTGAGTGCCGCACTTTGGTCTTGACCGCCCAAGTATGCGTATTTAAGTTGATTGCCCATCAATTCGTTTGCAATATTCGCGGTGTATAAATCGCCTGTTAGTTGATTTTTCATGTCAGACTTAAACAAGTCAGTCCCAAACTTGTTAGCTTGGTTCAGCATATTTTGACGAAGTTGTGCGGATGTGCTTGCGAGTGTCTCGTCACCTCTAGCTTGCACGACACCCTCTTGAAGTCCAAGTCGGTTATTACCAAACGCATTAACTGCAATCGCTTTGTCGCGTTCAGCTTGCTGACCCGTCGCTACTTGGCGACCAATGTCAGTCCTGACACCAGACATAATATCGTTTACCAAATTATCATTATAAAACGGGTCAACATATGTTTCACGGAATGTGTTCGGGTCAAATGTACCAGCAGAAATAGCCGTCGGGTCTGTGTTAATTAATCCATCCAGCCGGTCACGATAGCCACGCCCACTCAAGTCATCATATTGACTGCGGATAAAATCCATAGTGTTGAGTTGGTCTGTGTTGAGACCGGCTATGCGCTCACCCTCGTAAGGCGTGTAGCCTTGGTTTAGGAAGTCTTTCGCTATTGCATAATTTTCATTATACATTTTGGTTAGAGTTGGGTCTAACTTCTGCGTTGATGTTGTTGAACTAGGTGATTTACTGCCCATCAGTTTAACTCTCTTGCTTCAATTTTCTTTGTGAACCAGCCTTCTTGTTGCCAGCCCTTTTTCTTTAATTCTTTTGCCCAGCCAATTCGCCCGTTTGCTGAAATCATGTCGCAACCAATAAATTGTGCGTTATCGTCAGCGAATTGCATGTGGTATAAAATGTCTTCCACCTCACCGACTACCATGAAAATGTGGAGGCATTTCTTTTGTGGGTACTCCACAACCTCAAGCAGTGCGATACTTTTGTCTAAAGGCCAGACCAACATCATGCCATCAGCTATATAGCCTTCAATGTCTTCAATTGTGTAAGTGTCGTGCGCGTATTTTTTTAATGCATCTGCAATCTTATCGCGCCAGAGTTCCCATGTCGTTTCGACATCAGAGTGTTCTTCGAGTGAAATTATAACACTTTTGGTCATAAACTTGTAGTGGTTAATGTGCCTGATGTACTGACACCCAGTAGCCACTGCCCCCCATTGCTATCGATTAAAACTATTTGTGTATTTGTTTTGCCGCCAATATGGGTGCGCTCACCTTTTTGAAACGCAGTCTGTGCCAGTGTGTTTATGGCTGTGGCAACCTGCGTCTGGTGAGACTGGTTATAGTCTGCCGGTGCGTCTGGAACATTTGCCCGTGTCATCGCCTACCCCTGACCGCGACTTCGGCGCGTACATTGCCTAATTTCCAAATTCTGTCAGTCACGCCATTTATTGTGACCTGCACTTGACGCGCTGAGAACCGGCAGTCTGTGTACCCGTCAGCATCAATAACAAAACTCCCCAGTTCTGTTGCCGGCGCAATCGGGTTTTGTCTACCTTTGAAATCAAATGAGACTGAACCAGCGACACTGCTTTCTTCATCAGGATACAACCGGCTGACGTAAGCAATTCTGTCACCAGCAGAAATTTCCAGTGGGCTGGTCTGTGCAAACGGCTTGCGAAGCCCAATGTTGTATGCGCCAGACAGCGTGCCTGTCTCATGCACATACACAAACCCGTCATTGTCTGCGGCGACCGGCTTGTTAAAGTCAGGGCTGTCGACCCAACTTTGTCTGTTCAGTGTGCCGACGCACCAAATGTTTTCTGCATAATTCCAAGTTATGTATTTGGTGTTATAGAGGTTATCGCCGGTCGGGAAAAACCACCAGACTTCATTGAACTCGCCGTTGTTACCGCCAGCCACAAGTTCAGAATATTCACGATTTAGATTGTCATACAAAAAGTCATTGACATCACACTTTAGAGGTCGGACTGCGCCATCGTAAATGAACGGCGTATTAGCACCAATCCAGCTTACAAAGTTGCTGGTCGATACAATGCTTCGCGGTGATATTGCTCCACAGCCATCGCCAATCTTTTCGACACCATAACCAAGAGGCGCACCGACGTAATACATTCTGTGAACGTCTTGGTCTGTGAATATCAGCAAATCGTTTCTGTATCTGATTGCCCCAATAATATCGCCACTGGTCTGCAAGATAATTTCACCAGCCAAGTTTGTGGTTGTCTCAGCCCAGACCTCAGAATTTTCTTGGTCAGAAAATCTTATTGAACGCGGATTGCCACCAGCCCCCAAAGCCACAACGTGTCGTTGGTTGGTTACTGCTACGCCAATGTTATTTATTGGAGCGTTAGGCAATGCCGACAATACTGTGTCCGGCGTACCAGACCCAGCGTCGGGTCGGTATCGTAAAATTCGCCCGTCACTGTTACTGCACACCAGCAGGTGGTCACCAAAGATGTCCAAGTGAGTGTTGAACGGGATACGCTTGATGCCAGACTGTGAGCGTGCGTCGCCATAGTCTTCCATGCCATATTGATATGCGCCAAAGCCTAAGAGAGATTGACCTGTTGATGTGTCGCCAACATAATTAGTCGGAGTGACATTGGCATTTGAGCCATCGCGGAAGACATGCACAGCAGTCGCGTTGGCAATCACCAAAACATCTTTGCCAGAATTATCTTTGTATGCAAGCAACGCCTTGTTTGCGCCGCCAGTGTACGCAGTCGTGTTAATTCTGTTCCAGCCACCGATTGGTGACAGGTGAGAGTTCTTAAAGCGCACTAGGTCGCTGTCCACATAGCGACCCTTTGCGGAGTAAGGCGTTCCATTTTGAACGACACCGGCTGGCGGTGTTATGGACACAAGTTGACCCATCAGCTTAATAACTCCACACGGCGTTTTGCAACGTCGACTAATTGCTCTGTCTGAACTAGCAATTCGTTTCTCAGGCTCTCAACAGCCGCACCCGCCTGACGCGACATCTGTGCGCCCTCAATCTGAAGCATCGGCATAAAGGCAATCGCGCAACCCCAATCATCGACATCACTGCCGGTCTGTGGATTAGTTCCACGAATTTGTGTAAACCACGCGCACTTGGTTTGGCGGCACGCCTTAAATTTATCCAATGGGCAATTTTGCTCAATCTTCATCTTAATCCTTTTGAGCGATAATTACGTCTACATACTTCACACCTAAGTCAGTCTCTGTCGTCACAGTGTGAGAGTGACTTGCGGCTGTTATGCCTGACAGTGAGTGTGAGTGACCGCCGCCGCCTCCAGCACCCGCGCTGGTCGTGGTGTTGGTTCCGATTGGCGCACTACCCTCGCGCAATGGGTAAGTGCCGCCGGATGCAAAGTTGTTGTCTTCCTTCGTGTACTGCTCAACAATGTCGTGAGTGTGCGACGGGATTTGAGCAAGTGTCAGCGTGTGACTGCCTGTCGTGCTAGACGACAAAGACAACGCGCCGCTTGCACTTGCAGAGCCAGACCCAGCATAATTTTCTGCAAAGACAGATGAGAAGTTTCTTGTACCACCAGAAGAAACACTACCAGTCACAACTCTCAGCGCGGCGTTGCTTAATGCACTGTCTGTCTGTTTCGTCCAGCCGGTAGGTGCGGCAGACTGTTTAAACAGCATCGTTGTACCAGCCGGAAAAAATGAACCAGCGACACCACCAACAGTCAGGGTGGCGGCTGAGATTGCGCCGGTAACTGAGAGGTCATTGGTCATGCTGACATTGCCACTACTGGCGACAGTTACTTTAGCTGACGCAGTGTTGACCCCAGTGCCTGATGAGCCACTTGCGGGAGTGGTCGAGATAATGACTGAACCACCGACACCCGTGCCGGTCGATGCCCCGCCGGTGATTGTGACATTTGTACCTGCTGTGTCAGTGCCTGAAGCGTCTTCGGGACGCATACCATCAATAACTGATTGCTGGCTTGAGTTACGGGTTACAACTGCACCATTCGCGCCGGAGAACTTTCCGTCAAGCGTGTCTAGATTGGAGTTAATTTTAGTACCCCAAGTGTCAGTACTAGACCCGACTTCAGGTTTAGTTAAATTGAGGTTTGACGTAAATTGGTCTGCCATTGTTTTTTACCTGTTGTTATAATCGCAACATTAACAAATTTTACATTAATTTGCTAGTTCTTCGTCATCTTCCGTAATATTTGTTTCGTCGCTTACTTGCGACGCGCCCTGTATTTTTTGAATTAGTGGTAATGAGGCTTTTGCAGGTAATTCTCCAAGCCCTGCCAAAATAATATTTAGTTCGTCGATGTTAAATTCAATTGATAGTTTCTTGTCCATAATTACTCCGTATGTAGAAAACAAATGTCAGCAGTCGTAAAACCAACGGCTGGGCGTTCTGTGATATTGCTCACGCTGAAAGTTGCGTTTGGGTAAAGTCCCAAGTCCGAAATCTTTATAAGGTGGTTGTATGCACTTTCATCTTTCAGCATCTCGCCAGCGTAAGCTGTCATATTATTATCGACCAACCACTGGCGAATGGTTGACCAATATTCTGTTGTGTAGAGCCAACCCTTTGAGCCACCAGTGTCGTTACC
>Ga0187219_1001655_pt1 | contig 10629 bp, 16 predicted proteins | sample 13SPOviralmetaG_FD_130162 | JGI IMG/M metagenome (GOLD analysis project Ga0187219, IMG submission 130162) | Marine viral communities from the oligotrophic San Pedro Time Series (SPOT) site, San Pedro Channel, CA, USA - 13 SPOT_SRF_2010-07-21... | ecosystem: Environmental > Aquatic > Marine >... | reverse complement strand
TGTTTGACCAATTTCAGGTGTTATGATTGCTGCACTTTTTGAATCTACTGTGATAGTAACAGTGCCTTGATTTTCTGTGCCAGTGTTAGCAGTAACCATTTGTGCTCTAAACACTCTATAGAATTCTACCGTGCCAGCCGATCCGCCTATGGTTAGTGTTTCGCTTACTTCTTCATAAGCACTATTCAATCCACTTACCAACACAGTGCCACCGTTGTCATCTGTATCACTACTGGTTACGACAGCTGTGCCTGCTGTTGCAATGTAGGTGTATGTGTTGTTGCCATCCCATACTGTTTCCCAAGCAGTGCCTACTTGACTGTTGTAACCGAATTTGTTTATGAAACTCACATCGTCAATTTCGCCTGTGGCAATCAAGTATTCTACTCGTGATGTTTCTTGTAATTGTTTTAGTTGTTTGCCCATTAACTATTCCCTTCTGGTTCTGGCACCCAGTAGTGTCGACAGTTGTATCCACCTCTAGTAACAAAAGGATCGCCCGGTGCTTTACCACCCCAACTTTGACTGCTCCAGATGCGTCTTATTTCTCTTTCTGTGTAGGTTTTGCCTTCTTGGCTCCTACAAAATTCTCTAGTGTTTGGTGCTATGCCACCAGCATATGTAAATTTTTTTACACCAGCGTCACGCATAACAGCAAAGCCATAAGCACTATCAGTATGAACCACAGTGTTCAATATGGTTCGTTCTACTCTAGGTGTGTTTGATCTAACTGTTTCTCTTATTCTGTTTTTGGGTATGCTACCACTACTCAACAGTGCTAGTGCTAGAGCACCAAGTATCACAGCACCTACAGCAGTGTTTTCACTGGTAATCTCTGCTACACCTTGTGCTACATATGGCGCACTGTTTAGTGGTTCAACCTCTAGCATCTCAGGTGTGTCCTCTAAACTGTTCTGTAGGTTCTGTTGTATAAGACTGGTATTCAGTGGTGTGTTGTTGATTATACTGCTCAACTGTAGGTTAGTAAGCGGGTCTGCGTCCAACAATTGATCTTCAATGCCACGCCAATAGTCACGTATGATACGCTGTATGCCCACTACAGTTGAGTCTACTATTTGATCATGCTGTGTGATACGGCGTTCTGTGGTCATTGATGAGTGTATCCTTGTGCAGCTAGAGCAACGTGTGTTTCATAAGTGTCTGCGTTTACCACTACACCTTCAGGTGATACCATAGCGTGTGGTTCAAAAGGTTCATCAATTGAATCTGATATCTCTTTGTATTTTGTTGAGTCAGCACCCAACACAGTTTTAACAATTTCTTTTTGAACACTTTGACGATATTCATCACTTGGAATATTCACAGCCAGTGCGCCAGCATAAAACTCTAGGTCTGCTGCTGCGTCTCTGATGTTGAAACTATCTGGGTATTCAATTACACCTGTCCAACTAGTGGCTTGGTAAGCAGCATATATCTTCATGATCTGTTCTTCAGTTAGTTCGAGATTGTCTGCTATTTCACTAAGTGCTGCGTTGAGTTGTTCAAACTCCATCTGTCTACTAATACCACTCATACTACGTGCTTCTGTTTCTCTAATAGCACCTAGGTGAGCAATTCTATCCATTGCTTGTGTTTTCTCGTGTATACTTTTGTAGATTGAGTCTACACTTGTGCCCTGTGGTTGTAGTAGATAAGGTTTTAGTTCACCTGGCAAGTTGTCTGGTATGTGTATGATAGCACCTGGTCCAGCACCTGCTTCTGTGTCTGCTGTTTTAACTAGACTTGCTGCGTTTGATAGTCTAATGGTTTGTTCAATCTCTGAGTATTCGTTGTAGCAGCTTCTCTGTAGATCAGCAATATCACTGATAAGACTAATGCCCTTGCCACGTTGAATTGATTTCTTTGAATAGTGTGCTACGCATGGCACCATACCCAATTGATTCTCTACTACATCTACACTTACAACTTCTGAGTTATCATGGTTCACAGCAGTGTGAATTACTCTGTCCACATACCATTCTTTGATGTGTGTCATTTCTTCAGTTTCTTCTTCGATATACTTGATATAGTCTAGTTCATATCTACCTGTAGCGGTCTTTGAATAGTGCCAATCCAACATCATCAGTGGGCTTACCACACTCAAATATGGTCTTACACCAGCAGCAACTTCTTCTGCTAGAGTAGACGCACCAATATTTTCTTTGCTAACAACCACCCAAGCCATACCCAACACACTAGCCACAGTGTTTGCTTCTTTCATAAACGCTGTGAGACTACGCCCATCAAAGTCAGCATCACGTTCAAAGTCTAGTATAGTAGGATCGTTGGCTAGTGTTCCATAGTCTCTGTTGACACCTTGTCTAAACAAGAAACTGTTGTATAAACTTACCACACCACTAACATTGTTGTCCAATGGTGTTGTTTCTACTCGCTCTTCATATTCTGCTTCTGATTCATTGGTATACTTGGTTAGGTATTCTCCACGCTTGTAGACATCTCCGCCCATGTAACTGTGATAAAGAAAGATATATCGTCTTTTGTTTTTTTTGTATTCCTCATTGGCTGAGGTAATTTGTTCATATGCTTCGCTCATAATTTTGTTCCTTGTCTACTGCGCCAACTTCCAGGTGCTTGTATTGGTGTGTTTCTGCGTATAGGATACAGTGTGTTTACTACATATCCTAAACTATCGTTCTGGTGATCAAATTCCCCTTTTTCAGGAATCTGTGTGCCCTCTTTATAGGTCTGTCTTTCGAGACTGTCTATAACAGGTTTACACTTGGGATCTATCTTTAGTCCAACTATACCTGTGCTGCTACACAGTCGGGAATTTACTGCTGCTATTCTATCTTTTACAGGAGGATTTCTATTGGGTGCTTTTACACTAAATCCAGCGTTCTGTAGTATAATAATATCTGTCATGCCATTGGCACTGCTTCTGCGTTGTGCTCCAGCAGCATCTGGATACACTGTTATACGCTGTGTTGGATATCTTCTTTTGATTTCATCGCATAGTTCGTTGGTATTTGAATTGTGTAGTTGTAGATAATCAAACACATGAAACACACCGTCTGGTCTACGATATCCGATACTAGCACTCATTGGTGTAACGTTCATATCGATGCCTATGTGTATTTGATCTGGTGCTGGCCCTTCAAAGGTTTCTATGTTTTGTTCTCTGCTGAAGTTGTAGTATATAACACCTGAGTATTGAACAAACGAGGCACAGTATTCTTGTAGGTATGTTCTTTCATCTAGATCACGGCGTGCTGCTGCTAATTCTTCTTCATCTACTTGTCCACCTGCTTCTGTGGTTATTTGCCAACTTGCCCAATCCTCATCTGTGAGTCCTTGGTTGTATAGATCAAAACTCCAATTGCCCATGCCTTTGGGTGTGCTGATAAACATTGCTCTACCTTTGGTATCACTAAGACATGCTCGTGCTACACTGCTCCATGCTTCTGGATCAATATCAGCAAACTCGTCAAACACTATGTAGTTCACAGCATAACCTCTCATACGATCATAAGCATCACCTGATCTTAGTTCTATGATGCTGCCGTTTACCAGTGTTAGTTTTAGATCTGATTCATTTACTGCACTCAACCATCTTAGGCTGTTGAGTCGCTCTTTGAGTTTGTCCCATACTAGGCCTTTTGCTTGGCTGCGTGTAGGAGCAACATACCAAATTCTTTGATTGGGTAGTCTAGCGTGATAGCACAGTTCTCTAATCGCCAAGAAACTTTTGCCCGCTCTTCTGCCGGCAATTACAGTTCTAAACCTATGTGGGTCTTTAGCTACCCTGGTTTGCCACTGGCTCAGTTTCATCAGTTTCCTCTTCTGTGTAGGCTTCTTGCCATGGTAATGGTTCTGCATCTGCTGCTACACCACCGTCGCTCATGCCCAATATACTGCTTTGTTTTGCCAAAAAGATTTGAACAGCAGCGTTCATATGCGTTTCCGCATTCTTCATCATTGCTCGTCTAAGACGTATCTTAACCCATTCTCTACCCTTTGCTAATTCCTCCGCAAAATTATATCTAAGGGTGTCTTCTTTAACTCCAAAGAAGCCTGCTATCTCTCTATCATGACAGCCAATAGCAGCCAATTCATACACTTGATCAGGTGGCACCACAGTCTTGTCTCTACCTACTGCTAGTCCTTCAATGGTGGTTTCCGTCAACTCTTTGGGTCTTGGTCCTGTCTTGTGTGGGTCAGTTTGTCCGTGTGCTCGGTGTGCGTCCATTATAGTTGTCTTTCTTTTACATCTACTCTAAAGCGTCTAGCATCTGTTTGTCCATTGTTGGTTGTTACAGTGTTGGTTATGGTGTATGTATTGCCTGCGCTGCCGCCTGCTAGACTAATAGTTGCTTTGTTGCCATCTACTATTACACTACTGCTTACACTAATACCACTTGGATCATTCACGACGGTGCTGGTGGTGAAGTTGCTGGTTGCTAGTGCGACTCCTGTCTCTAGCCAGTCTACCCATGATACTGTGTATGTTAACACAGCAGCTGGATCTTTTTCAATGTAGGATCCTACTACGTCTCTTTTAAAACCTGATGTATCTGGCATTGTGCCTCCTATTCAACTGCGTCCAGGATTCGAGTTTCTTGATACACTCGCAATCGCCTGGTTTCTTGATTTATTGTATTTATACGTGTCTCTGTTTTAGGGGTTATTATTCGTGATTCTGGTGCTACAACACCTGTTCTAGTTTCACCTTCTACTCTAATAGTGGTAAACGGATCAACTGTGACTTTTCTACCATTGCTGCTGACGCTGACACTTAGTGCCAATACTTCGTCAGCAATACCCAATAGTTTACCGCCATTGACCTCACTTGAGAACACACCCAGTGATAGGTTTGCACCCAATCGCTGTCGTATCATATCAGCACTTACACTGGTGTTGATGTTGAGTGTGATAGCACCTGGACGTTTTCTTTGAGCACTAGTGCTAATACTTAAATTGGTTGACGCACTGCTACTACCTGTTCTAGTTCTGTTTGGTGTAGCACCTACACTAAATTCACCACCATCAAGTGCTATAGCACCTCTAAGTCTACCTGCTGCACTTATAGTTGTAGTAGCAAGACTTAAATCGGCACGGCCATCTACTCTTAGTATACCTGCACCACTTATGGAGGTGCTGATGTCGAGTGTTGAACTACCACCAAATCCAACTACGCCCCCAGCACTTAGACTGGTGTTGGTGTTTAAACTACTACTACCTAGTCTAGTTCGTGTAGCAACCGTGCTAGTTGAGACTGCGATACTAGTAGTGCTTGAGCCGCGTCTAGTTCTAACAGCATCTACACTAGTGCTACACACTATCCCTAAACTGGCACTGCCATTTACTCTGCGTTGAGCTACTACATCAACTCTGCGTCTCCAGGTGTCTTGTGCTGGAGCGTCCCAGGTGTTCATCGCATCCCAGGCTCTATCACCGCCTATTTGTAGACTTGCACTGCTGCTTCGTGTAATATTAGCCGCACTAGTTTGACTCAACACCATACTAATACTAGCACTGGCTCTATCTTGATCTAGAGCACTCACACTAAGACTTGCAGCAATGCTAATACTAGCACTACTAGTAGCAAAATCTCCGTCGGCGCTGATCGTAAAACTAGTGTTTAGATCACTGATCGCACTGCGAATAGTGGCAAAATAACCAGTGTCTACGTAATCTGATTCTACATAGACACTGTCTTCTGCTCTAACAGTGTAATCTGCGTCCGCATAACCTACGGCAAAGTAGTTGTCAAAGTCCAAACTCATCTGGTGTTATACCAGAGTTAGTCTAGGCTAATTGTTAAGTTTGATGCTGTTACAACAAAAGTGTCGCCACTATCAATAGCTTTGCTAGTGTCTAAACCACCGTGTGCGATCATTGATGTTGACGCAGCGTTGCTCACATGGTCAAATACACCAATGTGTGTGACTGTTCCGTATGCTGCTGTAGCAGTTGGGAATGTGATATCTGCGTCTGTAGTTACAGCACCACTTGACGCAGCAGCAAACGAGATTGCTTGTCTTACATATGCTGTTCCTGATGTTGTTACTTCTGTGCCCGATCCTGCGTCTGTTGGATCACTGGTGAATAGTCCTAAATACACTGTGGTTGGACTTGTTAATGCTACGTTGTTGAACAGATGGTCCAAAACGCTTAGTTCGTATGTGTTGCTTAAAGCTGACATTTATTTCTCCTGTAGAATTATATTTTTATGATGACAATACTGGTTGTCATATCTCTGTTTGCTAGTGTTGCATTTGTTTGTCTAAACGCAACATTTATGCTGCTACCTAAGGTAAAACTACCTTGACCTACTACAACTGCTTCACCTGAAGTTCCTATTTCATTGGCCACCAAAAAGTTTGACACTAGATCTGCGCTACCAGTTTCGTTGTATATGGTCACAGCACTTTCTTCGTCATCTGTGGTATGTGGTGTAGGATACATCAAATAACTGCCGGCAGTTAAAACCAATTGAAAGTCTCCTGATTTACTCAAAAAACTGTTTGGATCAAAGTCAATAGTAAAGTTTCTTCTGTAGGTGTTGCCACTCACAAGTTCTTCACTGTCGTTGTTTAGTGTGATCATAGCAGTGTTTGATAAACCAGCAGCACTTGGGCTTATACTATCCCAGTGTCCGCTGCTGCTGTTGTATTGTAAAATATCACCGTCGGTGGGTGATGAAATATCAAATTCATCAATTACACTATTTGTGTTCAAGATGTTTTGATTGATGTCTGCTCTAGCATTGCTGATAAGATCGCTGCCTTGGTCAGTGTAGGTTGTGTTTGCTTTTGAACCGCTGGGCCAAGCCATTATGCTGTCTCCCTTACGTAATCAACTATCTCATCTGGAGCATAGCTGTTCATTTGATCAATAGTGTCTTGTAGTGTAGGTTCTGATTCAAAGGTGTGTTCACTTGAAGTTTCAACACCATCTTTGATATATTTGAATGTATATGTAACCATTAGTAACTCTCCACTATGCTGCTTGGTAAGGTAAAGTTAGCACTGCCTGAATTTGTGCCGGTATAACCTCTATTGCTGCCTATTGTGACTTTAAGGTCTTGTATGTGGCCTCTGTAGTCATTGGCATCGCCGCTGTTGAATTGTCCTACATTTAGAACACTAAAGCCTGAGTTTGAACTTATCCAAGCACCTTTGTAGATACCGTCGTAGTAGAAACGTTTACTAGCACTTTCACTTACAATAGCAAGATGATGCCAGCCTGTGCCAATACCAATGTTGTTTTCATTGCCAAACGAGAAACTAGTTCCTGAATTTATACCAAATAACCATCTACCACCTGAGTCTGCACTTGACAAACACCAGTTTGCGTTGGTAGTTGAGTTTTTAGCATTGAACCAACCTTCGACTACATAAGCAGTTGCTCCGCCTGCGCCTGGAATTGCTGTGCTTGGTGTGTATGTGTTTGCACTACCTAGACCCATTTGACCTAGATATGAATTTACATAATCTGGGCTGCTGGTCCATTTTACTTCTGCTGTGCTTAGGCTACTTGCTGGCCCATCACTAAGTGTTGCTTGAGTGCCACCACTGCGTATGTTTTGACTTACATCATCCATACCGTGTTCGTCATCAAAAGGCACTGCTACATAAACATTGGCGCTGTAGGTATCTGATCTAAAAGAGACACCTGCTGCTACTGCTGGCGCACTTGCTCCTATGAATGTTGCTCTTGCTGCTCCTAACATGTGCGCTCCTTATGTAATAGCACTAATACTGCCGACACCTGTTACAATGTAAACTTCTGCGTCTGTAGTATCATCTAAACACAAGATATTGAACATGTCAAAGCCTGTAAGTGTTGGATCTTCTCCATCTACAGCGTAAAATGTTGAGTTTGCTTCGTCAAATGTAATTGTGTAACTACCACCCGAGTTGTTTAGGATCAATGTTACATTTGCACCTGCTGTAGGTGTTGTCAAACCTGAGATAGTTAGAGCACCTGTTTGCACAATGTAGTGTATAGGTGCTGCTTCGTGATCTAAACTGATTGTGCCAGTTGTGCTGTTGTCAGTTTTTAACGATTCATCATAAGATTTTAGTGTTGAAATATTTACACCACCTGTATCTGATGTAAGATTGATGTTACCCGAGCCGTTTGGTTCAACGTCAATATCACCATTGCTCTCTGAAACAATAATATTTCCATTTACATCAAAATCACTGCCCAACACAATAGTTCCTGTGCCGTTGGCTGTAATTGTAACATTACCGTCTGTGGTATAACCTGTAATAGTGTCTTTGACTTGAACAGGGCCTTCTAATTTAACTGCGCCTGTGCCTGCTGGTGTAATAATAACAGGTTCATTGGCACTAGTGTCAGTTGTTGCTGAAATTTGTCCGTTTTGTAGTGCCAACGGTTGTGCTAATTCAACATTGCCACTGTTTGGCTCTATTACAATTTTTCCTAAACTGTTGGTAATTTTAAAGTTGGCCAAATCTAAATTTGCACCAAGCGCAGGACTTGTGTCCTCCACAAGGTTTTCTAGTTTTTGATTGTTTAACAGAATCAGATTACTGTCCATTTCAGCATGGGTCAGTGCGCTGCCTTTTGCTGTGGTGGATCCAGGATCTGTTGCTGAAGTCGTAGTCCTTAATTTAAGGTTAGACATATGGAGATCTCCTTATTGTTTTGTTTTATATCGCGATACTGTATTTAGCATGAACTGTGTAAACCCGCTATTAATCCACTAAATCACGCTTTTCTTCGTCATTCCAGTTCTTGTAGTATGCTGTTTTGAATAATTTATTTCTTGCTGCTTGTAGAGTTCGTGTGTCTTGTATGATAACCAATGGTGCTAATCCAAAGCCTGTGTATACTCCAGCAATAGGTTCTTTGTCACGTGGATCATCTAACAACAGTGTAGCACCACGGGCTCTAAATCTATCATACCATTGATCACAAAACTCTAGTGTAAGATCGACGTTTGACACCATATCCCATGGCATAGCATATACCCAACACACATCTGTTTCGGTCCATGTTCTACACGCATAGGGCAAGATATCTGTAAGAGGTTTTTTCGCAACAGTTACACGTATCTGTGATCTATATTTTTTAGCATATGGACACACAGCCATACCACCAAGTTCGTCGTGTTTGACGTTTAGGTCATTGTCAATGTATCTCCAAACCATTTTTTCAAGTGTTGACACGTATAATCTCCTGTATTGCTTTTGCTAACTGTGTGTTGTGTATGGTTAGTTTGTTTAGGTCAGCACGTAGTTTTGCTATTTCAGCAGTGCTTTGGTTATGACGATTTGTAATTATAACCATTGCTTCACTCAATTGTTCTACGTGCTTGATTGTTTCCATCAACATATCATATGGATTTGGCTCTGTATACATATGTTATTTATACTTCGAATAACTTTCGAAATGTATCTTGGTTGTTCCAATGTTCTTCAAGAATGTTTGCTAGGTCTTCACGCTTGCCCATCCAGCACACACGCACATGCGAATCAGCATTTACTAACTTTTTTTCTGGATCTTTTAGTTTTAAGTTATCAATTACTATTCCTTTGGTATTGGCAGCAGCTACAATGTGTTGCCATTCTCTCCAATTGTTGTTTTTTGGATCAGCCCAAGTTTTATAAATTGTTTGTGACTGTATGCCGCACAATTCAACTTCAACGATTTCACCGCCGTATCTACTAGATTTTTCTTTAGCATTCATTACAAATACTGGTTCGTTTAATTTTTGATATTTTGCCATTGTGTTTGCTCCTTTATTGGCTAATTTAAGTTAGCCACTGTGATAACACAGTGCTAATTGTTAGTATTGGTATACAAAAGAATGCTACAGCAAGCACTCCGTTTGCTAGATCAATGTTGTATTTTTTTTCTGGCGGGATCATTGCCATAATGTCTTTTAGATCTATTGGCTCATCATTTAATATTTTCATGTTGCTCTGCTTCCTTTTGTAATTTGATTGTTTCTTCTTTGGTTTTTATTTCTACATTCCATAGATGCCAACCTAGATATCTGTCTATTTGGCGCATTGAATATTCACCTCGACGTCTTCCACGCTGTGACCATAATGGCAACCAAAGGTCTTCAAAGTCTTGTCTAGTAAGACTCCATTCTTCACCTCTGTATTTGCTTTGCGACCTTGCTCTGTTGAAAGCAACACTTCTAGCAGCATATGCTCTATCAAGTTGTCGGGGTCTACCCATTCTATTCACGTTGTTTCTCCTTTGTTAGTATAGTTTTATTATACTATAGTTATTTATCACTGTCAAGTCTAAAACGCAAATTAACGGTTGACAACCTATAGTTTTATTGCTATACTATAAGAACAACAAAGGTTTGCCCCTTTATTGTAATTGTTAGTAAAATTGAAGAACACCCGTTGGCAATGCGTGATGCTGTCAGCGGGTGTTATTTTTTTGGTTGACATTTGACACCGTTTTTGTTATTATCATATAAATAACTGTGTAAGGTTAAAACAACTTGAGTTGCTTCTTGTTGGGCTTTTTGTTTTCCAGTGTGCCACCTTACACTTTAACCAACACTGGACATTACAAAGGAAACACAAATATGACCATAGACATTGACAAAATATTCGCGAAAGCAGGTTTACCAGCTAGAAAAACAGTAGAAAATACCACTAGAGGTGTTTG
>Ga0187219_1001652_pt1 | contig 10639 bp, 5 predicted proteins | sample 13SPOviralmetaG_FD_130162 | JGI IMG/M metagenome (GOLD analysis project Ga0187219, IMG submission 130162) | Marine viral communities from the oligotrophic San Pedro Time Series (SPOT) site, San Pedro Channel, CA, USA - 13 SPOT_SRF_2010-07-21... | ecosystem: Environmental > Aquatic > Marine >... | reverse complement strand
TATTCATGCTACTGGCGCCATCTATGAACCTCAAGTAATACCAGGTTGGGAATTGCATGATACAGGTGACTTGCCAGACTTCTCTCGCGAAGATTGGGTAAAGGTAACTGGCGCAGACAAGATCAACGGCAAACCTATAGCGACACCTCTCTCCCTTGAAGCCGCCGCTGAAGGAAGCCGTAATGATACTGCAGCTAGACTGGCAGGTTATCTGATTGCCAAAGGATTGAATACAGACTTTACTCAATTCTTTTTGCAGTCTTGGAATAGAGGCAACAAACCACCTTTAGAAGATTCAGAGATAGCTACAACTGTAAGTTCTATTATGAGAACCCATGAGCGTAAGAATCAAGCTGCTCCTAGTTACATATCTAAAAACAGGGTCATAAAAGAACCAGCAGAACTTTATAACCCTCCAGGAATTATTAAGGACATCTATGAATATTCAGAGCAAATAGCTCAAATATCTCAGCCAGGATTAAGTTTGCAGTCAGCTTTAGGTGTAGGTTCAGTTGCTGCTGGTCGTATGTATAAATCAGATATGAATAACTTTTCATCTTTATATTTTATGTGTATTGCAAAATCTGGTCAGGGTAAAGAAAATACTAAGACAGTTATTGAGTCTGTACTAGATAGTTCTGGACATGTAGATTTAATGGCTGGAGATGGTTATACATCAAGTGGAGCTGTTTATAGTTTATTGCGACACAAACCGACGCACATAACTGTAATGGACGAGTTTGGCAAAAGATTAGAAAGTATAGCCAAGTCATCCAACTCTAATAAAGAAGACGCCCTGCAAGCTCTAATGGAAGCCTGGGGCCGTTGTCACGGTACTATCAGACCAGATAACTACTCTTTAATGAATATGTCTAGCAAGCAACAACAAGAAGCTATGGATAGGTCAACAATTAAACCAGCTATAACACTTATGGGTATGAGTGTTCCAAAGAATTTTTACGGTGCTTTATCTACAGGCAGAATTGTAGATGGATTTTTAAATAGGTTTATTGTTGTTGAATCCAAACTTCCTAGAGTTGTAGGTAGGATGGTTCCATTCAGAGAACCTTTTCATGCTATATGTGAGTGGGTTAGAAAGATGCGAGAGACTAAGAATGAAATGGAAGAGCTTGCTAAGAACAACTCAGAGATGGATTTTAGACAACGTGTTCTTACTTTTGATAGTGAAAGTAAAGACTTATTAACCAAGCTTGCATACAAATTAATAGAAGAACAAGACGCTCTAGAGAAAGATGGACTAGAAGTATTGCTGTCAAGGACTAGAGAAAAGGCTATGAGGTTAGCTTTAATATGTGCTTTGGCTGACAATCATAATACCAATATTATTAGAAGTGATATAACTAAGTGGGCAATTGATTATGTTTATTACTATGACCAATTACTTGTAGATAACTGTGAAGACAAAGTTGCAGGCTCAGAGACAGAAAGCAAGATAAAACAAGTCTTAAGCTTTATTAGGTCGCAAGGAGATATAGGTATTAGTAAGCGTGATATAGATAGGCGTGAAATATTTAGAAGTATGAAGTCATACGAAGTAAAAGAAATTATAGAACGATTAAAGAACTCTGGAGAAATTCAAGAGAAAGATGTTAAGACCAAAACAACAGGCAGGCCAACGAAACGTATTGTTGCGATTGACCCTGAGTTCTTTGATGATTAAAGGAGTGGAGTATGAATCCAAAACCAAAGATGGAAACAATAAGCGACCAGAAACGCGAGGAGCGTGTAGCTGGTTTTATAGAAGGATTATGGGATGTTAGGTGCAATAAGCTACCAGTATCCTACGGACTAGATTACTGGTGTGAGAGTAGTGACTCCTGCTTTTGGCTAGAAGTTAAATGTCGTAGCTTTGGTATAGATAGGTATGACACTTTATTACTTAGCACCTCTAAATTAAGAATGGGTTCAGCTTTATCTTTAGCTACTGGCCATCCTTTTGTCTTGGTGTTTGCTATGACTGATAGCGTTTACTCACATACCTGGAAAGCAGGCAAAGAGTATGACGTTAGATTCGGTACTATAGCAGAGCCTATCTACGAAGAAGACTCAGAGCCGTATGTGCATTTAAGTAAAGATGAAATGACTTGCCTATCAGAACATCCGCTAGGATTTGATAGAGAAGAAATGGGTTTAACTTATAATAAAAAGAGTTAGGCTAATCTGCCTAAGCTTTCAGCAATACTCTCGTTAGCTGGATTTCCACCTAACAAGCTTCTGTTAATAGGTGCTTGATTTTGAGCGCCTAAGTTAGCTGGAACAATATCTGGTAACTCTGGTATAGAAGCTTTAAGCGGTTTTGCTATTTGCTCTACCTGTCCTCTCAGTTCTTCTGCGCTAGCTTGATTCTCTGGTGATTCTATTTGTTTTCTAAGTTCTTCCATAACACTAGCTTCTACCTGTCCTGCTTCTTCTTGCAATCCTTGAGCTAATGTAAGTCTAGTTGCCTTTTCAAAAGCATCTATTACTTGCATAGTTGAGCTTGTATCTGTTCTTGCCATAAGTCTAATAATTCTTGGATTAGCCATTACATTAGCAAATACTCTTAAACCAAGAATAGTTGGCATTAAAGAAATGTTTGCAACTTGAGCGCCAATAGCTCCAGCAACAATACCACCTGCCTGTCCCATACCTTTTGGGCCAACTTGCAAGTCCAATGATTGTTGAAATGCTTTAAATGCAAGCAATTGTTCTTTACCAAACATAGCTTCCAGAGTTTCATCTCCATAAGATACCATAGCATTTCTAAACTGATTGGGTTTAAATAAGTCTGAAAGTTTGGCTGTAGATTTTAAGGTTCCAACGCTTACAGCATCTGTAAGTAACTGTCCCATTGCATTTTCTTGTACTTGTTTAAAAGTTTTTGCGTCTAAAGTATTTTTTAAGTAATTAATATCTGCAGCTGATTGAGGTCTAAATATAGAAGATACAATTTTTTCTGGAGTTTGTTGATTAACAGTTTTCATAAATGCAGACTTAGATAACATTTCTGCATCTGCTGCTAATACTGCTTTTTCTTTGAGTGTTTTAAGAATTTTATTTGCAACATCTAAGTCTTGATTAGCCATTACAAATTGTGATGGGTCTTCGTCTAAAGCTCTAAAGAAATTATTTAAATCTTTTTTATTTATTTTTGGATTAAGTCTGGTTATTTCTCTAAGTAATTGTATGTTTTGTTCATACTTAGCTCCAAACAAAGGTTTTAAAGTGTCTTCATATTTTAAAATGTTTGTACTAAATTGAACTGGTTTTAATAACCCTGTTGTTTGGTCGATGCTTTTTTTAATAACATTTTGCATTAACAGTCTAGTAAGCTTACCCTTAAAAGCTTCTCTTTGTCCTTCATCTATATTTGATAAAATTTGGTTAACAAGTTTGGAGTTATTTGGCATGTCGATTAAACCAAATATTTCATCTGCGTTTGCTTGACCTTTGTTAAGTTTTATATTGTTAATAACCTTTTGAGCTATAGCATTGTCAAACTTTTGCATTCCTTGTGCGTAATATTTGTCAGCTTCTCCTAATGCTTTTGCAGCGTTTATAGCAGCATTCATTTCAAGTTCTGGCATAGCTGCAAGGGGAGCTGCATCTCTAAAAACAATTGGAGAAGTTCCAAATCCCTCCTCTCCTGGAAAAAAGTCTGGTTCTCTTCCTTCAAGTTGAGCTAAAGGTTTGCCGCCTTTTGCTCCTAAAAAAGTTTTTCCACTGGCAATATCTTTAAACAAATTATCTATTTCTTCGCTGACTTCTTTCATCATTCTGTACCCTGTTCCACCTGTCTTACCATCAGATTGCATTTTTTTCATTAAAGCTTTAACTTCCTGTCTTGCATTATGTAGTTGTTCTAAACTTTTGAGATTTCCTCCCTCTGAAAGTTCCTTTAAATATGTAACAGGCTTTCCTTGATATTTAGTAAAAACATCTTCAAATTCAGCTCTTTCAAAAATTTCTTTAAAAACACTAGCATAACCTCTTACATGTTGTTCTATTATTGGCATAGAACCTGCATCTTTTAAAGCTTGTTCAGCTTCTTTATATAATGAATTTTTATTTGAATGCCAAACTTTATAAGATTTTTCTATAGAATCTTTTAATTGTTGTTTTAAAGCAGAACCAGATACTTCTCCCAAGTCCTGAACTGTATTCATTTCATAGACCATCTTCTTTAAAAGCTCATCTAACTTCTTATCAGAAATATCCATTTTTTTAGTAAATTCAACAGTGGCTTCTTTTAACTCTTGTCCAGCAGTTTTACCCACAGCTCCAGCAGAAATAAAATTATCTATAGTAGCGTTTGCATTTCCTATAGATTTGAAAAAATCATCCATGTCAGTTACTAAATTTGCACTTGCTCTTTTTTCTCTTGCACTTGCGCCTGTTACTGCTTCAGCAATTTGTTGAGTTCTTGATACTAAAGCTTTACCCAATGTTGCTTGAGTAACAATTCCTTTAGGTAAAGTAGGTTTAATGTTTTGTTTTTTAATTTCTTTTAAAACTTCTTTTTCAGTAGCTTTAAAATTTTTATCATTTATTCCTTTTTTAGCTGCTATTTGTGCATCTATTTTAAATATATCTTTTAAACTATAGCCATCCATAATAAAACCAGAATCTCTTATATTGCCAGTTGTTGCAGTTTTTCCAAAATATGTTTTAAAAATGCCGCCTAAAACTTCTGCAGCACCTTGAGCAACAGTACCAAGAATTACCTCGTCTTTTACCATTTTTCCTACTTCTTCTTCGTTTTGTAGCTGCACGCCTCTAGCAATCTCGTTTGATTCTTCTGCTGCTTTACCAATACCAGAACCAGCTCCAACTAACAAAGCTCTTCCTACTCTAGAGTCTAAAGCTCCTCTTAACCATTTTACACCTCTAAGGTATGGGTTAACTGCTGCAATAGCTCCTAATACAGGTCCAGCGTATCCAGATAAATCTGCAAAATCTCCAGAAGTAAATGCTTTATTTTCGTCAATGACAATATTTTTATTAGATGGTTTTAAACCTAAAGCTGCTTGGGCTGCAGGTGTTAGGGCAAGGCTGCCTTTTGAGTCTCTTACATATCCGCTTGAACCAATACCAGGAAAGTTATTTAATACGTTTTCTTTTTCAGAAACGTATTCACCATCTTCTCTATAAAAATCCTCAGCTACAGCTAACTGCGCTCTTAAAGCGTTGTTTTGTATACCTGTTTCGTAATCAAAATAAACTTTGTCGTATGCTCTAGAGCCTTCTCTTTTTGCAATTTCAGCTTTAGCTTTAGCGGTAGCATCTTCTGGATTGTCAGCGTTTACTCTTACTATTACACCTTCAGCCAGTTTTACATCATACTTTTCCATTATGACGCATCTATAAATATGCCGCCTGGTTCAGGGCTTGAATCAGAAGATGTTGAGCCTGGTCCATCTGGGACAAACTCAGCTGATACTTCTTTTTCTAAAAAATCTTTTAAGGCAGATGTTAAAGCATTGTAATCTCCAGTTTCTTTAAGTAAATCTGCTTCGGCATCAGCAGAAATTTGAGCAGCTCTTTTGGTTTCTGTAGCACTTCTTAAAGTTTCTTGTAGTTTTTGTTTTAAAGCTCCTGGCGTTGTAAGGTCAAAATCTTCTAAACTACCAGCTATTCTATCTGCGATATCTCTATCAATATTTGATATTGTTCTAGAAGATTCATTTAATATGGCTTTAATATTCTTTTGTTTTAATATAGTTAAAGCGTTTTGCGCCCTACCTCTTGCACTTTGGTCTGCTATGTCTTCGGGACCTAATCCAGCCAATGTCATAATTCTATCTTTTGCAACACCAAGTCTTGCTCCAAAACTTGTTATATCACCATCATTTAAAAATTTCATTACATCGTTTGTTAATCTTATTGTTGCATTTGATTCTTGAAATTCTCTGTAATTGTTTCCAATATTTACCTTTGCATCTCTAACAGTTTTTATAATATCATTTTTTCTAGCGCCGCCTTTTTTTATAAGTTCTTTTGCCAACTCTGCATCTCTCTTAGCGTCTAATTGTTCTTGCAACTGCCTTTCTTCTGAAGCTGCGGCACTACCAACTCCAATACCTTCTGCAATATTGCCATATTGAGTCAAAGCTTTACCAACATTTCTCATCATTCTTAGGTTGGCGTCGCTGTTAAATGCGTTACCAAGTGTTGTAAACAATTGCTCGGCTTGGTCGTTTTCTGTTGCTACTGTCATTCCTTGAGGTAAGTCAACATCTTCTTTATCTTCATCTTTCTTGTCATCTCCAGGCTCTGCTGCCTTAACTGGGTCTGCAGATGTTCCTGTTGGAGTTTCTTCTTTAGTTGGAGTTTCTCCAGGAGTAACTTCGGTTGCCTGTTCTTCAATAGGTTTAGCTTCTTCTTTTGCTATTTCTTCTAAATCTTTTTCTACTTGTCCAGTCGAAGCCTCTAATACAATATTATCTAACGTAGAAGGTTTTTCTCCGCCAGTATTTCCGTACTCACTTATTTCTCTTAGATTATCTGCAATACTTCCTTGTCCTGATAGTGGAGTATCAAATATATTCATATACTCATCTCTACCTGCCTCTTTTGCTCTTTTTGCAGCATCTCTTCCTCTAAATATGCCAACCATTCTAGAGCTGCCTAATCCCTTGACCGTATTAAATAATCCTTCAACTCCTTCCTTTCCCGCATCAACAATAAGTTTTAAAGTTTCATCTCCAAGAGATTCTGGATTTAATATTATGTCCTGCGCTCCAACTTTTATTGTGTCTGAGTCAACTACAGTTGAAGACCTGCCCAAAGCTTCTGTTTCAATAATGTTTGCTAAAGCTTGTCCATATTCAACATTTGGATTTTGTAAAACACCTGAGATAATTCTTGAACTTTCTCCAGATAACAATTCTTTAAATTTAATCGGGTCTATATTATAAATTTTGCCGTTACTCGTTCTATATTGATTTGGCCCTAATCCAGTGTCCGCTCCAATCTCTGAAATCTCTGGAAGGCCATCTTCTTGAGATGTTAAAGAAACTTTTTCTAAACTAGGCTCAATTACATTTATATCTGTACTTGGCTTAGGAGACATACCAACAATACTTCTTGCTTCTTCTTCACTTAGGTCAAAGTTCATCATAATAGCTGAAACCATACTTTCATCATCAAAAATCTGAGCAGTTGCTTGCATATATCTTCTAATATCTTCTGGTATCATTGATATATCAGCTTCATTTGGAAGCTCTGGTGGTGTTGCTGGCTGAGGGAAACTTGGATTGATTGTTGTATCACCTTGTTGATTAGCCAGAGTTGTAGTTTCTTGCATCTCTACAAAAGGATTAATATTACCAGAAAACTCATCTGCTCCAGGGCTTGCTATAGCTGGATTAACACTACCACCTAAAGCGTTGACAGCAGATTCAATAACAGCCATCGGTACTTCTGGCAACATCTCTTTAATATCTACTGAATTATAGCCTTGACTTACGTAGTAATTGATTAAGTTTGGTATATCTACCATTTGTCCAGGAGTAGGTTGCGTAGTTGCTACGTCTCCTTCTGCAAACATTCTTCTGTTAAGTATATTCATATTAAACGCTAAATCCGCCTTTTTTCAGATAATCTATCATTTCTTGGCTTAAACCACTCTGTTGTCCTTGTCCTTGACCAGCATTTGCGTAGTTGGTGTAAGTATTCATAAATGTACCTAAGCCTTCTGCTAATGGGTCTCTAGGCATACCGTAAGTAGTTCTAACATTTGAACTGCCTCCTTGATAACCTGGAGCAAATCCTTGAACAAAACCAAGAGCTTTCATCGGAGCAAATCTATTTCTTTCATCTGCTTGATACATCGCATCTATTTCAGCTTGTTTCATATCTCTAGACATTCTATCGTAGTCCATCAATTCGCTTCTTTCATCTCTGCCCATTTGTTGATATATACCACCTAATCTACCCATATCGCTACCGTACGAAGCGTAATCTCTTCCAAGACCGCCTAGGTCTGAAGATATACCTCTTATATCTCCTGCTGTAGTTCTAGCTATATCGCCTCTTCTAGCGCCTAATCCCATTATATCGCCTGCGTATCCTCTTCTAGCACCTGCCATATCTCTGCCAAGTCCAGCTTCAAATCCGCCAGCTCTTTCTAAGGCACCTCTGCCAAATTGAGATTCTTGTATAGCTCTGCTCTGAGCTGTATCAAATCCTTTAGACCTTATACCAGCCAAAGCCTCACCTAAACCTCTACCTAAAGCAGCTCTTCTATCTTCAGCACTTAGTTTAGCTCTAGAACCAAAAGCAGATTCTCCACCTGAGCTTATATCTCTAGCTCTTTGACCAATATCAGCTATCTCGCCTTGCTTGAATACATCATCTATTGTTTGTTGTACTACCTGTTGCTCAAACGGATTGTTATAAGCAGCAGAAGAACGTGGGTCAAATCCTCTTAACGAAGCTCTTTGGAAGTCTCTAGCTGATGGTCCTTGCTGACCAAAACTAGATTGTAGGTCCATTAATCCAGCTCCGTACTGTCCTTGAGCTTGGGATAAATATGGTTGTTGCATTTCTCCAGCTCTTCTATAAGCTTCTAAGGATTCACCTAACAAGCCCTTTTGTTGTCCAATTGTCCCCATACCTTCTAGTAAAGCATTTCCTTGAAAGTCTAAATATGGCTTGTATCCACCTATACCAGAATAAGCGCCTTCCATTGCTCTGTTGGCAAAGGGTGAAAATCCTGCTACACCTTTAGCTTGAAATGGATTGTCTAAATATCCTTTTTGAGCGGCAGCATACGCCTGATTAATCATTCCAGGACTATCTGGACCACCAAAATAGAGTTCTCTTACGTAAGGGTCGCTTTGACTGTCATCTCTTGTAAAGCCAGTAGCTATTGGGGCTACTTGATTACTTGCACCATAATTTTGAACTGCCATTATATTGCCTCAAAAATGTTCATAAGTTCGCGCATGTTTTCTACGCCTTTTTCTCTAGAAGCTTTACCACCTTTGATAAGCTCTATACCTAATTTTGTTTTTTTCATATCAAAAGCACCTGCGCCACGTGTAGCTTTAGCGGTCATTACAAACTCACCATCACTTAACATCGCTGGTATATCATCTGAAGTTCCTGTTCCAGGTCCTGCTGATTCACCACCGTCACGCATGTCTAATTCTTTAATTGCAGCGCCGCCTTGACTAAAATATTGAACAGGGCCGCCCATATTAAATTTTAAAGAAGATGGAGCTGGTCCTAAACCAAACTCTTCTCTTGTTCCTCCAGTACCTAAAGCGTTAGCTAAAGAGTATCTACCAAGAGCATCCATTGTTACTGCTGGGGTTGCAGCTAATCCACCTTGTCTTTCTTTGGCTGCGTCGTAAACTGTTTTACCTAGTAAAGCTGCTATTCCTGCTGCTCCCATATTACCTCCAAGCATTCCTCCAAGACCTCCGCCTCCTTTACTTCCTCCGCCAAATAGACCTCCAAGACCACCACTTCTTACTTGGTCGGATGATTTTCCTTTTAAAAAGTCTTCAATAAGACCAAGTCTGCTTTGACCAGGAGTTCCTCCGAATAAACCTCCTAAAAATCCTCCACCAGATTGTTGAGATGCAAAATATTCATCAACACTATTAAACTTTTGTCCATCTGCACCTTCTAAATATCCAGGCAATCCATCATACCCTTCAATATATTTTAATTTGCCACTAGTAAATAAGTCATCTATATCTGAAGCGCTAGGATTGTAAGAAGCGTTCATAAATCCGCCTTCTTGCTGACCTCCTGGCATACCAGGTATATTACCCATACCTCCACTAAATAAACCACCTATACCACTTCTAATGCTTGGACCAATTTTTCCGCCAAAGATTCCTGTTGCTCCTTCTGCTGGATTAAAATAACTGCCTATACCTCTTCTAAGACTTGGACCAATACTCCCTCCAAATATTCCTTTTGCTCCTTCTGCTGGATTAAAATAACTGCCTATACCACTTTTAATTCTAGAAAATAATCCACCACCTCCAGCTGTACCACTAGCAGTTTCAGCTCCTTTGCCTAAACCACCAATACCTTTACCTAGCTTACCTGCTCCGTAACTAAATGCACCTGCTTTTAAGGCATCTTTCCAGCTACCACCAGCTAATTTTGTAGTTCCAGCCTGTATTGCTGCTGACATAAGTGGCCCAACGCCAGGAATAAAGTTTGCTAAAGGTCCAATAACAGGAGCTACTTTCTTAGCTACTTTTTTAATTGACTTAAATGTTTTCTTTAACCAACCAAATTCAGGCATACCTGTAATTGGATTGATAGACATACCTTCTCCTACCTTGTATTCATCTGGAGATAGGCCTGCTGCTCGCAGTTCTTGCTCTATTCTTTGTCTTGTTTCTGGAGATATAACAGGTGGTACAACCATTTCGCCTTGAGCGACGTGAGCAATATACTGGTCTTCGTCGCGTCCTAGCCTTGCTAATCCTGTTCCGCTGTTGTCTATTCTATTCATATTACAATTTTACCCTTTATTTTCTTCGCTGTTAATATCTTCATCTATAGATGTTAACCAAAAAACCAACAAATATCTATCTCCTTCCTCTACTGCTAGTCCTCTGTGCATGTGTGTATAACTTGGAAATATCAAACCACTACCTGTAGGTAATGG
>Ga0187219_1001650_pt1 | contig 10645 bp, 15 predicted proteins | sample 13SPOviralmetaG_FD_130162 | JGI IMG/M metagenome (GOLD analysis project Ga0187219, IMG submission 130162) | Marine viral communities from the oligotrophic San Pedro Time Series (SPOT) site, San Pedro Channel, CA, USA - 13 SPOT_SRF_2010-07-21... | ecosystem: Environmental > Aquatic > Marine >... | reverse complement strand
TTCATCCTCGTCTAATTGATTTGTTTTCTGTGCGGATATTCCCACATAAGGATTATTAATAATTTTGGATATATTGTTGTCTCTGCTTTTTAATCTTCTTGTTATATTATCATAAGAAAAATTGTCCTTGTCTATATAGTCCCACTGGCCACCCATTTTAGGTTTAGCGTCCCGGCCGTGAGAGACACACATTATAATACAGGCTCTTACCCTTTTCTGTTTTCCATTGTCTATAAATGCTATTAAAGACTTTTTATCGGGTATAACATTACACCACCCACTCTTATAGTTTTTTTGAAATACACCACACTTACAGCACCTAATTAAAGAGTTATAGTTTGAAAATAAACAGGTATGCGTCACATTATCATTAGACATCCTAATATATGGAAGTTATTATATTTATATGATTTTTTGTTATACTATTTATACTTTCTTAATTTTTTCGTTGAAAAGTGGTTGAAGGTTCTTACAAAATACTACAAAACCTATGGTCCTATTATAGACGAAAAATAAATAAAATGTCTAATAGTATAACAATAATTCACATTTTTTAATCATAACTATTACCTGCTTCTTCAATCATACTTTCCAGATTTGCTAATTGGTTTTCGTGTGACCGCTCCATCTCCATTATCTTTCTCTCTGTTGCGATCATAAATGCTTCTTGATTTTGTTTTATCTCTTCTATTGTTTCTTTAAGATATTTAATAGCGTCCAGTGCTTCTCCGGCGTTGTCCGCGATCTCTTGAATATCCACAGCACGATCTATTTCTTTATTACTTAAATAGGTAAGAGGATTATAAACTCTTACTCCGTTGTCTGTATCAATTTTATATCGTGGAGTTTTGAGTGCTTTATAATCTATAACGTGTACGGCTGGTGTTAGTTTAATAAATCTGTTTCGTGTCGGCTCGACCGGGGGAGGACAGGGCTCGCTGGGCATTCCGTCAAAATCACACATTCTATATTAATATTTATTCTTTAATTTTCATTTCAATTTTTTATAAATAGCGTTAAATAATTTAAGTTAAAATGTTTTAATTAATTAATGCGTCATTTAGAATTATTTAGCGGAACACATTCTTTTGGTAAAGTATCACACGAAATGGGATTTGAAGTTATAAGTTTAGACAGAGATTTAGGGGCAGAGTGTCCATTAGGGTCAGGTTATAAATCTAAAAATCACATTAAGGAGGATATAATGACTTGGGATTATAAGAAGTATCCCCGTGGATATTTTGATTTAATTACGGCATCGCCCGTTTGTGCGTGGTGGAGTTGTATTAAATATTCCCATATTGGAAGATATTATACACGTGATAAAATTGAAGCAGATATAGATAATTTTGGAAAACCTATGGTGGATAAAGTATTTGAGATATTGGACTATTTTGATCCTAAATATTATTTAATTGAAAACCCCGACACAGGTCGTATGAAAGAATATATCCCTGATTGGATCCCATATTACATTGTCTTTTATTGTATGTATGGAAAACCCTACAGAAAGAGAACTCGTTTTTGGACTAATATTGAGGGGTTTGTTCCTTTAAAATGTTGTCATAAAAAACACGAAATAACAATAGCGAGACATAAAAATGCTATGGGTAAGAGCTCTAAATGTTCCACATTAGAGGCATATACAATCCCCGATGAACTTATTAAAGAATTATTTAAAAATATGAAATTATAATCTTTATCATATATATAATGTCAATTGCGAGCCAGCAAGATTTAGCGAATGCTGCCGATTTAAGAAATCAGGCATTTAAAGGTTATGATTTATTAAGTGGTGGGGATGTCACAGAGACAGCGAAGTCAGCTGCTTTGGAAGGTGTGGGGAGTGGATTACAGGACACGGGTTCGGGTTTAACGGGTGGTGCTGCTGCGATCGGTATTGCGAAAGGTGTTTCTAAATTAAGGAAGACATTCGGAGCAGCGAAAAAACCCCCAGCGGAAGAGGGCGGTGGTGCTGGTGGTGATGCTGGTGGTGCTGCCGGCGATGCTGGTGGTGATGCTGCTACAGACGCAGCCCTGGGCCTTGGAGATGACGCTGGTGATGTTTTACCGGCACTGGCGGATGCGGGCGGTGGTGCTGCTGATGTTGCTGCTGGGGCTGCTGGTGGTGCTGCTGATGCTGCTGCTGGGGCTGCTGGTGGTGCCTCTGAGTTTATCGCTGCTGGTGCCTCAGCCGAAGAAGTCCTCGCTGGAACGGGTATTGGGGAGACCCCGATAGGGTTGGGGGTCGCTGCTGCCCTCGGAATTGCGATGAGTATAGCAGGCTTCTTTGTCCATAAACACGCTAAAAAAGAGACGACTACCACGCCTATTGTTTCCACCCAGGCTGCCCCACAGAATTACTTTGACCAGTCGGGGGCGGGTAATGTGGCATAAATCTAAATATAATAAATATATAAAAATAAAATATTAGGGAATATTATAATGGCCCAGCAAGTCCAAAAATTCAGAGCCCTTCAAGGAAGTTTTAATTTTTCCGATAAAAAGTTTGTAGATATATCCATTCCGTCGGGGATTGGTAAAGTTGATTTGTCTAAAACAGACCTCGTTGTGAAATTTGATGTCGCTACATTATCCACGGGAGGTTTAGCAGCCGACGCTAATCCGCCAGTTTTAGACACGATTATTCGTGTTAAACGCACGGGTGTCACGGACAATCACGCTAATTTTACGCCGGCTGCTCTCGTTAGACACTGCGAACTCCGCTCACAGCGTTTAGGAGTTATTGAGAGTATTAGAAATGTTGATTTACTGAGAAATACATTAAAGATGTATGCTGAGGACGATGAGGACAGAGAGAGAGGTTTTAAGAGGACACATAATGCCAGTCAGAAGAATTTTACTAATTCTAATGGTGTGTTAGATAGTGTGGGTAAAGGGAATGAGAGAAGTGTTAATAGAACGAAGGATGTAGCTATTCCACTCCACGAGTTATTTGAATATTGTAAAAATCCTGCTTACGACACAGATAAAGACGGAGAGTTATTCGTCCATTGTGAAATGAACTTCCCGTCTGTGGATGTCCTACCGACTAATAATGATAATGCTGTTTTTACTAATGATGCTGCTGGCAATGGTCGGAATGCTGCTGGATATGACTTTGCTCGAGCGGGAGGTGGGAATCAGGTTTTAGGTGTGGATAGTGAGGATGACGCACATATGAAAAATATTGATTTAAGGTCGCTCCCCTCGTCTATCGCACTTAATCCTGGCTCTGTCACGACTGGTGCGATTGGATTAGGTCTCGTTTATAGAACATCCGCTCAGTACCCCGATATGCGTGACTGCCCATTCTTTGTGAACCAGGCTGTCTTTATTAAAGTACAGAGTAGCACTACACCAGCGAACGCACCCCAGGGTCTTATAACTTTGGAGGGTGTTATTCGTAGAATAGAAAAAGCGAATGGTGTTTCGGTTGGAACTAATTTAACCACACCCTCACCGGCGAGTGATGCCGTGGATTTAACGATTGCTTTTGTTGGTGGTGCTAATGGCCCGGCTATACCTAACGGCAGATTAATCACGAGTGTCACTATTGAATTGGCTGCTGGTGCTCAGAATGCTGCTGGTAATGTTGGCTCTAATGACAGCATTGCGATTAATGATGTGGAACTCCAGGTTGTTATTGACCCCGATAATTCAGCCCCATCGCCATATCCCTTTGTGACCTATATGGCCGAGGAGGATAATTATCCAGCCAGTCAGAACTTTAATAGAAATTATGATATTCCCGCTGGAACGAGGAATGTTTATATTCTTTTTACACCGCAGAACTCCGTCTCACGAGAGAATAACCTCGGATCATATCGCCTGACTATTGATAATGAGGACGTGTATGGTCGTGTTGTAAATTATAATTCCACTCTCCACCGAGATTTAATTAATCAAGTTTTCACTAACAGAGGAGATAGAGTTAAAAGTTTAGACCAGAAAGTTTTTAACAATAGAACATCCAGGGGGGGTCGTAAAGGTGGAGCGACTAACCACGGCGGTCCACAGGGCTCAGAGGTAAGAGTTATTGCTTTGCCGTGTCCTATTAAAAACGACGTACAAAAATTAGGCGTGGAACTCGCCGGCTTTGATAATACCGGAGCTCCTTCGAACCTCGCCGGAAGACACGTGGTTTATTACGAGCGTCTCGTGTCTAAATAGAAGAGAGACAAAATTAAATATATAAAATATAATAATTATTTAAAATAAATATAATTATTATATATAATGGCACAGGTTATGTATAATGAAGCACTTCCCGAGAATAATGCCCCAGCGGGCTTTGTCTCTAATAATACCATATCGTTTGTTATTAAAGGCGACGGATTGAAGTTAATGAAGAATTCACTCCGCTTTGATTTTGATTTAGAAGCCTATGGAACATTTAACGGAATAGGAAATGCTGGAAATATTTTAGTTAGACCTTTGGATAGAATTGGTATCAATAATAAAATCGGCGGACACGCCTTTATCTCTGAGATGTCGGTGGAGACCCAGCAGGCGGGAGTTATTGAAAGTCTCTCACAATATCAGCGTATGGCTAATGTTTTATCGTCAGCGACTATGAGCGAGGAAATGTATTACACGCAGACAGCCCAGGCCGAGGGTCGCCAGGTATGTGTAGACGGCGGTCGTTATGTTATTCAGGCACAGGCTCCTAACGCTCAGACATCCACCCAGGCAATCCCAGCCGGTGCTGCTCCGCTCTTAAACAGAACTCGTAATGCTGCTCTTCTCCAGTTATATCGTGGTTTAAGGCCCGGCCCTGACCTCGGTGCTGCTGAGGGTCTCACCGGCAGTAAAGTATGTGATGACCAGGCTGCTGCTGCTCCGGCTGCCCCAGTCCAGCAGGGTTTAGCGACTTTTGTAGCGGTTGCTAATCAAGACGCGACAGATAAAACAACACCCGCTCAATTTTCAATAAAACCTTTATGTTGTCTTAACCGGGCAGTCGGAGACGATATTAGTCTCGCTAAACAAGGTTTTATCCGAGTGGATATCACATTAGGTCGTGCGTCCTCTGTATTCCAGGGTGGTGATGCGACCGGCACCGCTGGCTATATAATTAAACGCCCACGCCTCCGTTATATGACAAGAATGGATGCTGGGGCACAGGGTAAAGTTATGATGAATACCAGCGTCCACCTTAAATCCACGGCGAACTCTCAATTCCATAACGTCCAGGCCCGTGTCCCACTTAAAGCGTGTTCGGGTGTAGCACTCACTTATATAGAGCAGTCTCACGCAGTGGACACAAGAGAGGACTCATTATCTTTGGAGCAATATCCACGGCTGGATAGATTAGAGTTTCTCTTCGCAGATAATAATAAGAAGTTTATCCAATATCCCATTACGGATAAAGACGCTATGAGAGAACTCGGGGTCCAGGCACTTTCGGATAGTGGAGAGCACCAGGCCACTCTTAACAGGGTGGAAGCGAACGACGGCACTATCCACGGGCTTTCATTCCAGCAGTTTATAGACTTAACTCAGACTAAATTTAGTGTCCAGCTCACATCCAGCTCACCTAACCTCTCCCTCCAGCCGAGAGATGTACACTTAATGTTTATGGGTCTGCTCGAACTTTAATCCCATAAAATTTTATCAGCGAAATAAGAAGGAGAGTTTTTTTTACCTCGTGTTTTATTATGTCTAATTTTATATAATGTTCTTCTTTTTTCAGCGTATTCTTTACCTTTGGTTCTTATATAACTATGGAAGTGGTTATATCTTTTATCTCCTATTGAGGCAAGTAAATTTCCCTCTTTATTAAACACGTCAAGCTTTTTGTTTTTCTTTTTGGACCTTTTAATTTTGACACCCAGTTTTTTAGCATTCTTTTGAGCGAGTTTAAAGTCAGCATTATTCATATATAATTATATTATTTTTTTTTAATGTTTTTTAGGTGTCTCTTCCATAAGTCTGCGTCAGCCGTCTTCTGTGTCGTGCCTCCCATAACGAATGAATACACCCTCGCCACGCTCCATTGCTGTTTAGTCATTTTAACACGGCGTGGTGCCTTTGCGTCTTTTTTACCAGTGGAAGCGACACGCACACTGGCGATGTTCCCTTTCCACGCCCCCGTACCACGATTATATACTTCTTGGATTATCTTCCGATCCACACCAGTCTTCTTTGATATAGCATTAAGAGAATGAGAAGAGTTAGGTTTGAAGTTATATTTTTTATTATATTTTTGTTTGTTGGTTAGAACCATATATAATATATAGAAATATTATATTTAGTTAAATTATAAATGCCTGGCCACTATAAGAAAAAGAAAGAAGAAGAAGACGAGGAGCCCCCTATGGATAAAATGGCGAAAGTTAGAGCAGCGAAAAAATCTAAACCGAAAGCAAAATCGTCACCGAAAGCAAAATCCTCACCGAAAGATTTAGCGAATATGTCGGACTCTGAATATTATAAAGAACATAAAAAACACCATTCTGCTAAACATATTAAGGCAATGAAGGAACTCCAAAAAATAGGAGCAGACCGAGAGAAGGCTCATAAATGGGTCGCTAAAAATATCGGTAATTAAATATTTTCTTCTATTCTAACCATTCTCGGTCGTGGAGTATCTATTCTTTTTATTACTCGTCTTCTCTCTCTTTTAGAAAGAATACGATGTATCTTTTCCATATCTTTATATTTTAAATCAAACTCCCCGAGGGACACACGTTGTAGGTCTCCGTCAAAAACCTCGTCGTTAAACTGACACTGACTTTTACATTTAAAGAGAGACAGGCACCATTTAAATAATCCCATTATATTATATAATATGGATTATATTTTATGTAATAATTTACCTATTGAATTGGCAGAAGGTATAATGAAAGATGTACACCGCCGTTATATGGATGACTTAATTATCGAGTTGGAGAATAATGTTGTTTGGATAAGAACGGCGGATAATGAGTATTCATTTTTAATAGGTAAGACGAGTAATAATCCGTATTATGTTTTAAGATCATATATACCTGCTAATTTTAAAGGTGGTAAGTTTAGTATATCTCATTATGTAAATAAAAATAATCTCAGGAATATATAAATGGATCAGACAAAATTATTCGGGTATAGCCCGATGCCCACGGCACAGGAGATGGTTAATAAAATGTTCCGAGTAGATAAGAAGAAGAAAAAGAAAGAAGAGGAGATATTCAAGACAGGAAAAGATAAAAAGAAAAAGACAAAAAAAAATAAAAAATAATAAATACATTATATATATAATGGTTGATAAAGAATTACCGATGGCCTTTGGTCGTTTAGGGTCTAAACGAAGGCTGGTGCCACGTATTAGAAAATTAATACCGACAAAAGAAATAAAGACATTCGTGGAACCTTTTGTTGGGAATGGTTCTGTTATGCTGGGAACCTCGTTTGAGCCCGGAACTAAATTAGTCATAAACGATAAAGATAGTCAATTAATAACAGGTTGGAAAGCATTAAAGACAGCCAGTCCCGCGGGTATAGAGAAGTATAACCTTCCCGGTGCTGGTGGAAATAGTCCGACAGATTTATCAAAAATGTCGGCGATTGCGAACTCTAAACCCACGACAGCACTCGGTAGGCTTGTTAAATATATGGTGCGTAGTCGTGGCACCTTTGGAGGAAATGATCCCACGAGAAGTGAAAAAATGAAAGTATATCGTGCTATTAATCCATATTTAACTTTAAAAAAACTACCGGATTATAAAGCAAAATTGAAAAATACGACGATATTAAATAAAGATGCGTTGTCTGTTATATCGCAGTATGACGGACCTAATACATTTTTTTATTTAGACCCGCCATATGAGAAGTCAGCAAAAGATAATATATATACAGCTACAAAAAAAGACGGAGAGTTTAATAATGAAAAATTAGCAGAGAGGTTAAGAAAGATAAAAGGTAAGTTTCTTTTAAGTATGAATGATAGTTCTGCGGTTCGGCGGATATTTAAAGGTTTTAAAATACGAGGTTTTACTCTTGCCCCTCAGCAGCGGAAAGCCGGAGCTCCAGGTTCCACGGCTCGTAAAGAAGTATTTATATCTAATTATTGATTTTAGTTGATATGAGTGTTGCTATTTGTAATATAATTTTTCTTAATTTATTTGTCTCTTGCTTTAACTTATTAATCTCATCTTGTTGATCTATAATTATATCGTTTAATGGTTCCATTTCCATATAGCACTCACATTGCTCTGCTCCGCACGGCTCCCACACCGGGATGTAGTCGGGGTCTGCCTCGCTGTCTGTCGTTGTGTAATCCATATTCATTTTTACTTTAACGAGACAAAATAAAAAATATATATAATTGTTTATTTTGTTGTTTAGTAAATATAATTGTTTAATAACCGAGTCGTGCCAGCTCGTTTAGTTCTTCTTCCATTCTGTCTTTAAACTCCCTATTCCATTTCGGCATAACTTGTGCTTTAAACATTTCTATTGCTTGTTTATCGGACCACATTAGAATAACGATTTGGCCACCCCCTTGCCCCTTCCAATCCTCCGCTACTCTATCGTACATTATGGCTATTTGGTCTATACTCATCAGGTTATTCCCTTCCGAGGGCTCATCGCACAGCCTATTCATAAATATCTTATTAAATGCGTCTTGGTATTCTCTAAACCAGGAATGGAATAGGGCGAGCCTCTCCGGCAGATGACCGTCGCCGGCCCACATATTTCTTCCGCCTGTTTTTTTATGACTTTTAACATATATTTCTAATGCCTTAATAGTGTGTAGCCTCATCGGCAGGACGGCGTTTTTCATTATCATAAGTGTATCCATCGTGGATAGGTATTGCCCATCCGGAATGTCTCCCCCCCCCATAGCGTCGTCTATATATTCCATATTCTTCTCGATAAAGATTTTCGCTTTTATGTATGTCCTTTTCATATACTTTATCAGTAGCTCGGGATCCGATCCCCGCTCGGGCATCTTTTCCTTGGCGTGGATTTCTTCTTTAACGGGCTTGCCGTCGCCCCACTCCTTCACCTTGGACTTGAAGCTTGTGGTGTGCTTTGTGCGACCCATTTTTTTTTGTTTTTTGTTGCTGGTTTTGTGCTATACCATCTAACACGAAAACTGAATCAATTTTCTATTAAATACTAATTCTAATATCTAATAAAAAAACTAACTAACTTTTTTTTTATTTTTTGTTTTTTTTCAGTACGGGTGGTCGCGGCCGATCGGGTGGCCGGGGGCATCCTTGGCGGAGCCGACGAACCAGTTCATTCCCGGGGCGATGGCGTAGGTGCCGTCGGGGAGGGTCTTCTTGGAGTCGCCCAGCAACTTATCCACCACCGCATCACTCCACATTCGTCGCCCCTCCATATCGTCGCCCACCGTTGCGGGTCCCGGACCGAGCTCTGTGGTGATGAAGTTTATGGCTTCTTCGTCCGTGTAGCCGGGGTGCTTTTGTCCCCATTTAATCATTTTGATTGTGCTTTTTATCACCCCGACGTTATCGATGAGACTTTGAAAATTGTTGTTGTATCTTTCTTCAATCCTCGCCAGGTGCTTGCCCAGGATGGCTTTATCTTTGTGGAGGTCCGGATGCTCCACGGGGGAGGCGGCGGCCAGGGCGGCGATCATATTACACGCCCGCGCCACCACTTCCGGTTTTTCCTGCTCGAGGAGGTCGTAGCCTTTCTTACACCAGTTCATTCGGTTCAGGTAGAAGCCTTCCGGCAGGTTGCCGACATTCTCGTCCAGCATCTCCAGGAGTTGCCCGAGTTGTTTTCCGAGAGTTTTGATGGTGTATAACGTGTGATCCGTCCAGTCGTAGGAAGGTTGTTGGAGACACATTGTTGGTTGGTTTTTGGTTTGTTGCTTTTGTGGTTCTTATAATACCTACTATAAGTGTGGGAAATGTGAATCAATTTTTTACGCTTTGGGGGGATAATCGCAGACACCTTTTATTATCTTGGTGGATAGTATAAATGGAAAAGCGGGCTATTAGCGATGAGGAAATGTTAAAAGACACACTTAATATGTATAAGAAGTTAGTTCAAAGGCAGTTGTTATTAATGAAGACTATAACAGATCTTAAAGGTAGGTGTGCGTCACAGGCTAAATACATTAACACGTTAGAGACAAGTATAAATAAAGAATTAAGTAAGTAAAAAAAGGGAGGGGGGTTTTTACTTACTTACTTTTTTTGTTTTTTTGTTTTAGTTTGTCTCTATGGTTTATATATGTTTAGTTGTAGCGGTAGAGCTCGAACCTCTTGTTCTGTCGTCGCTGGCCGTCCCCCCACGTCCGGAGCCGGGGGTCGGGGTGTAGCTTTTTAAGAATGTTTATCGCCGTGCCCGGAATAACCTCGCCCATAATATCCACCGCCTCGTAGCGGACGAGCCGTGGCTTGGGCGTGGTCCGCCACATCTGAGCCACGCCACTTTTGCTGATGTTGTTGAATTTTTTGAGCTGGGAGGGCTTGGGCTCTTCCACTTCGGCGAAGGCACGCCCGTTGCCGATGGCGTACCAGCGGTGCCATATTCCGTCGTAGCGTCCACACCCGTCCGGGAGCGTGCCGAAGGGGCAGCCCCCAGCCCGGCTTTTGATATGGAGAATAACCTCCGGTCGCTCCCGGTACTCTGTCACGCAGTCCTTTGCCTGCTTGGCCTTCTTGGTGGCCCAGGGCCGGTT
>Ga0187219_1001647_pt1 | contig 10647 bp, 13 predicted proteins | sample 13SPOviralmetaG_FD_130162 | JGI IMG/M metagenome (GOLD analysis project Ga0187219, IMG submission 130162) | Marine viral communities from the oligotrophic San Pedro Time Series (SPOT) site, San Pedro Channel, CA, USA - 13 SPOT_SRF_2010-07-21... | ecosystem: Environmental > Aquatic > Marine >... | reverse complement strand
ACGGGTGCATCTGTCGCTGAAATGGGGAGATCCGCATCTTCCCCAACCGGTGCGGTTTCAGCCTCGCGAACGATTTCGCGTGCAATACTCGGGATCGGATCTGGCTCTGAGTGGTACCGTCTGTATTCCTCTTCGTAGTCCACCCCCGTATTCGCACCCTTGCCGCCCAGGTACCCAGGCCGCTCATCTGCGTCCACAAAATGAGTCTCCACGGACCTGCGCGTTCCGTATACCATCACGAGTAGCGCCCCGACACCCAGTGCGAGTGGGACGAAGAATGACATTGCCGTTTACCACTCGATCAGAACTTATGTATCCCACTTGTAGATTGCCGCCGCCGCGGCCACGAGTAGAATTGCGATAGGTACAATTGGGTACTCCGTGGTCTCTGTGCCGAGCGCCACGGACTGTGGTGGTGTGACGAGATCCAGTTGGATGGTGGGGTTGCGGCGTTCCAGTGGTCCGCCAGAAGTCACAATCGGTTCTCGATGTTCTGCGGCGTCCGGGATGTCTGGAATGTCGGAGATGTCTGGTATTGGAGCCTCTGCATTCGGTATTTGAGAACTAGCCGCCATCGCAGTGACACCACCGAGACCGAGCGCAATATCTGTCTTCACCATACGTCGGGGACGCCCCCTAACTTTCGGCAACACCCGAGTTTCATTTGCTACCGCATCTGTTGCTGTCTCTACTGCACGAGCTTCGTTCACGGCTGCGCCGGATTCCTCTGCTGCACGAGTTTCATTCGCTGCCACCTCTGTCGTTGTCTCTGCTGTACGAACTTCGTTTGCCGCTGCCTCTGATTCCTTTAATGCCGCCTTAAGCTCCCCCTCCGACATACCCTCCAATTCATACCGAGTGTCATTGGCTGCAGCTTCTGCAGTAGACTCTACTGTAGTCTTTAGTGCCCGAGTATCGTTGGCTACACCTTCTGTTGCGTCAATTGCTGGTATCGTCCGACGAAAAGCTTTAAAGGCATTACCCAATCCTGAAATAATGTGTCCAATGCCCAAGGTTGCCACATCAATCAAAATACGACCACCACCATCGAGAAGCAAACGTGCTCGTTGCCTATCGTCATCTGTGAGAGCAGCCCGAGTTATAGGAACGGCTGAACCCACAAGAGGAATAATCGATGTTGATACTTCCAAAGTGGTGTTTACCACATTTTCAGTGTCGAGCCCGGCCATTTTTAAAACGCGTGGGAGGGTCGTCATACGGTCGTTATTTTCCTCTACTTTGTTCACCTCATCCGTAATTATCCGATTAAAAAGCCTCTCTTGCTCCATGGTCGTCCATTCATTCGCATCTGTCATGCTTACAGGTGGTGGTTCGCCACGTGTGTCCGACCGGGGTTCATCACGTGCGTCGAGGTAAGCGTTGAGAAGGTTTAGATCTCTTCCTTGTTGAGCCATTCTCTACACCCACTTTAGAATTATCCTCGTGTGTACCGGTACCCTTCATACATCAAGTAAGCAACACCCCCGACAACCACGACGCCCAGTAGCCCCTCCATCGCAGTTTGCGCGACACCACCGCCAACGACCCCCTTCACTCCACGCTTGGCGCTCTCCTCCAGTTCGTGCAGCTCATGCATCGCCGCGTCAAAGTCCTTATGGACTTCATTTTCGATCGTGCGGAACGGATCATTTGCGTGGTTCCATAGCCATTTGCCCGAATCTAGAAGCCATGGAAGACGGTTCAAAGTCACCCATGCAATAGCGAGTGGGGGTGCAGCGGGTGCGACGGTAGCAACAAATCGCGCCCCACCTTGAGCAACTTGCCCTCCACCTTTGACTGCATGGTAGACACCGTTACCGACGCGTTGCAGTACACCGCGGCCACCAGACGACGCAGCTTCACTCGCACCCCGCGCTGCCCCCTCCAAAGCGGGCGCGACGCTGTGTGTCGCTGTGGTCGCCGCCGGTCGTGCTGCGTCCGCGGCCGGTCGTGCTGCGTCCGCGGCCACCGTAGCCGCATCATCAATGATTGTCGTAGCTTTAGGAGCAGCTTTAGGAATTATTTTAGTAACGAATTTGAAGACACCCTCTACCAGTTCAGCAGCCATGGTAATTTACTAATATCTTAGAACTTTACAAGTCCTTGGATGACGCTGGGACCTGGACCTTTTGATTCATCTTTTCGAGTGCGGCGGCGATGCGTGGGTCGCCGCTGTTCGCGGCGTGAACGGTCATCACCGTCGCACCCAGTGCGAGTGCGAGCCGCATCTCCGCACTCATGTACATACCGGCACCGTACTTGATCATCAGCTCGTCAACGATCGGCTGGAACTCCGCCATACTGTCCTTTGTCACCCTCCCGAGGCCGGTCAGATTCAGACCCAGCGGGTTCCAGATGTCGCGGTGGATCGTCTCGATTGCGACCATGGATCCGTGTAGGATCATAGCTCCCACGTTCCCATCCTGCCGCGAGCCGAGCTGCACCTCACAATAGTGCAGCTCGTCCAAGATGTCCTCCGCCGACGACTTCACCGACACGTTGTTGCGCTTCTTCAAATGCGGGAACCGCTCACGGTACGCCCCGAGCTTGTCGAGGAGCGCCGATTTGTCGAATTCCGGTTGGGGGGTAGGAGCGGGACCGGTGGCCGTCGGAGTTTGTGCTCCCGCTTTGGGAACGCTGGTCAAGCGCTGCTCCTTAGCTGCCAGACGAGCCTCCTTCTGTACGTCCAACTCATTTGGCGGCTTAATTTTAGACTTCTTCCCCTCCACCGCGGCGCCGAGCGCGAGTGGGTCCAGTCCACTCATCTCCATGGGGTCCTTGTTCGAGGACGCCATCTGTACCTACTGCATATCTGCGTCAGAATTAACCACGCTTTTGAAAAGCTCCAGATACCGCCAGAACTTGTCGTGTAGCTCCTCCCTCGCACGCACAGCTTGTACGAGCTCCTGAAACTGCGCCGCGACGTCGCCTGGAATCGCCGTGTCATCAAGCATGCCAACCAGACCACACCAATCACGATGGTTGATCTTTGCGGAGTTTGAGCTGAGCACCTCTGCGAGGAACGTTACCTCAGCCTCAGTCCGGTCCCGTGCGAACTGCTCGAGGTCGACGGTCAGGTTCTCCTTCCCCACCTCCCGTGTCACCCATCTGGCCATATTGCCCAGCTTCTCCTTGACAAACGCACCCACTGTTGTCATGCTATTACGTAAAAAGGTAGCCCGCACCGGCTGCTATCACTGGTACGAGTAGAAAATGTGTGTTCGTCGCGTCGGGTTCGGACGACAGCAACGAGAGCGGTTTCATCGACCCGTCGTCGCGAAACGCCTGCTTGGGGAACCTTGCGAGGTACGCGACGCCGGCGGCGGCGGTACCGATGACGAACGCGCGGCTCGACGGCTGTGCGAGACCCAGGCGCACCATGATGCCGCGCACATCCGTAACCGCCTCGAACACACCTGCCATGCTCTACCACACTCTTAGAAAGTTTAGGTCCGTACGTATTGACGACCACGCGTGAAACGGGCAGTCGTCCTCGGCAGTCGTACGGGCGCATCTGCTTTGTACAAATTATCAGCCAGTTCCTGTGTACGACGACCTTCGACCATCGGCTGCCCACGATCCTCCAGCTCCCAGTTCTCCGGATTATTGCCTGCAGGCCTCCTACCCTCCGTCGCAGACGCGAACGGCAGCCGGAGGCTCGTCGGCCGGTTGTCGCCATTCGGAGTGAACGACCACGGCGACAGCAGCCCCGGTGCGTAGCTATCGCGCAGATCCAAGTGCCGACCCAGGCGCGGTCCGTCGACCTTGCCCTGGTCCACGAGGTACTTGAAGTGCAGGTCGTCGAAGGTGTTGATGCCCCACGAGTCGATCATCTGGTTGCGCAGCGCAAACTCGTAGTCCGTGTGCACCTGCTGGATGCGCCGGTTGACATACTCCGGGTAGATCTCCATGAGCCATTTCAGGTTGCCGGGCTTGCGTGGGTCGATCAGCGTGTTCACGTAACGGTCGAAGTCCGCAAGCTCCGCCTGGTCCTTCATCGCCGCGACGTAGTTGATCTCCTCGTCACTGATCGGGTCGGTGCGCATAACGTTCGAGTTATCAACATTCTCCTTCCCGGCCGCCTGACGAACCGCGGAACGGATCTGCATGCGCTCCTTCTGTGCGGACGGCACGTCATACTTGACGGGCTGTCCACCCTGGTAGTTGTAGTAGTCGGGCGCATCTGTACGACCCGCCCCTGGAGCTCCAGTGCGAAGCGCTTGATCCCCCTGCGGCACCGTGGGGGCCGCGTAGTGTGTGCGCGCGGCGAGCTCCGCGTCCACGAGACCGGCGCCCATTGCGAGCCCAGTGTCGGGCACCGCGCCTTGACCGCCCGCGCGACCGTACATGCTCATAGCACTTGGACCTCCAACATCCATTCCCATGGTTCTGATTATACTTCAGAAAGTTATCCGCGCGTGACAAAAAGTCGCAGCCAGAGCGTCACACTCTTCGCATCCGTACACGGCTCGCCGTTCAGACGATTGATTTGGATCGTGAGATTGCGCACTGTGCTGTTTGCCGCATTGATCTCCTTCGATACAAGCGGGTCACTGCAGCTAGAATGTCTCGTGTAGTCCTGGAATAGCATCCCCAATGCCAATTTATTATCATCCTGAGTATCTCCCACACTGTTTGGATAGTTATCGTGCGTCCAAATGAAAGGCCGTGCATCCAAAGTTGCTAATGCAGCGAAGGCGCCATTTGTGTACTTATCGTTGCTCACAACACTCTCCCCGAGTTCGGGAATTCGCAGAATTAGATACGGATCTTGTTTGTGAAAGCGATCAAGGTCTTCCTCGATTTTATCGACCATGCGAGTGGTAACCACGTTGATAGATTGACTTGAATTACCGGCGGTGTAGGTACCGTCGGGGTTTCTTAGTCTGCTTTTGCTGTCGACGTGAGTGGTTAAGTGCACCAGGTCGCGCCGAACATCGTATCCGATCAACTGTGCCCGAGTAATTTGCTTCACACCATGGTCGAGTGCGGCGTGAAAATGCCACGGCGTCTCGAGGGGCTCCGGAGTGCCGTAAACATCGCCACTATTCGCCCAGTGCATGTGAGCCACAACGTCGATCCAGTGTCCATCGCACTCGTCACGCATCCATAAAGGTAAGTTAGAAGATCTAGCCATGTGTCGCCAGTATTTTGAACCATAGGTGGATGCGGCCGAAGTGTGCCGCTTCACCCACACGGTCTGTAATCTGCACTGTCATATTCCGCAGAACGCTATTTGCCGCGTCCAAATCGTGCACCACAATGCCACTCGTCGGCTCAAACATGCTATACTCCACTGCACCGACACAATTGTCGCTACTCGAACCACTGTGCAGTATCGCGAACGCTCCGTTTGCATGGCGATTGTTGCTCACGACACGACCCTCCAGTTCGTTCACGCGCAGGATCATGTAGTCGTCCGACCGCATCTCGTGTGCGTGGTGCAGACCCACGCGGCGCTTTCCAGCTAGCGCGTAACCCATCAGCTTGACACAGCTGACACTTTTCACACCGTGGTCGAGTGAGACGCTGAGACTCGTATCCGCGCGCCACGGTTTTGTGGTGTACATCGGGTAGAAGTTCCGCTCGTCTGAGCGGGAGGGTGTGGTGAGTGGTGTTGTGACGCGATTGCGCTTTAGCAGAGTCGCACGGTTCGCGTCCGCAGTTACGCCACCATCGAGCGATTTGGTGTAAATGGCGCTGTCGACCGGCAGGTTCACCGGCAGGGACGTGCAGTCCACTGTCCGGTTGAGCCGCAGCGCGTAGTGTGCGATACCGGACTGTCGATACTCGGGGAACGAATTGAATGGTGTCGTGACCAAAACCTCACTCACTATACCAGGCCATGTACTAGGATTCTCCAGGAAATTATATCGACGATCAGAAGCCTGCCCCCCGTCTGATGGCTCAAGATAGTTTTGAAAAAAAGGACTCGGGGTTGTTGCGGATGCTGCGCTGCCGTAGTGCCCGGTGTAGGAGATAGCATTATCATAATTGAAATACGTAAGACCACCCTGAGGACCGCTAAGAGTAATCGTAGAGGATACCGAGCCGATGTCCGCAGATGCATCACGGGTCAGGGGCAGTTTCTGGTTCGTGCCGTTGTGAATCTCGTCGACTGTGACCTTCTCAAGAACAGTGAGGTAGTCTGTATGACCCGTTGTTGATGTACTACCAATGCGAATCAGGTCACCCACTTGAATATTATGAAAGGTGTCGTGGGAGTATGTGTTAGAAACCCCGTCCGATTGCGACCCCGCTTGGAATGATGTGGTGGTTACCGCCTCGTACTCCTTGGTCCAGGTCGGCATGATCCAGTCCGTCGCGGTTTCGACGACGATCGCATGCCTTCGGTTTTCGGGGTCGAGTCGAACGCTTTGAACACAGCAGGCAAATTGGTCATCAAACGTGTACGGTTCCTTAGCAAAATCCGCATCTGGTTTCGTCACAAAGACATCCACCCACTTCTCTCTGCACCCCGCGCGCATTTTCACAAACGCATTGGAAAATGCCCCTTGCAACACTTTCCAACACTGGAGTAGAGAACGCACACGATGGTATGGTGGTGGCCTCTCAGGCTGACGTGGACGCTGCTTTTCGTGACATGGAGCACCTACTTGCTGCACAGCGGCCTGTACATGTCGAGCACCATGGCACTTGTGTCGGCTGTGGTGGAGGCAACCTCGTCTACAACGGACCGGGCTCTGGAAACCCCGGATCCTGTATCTGTGACGATTGTGGCATTGTGCAGCCTGGTGACATCTTTTGGGAAACGATGTATGGACGTAATTTTTCGACTCGATCAAGCAACTATAAGCGAGTGCATCACTGGCATGAGCGGATTAGCCAGCTTCTTCTTATGGAGTCCCCGATCCCTCCCGCGCAAATGCTTCAGATTGCTGAGATGCTATGCGACGGCACACACCAAATTATCAACAAAGATACCGTGCGCTCGGTACTCCGATCTCTGAATCTACAGCTCTACATAGAAAAGTGGCTGCAGATCATCTTCCGCATCACGCAGATCCAACCACCATGCCCGGGTCCGTTGGTCGTGCAGCAACTCGACGCGCTCTTTCAAGAGCTGCAACGCCCCTTCGATGCTTGCAAGACACCTGCGCGCAAGAACTTCTTAAACTACAACTACGTCTTCTGTCGCCTGTTCCAGAAAATGGGGTGTACCCAATTTGGTATGTTCTTCCCATTGATAAAGTCCAAGCCCAAGTTGAAGTCATTGGACGACATGTGGACATCTATGACAGATTCTCTTAACTGGCCAATCACACCGCTGATACAAGTGGCGCCGTTCGCTGTGCGGCTTGAGCAACCTTCCCTTTTGCTACAGCGCTTAGGCTCTCAATGCGCATTGCCAATTCCGGTTGCGATTGAAATAACGCCATTGAAAATGGTATACCAAAGGTGGGATCGTCATCGCGCAAAAGACCAGACACGGTCGCCAAAGCGGCCCCATTCATACCCACCTGCACCAGAGTTTCAAAGACTTGGTTTGCTAAGGAGGCGTCTCGGCTGAACTTCGGCAGAACGGCCTCGATTACAGCACCGATACCGATGCCGAGAACAGTGTGGGTGACAGACACCTGAATGGACCGACTCGTGTTCATAATCTACCAAGGCTCTAGAAATTTTAGACCATCTGGCTCCATGGCGCGGGCATGAAATCCTTTACAGCCAACAAGTCCGACGCACTCTGTGGCCCGTCCTTCGGTGGTATCGGATTGTCGGAAGTCATCGACGACTGCCAGTATTCCTCACTGCCCATGTGGAATTCACCCGGATCGCTCGCCTTCCACCAATACAGCATTTCTAGTGGATTGACCGTGTGCTCCGGACACGTGTCGATCACCATAACCTCATTGTCTTCCGTGTAAGCGTCCAGGAGTTGCGCGAATGCATCCTTCGTCAAAAAATCCCCGAAATCCTCCCACAGCGCCTCACGCTGACGCTGCTGAATGGTCTTCATAATAAAGCAATAGTCGGTGTTGCCGCGAAGTGTCGGTGTAATTGCCTTCGCGTACTGTGTCGTGATGAGTACAAACAGTCTGTAGTGCCGCCCTGCGACGAAGAGCTCCATCAGATTCGCGTCGTACTTTAACCGCTGATCACTGATCACGTCGTCGAGCAGTACGAAGAAGGGTGCCTTCGCGTCCTTCTCCTCGTCTGTGAGACCATTGTCGTTCAGTATCTTCTTCTGTCTCTTAAAGACCGCATCTAAAATCTCTGGTTCGTACTTGGGGTAGATGTACTTGGCCGGGATGTACTGCCGCCAAAATTTATTAAGTTCGTCAGTTTGTGAAATAACGATACCCGCTGGTATTTTGTCCTTCATAAGGTACATAAGATTCCTAAACACCCACGACTTACCCGTCCGTCGCTTCCCTACGGCGACCACGGTACCGTCTAGCTTGATTGTCTCTGGGTCGAATTCGGTCAAGTCTGGGAGAATGACCTCAGCGTATTGGTCCGCAGCGAGCACGGGCATAGTGGCATGCTTGCCGTATGTGACACCCTTCGATGGCTGTGTGGGTGTAGCGGGTGTTGCATTTTGCTTCTGTGTAGTAGCGACCCGTGGGTTCGTCTTTCCCACTGCTTTCTTGTCAGATTCCGGTGTTGCTGCCATATTTATAATATCAGTCAGAAAACTGACGCTCGACGTCGACACTAGGCACCGCGTGTGTCGGGTCCTCGTACGGCTGTGCGAAGCTGTATTGCTGCGTGGCGAACACCGGTATGTTGCACTTGACTTCGAGCTTCATGCGCTGGGAGATTACAGAGATGTCCTCAAAGCTCCAGTGGATTCCAAATTTGTCACCACCGACGCCAGTGTATACCTGATTCGCGTAGGTCGTGGCGGCAACAACGTCACCTGGGGCCACTGTGCCGTTGGGAATGACCGTGCCCGTTGTATCACAGATGTTAATCTTTCGCGCGAATTTGCCACCCATGCCATCCCATGCAAACTTCGAGGTGGTCATTTGCACCGAGTGTCCAATCAGAGCACCTGACATCTTGTCGTACTTTGGCCGCACAGTGCGAATCTGGAGCATCTTCACTTCATCGTGTGAGAGATTCTTACGTCCAAGGATTTTGAGCTGGTTTGCCTGCACGAAGGCCAGCAGCTTGTCGTCAATTGCCTCCAGCATAGTTGCAAATGCTGAGAAATTTGGGTTGTCCTGGCCATTGATAGCCCCGTCTGTCAAGTCCAACGAAAACTTGGCCTTGTGCACATCCGTTGGGCCCCACATCGTTCCGAAGTTGCCGTCCCCGGTCACCCGTGGCCAGTTCGTCACACACGCCGGTGTGACAATGGCGACGTCAGTGCAATGTGGCTGCAGCAGCATGTTGATGGCGACTTTCCCGGCTCGATCGGCGCCGAGTGCAAACGTCACGTCGTTCGTCGGGAAGTCGGACCACTGTGTGTAGTTGCGGCGTGCGTTCATCGAGAGAAGTAGCGACTTGGTAGCGGCTGCAGGCGAGTACCCTGGTTGTGGCTCAGAAAATCGAGTGTGTCTGCAGTGGGAAGGAACTGCAAATGGTCGCGCTCAATGGGAAGTTTCACGGAACCTTCCGATGTCTGGACTGTTTGGTAAGCAACTGGACCCATTGCTGCAGCAAGTCCCTGTACGTCGACCTCTGCACTGTTCACAGTTGGCGTGCCCGAGCCAAAGTGGGCACGCAGACCGTCTTCCCGATACGCGAAGTCACCACCTCTGCAAACACCTCGCTCCACGGCATTCAGAATGCCGTTGAACGTGGGCGTCAGATCTGGCCGCGGTTGGAACTCTTGAACGCACTCGCCGTGAAACAGTTGCGTCATTCTTTAACGTTACGTTTAGAATTACTCGTTCGGGTCTCCACACCGAGACATGCAGTAGTGCTCCCTGATACATGGCATAAAGTTGCCGCGCACGCGACACCAACTGTGCATCGCTTCGTGGATGAGTGTGCCTACAAGTTCGGGATGTGTCATTTCACAGACACCGCATATTTCTATGGTCTCGCCATCGGTGCGACCGAGCAGCGTTTCGTCGTCGTAGAATAGGATCGCTTCACGAATACGTTTCTTGGCCCCGGCGTCGTCAAAGGCAATCTGCTGCGGTTTACAGCGATATTTACGTACCGCGTAGTTAGAGAACCGCCTCTTCGCCAACACGAGTCGTTCATCAAACACACGACGGGCTTGCCACTTCGCCAGCGACAGGCGTTTCTGTGTCACGGGGCGACCCTCTGTCTCCGGATAGATTGGGTAGACGCTGTCGCTTGGTACCTCCAGGGTGTGCCTCGTCTTCATCGCTTTCCTGTGGATCAGAAGATGGTAGTGGAAAAGACGGGTCGGCGAGCGTCCAATATGCGTAATCCACGGAACGTGAGAGCGCGTCTGCGAGCTGTGTCGCAATCTTGGCTTTGTCTTCCTTTGCAAGTGGTGGCGGGCCGTCGGCCTGTGCTTGCATCGCCGCGTAAAATTGGCCGTAGTAAGTGAGCAAAAAGTCGAAACATGCGCGGTCGCGCTTGACACGGTACACGACCATGCCCTCTGGCGACCAACAGATGTAGTCGCACCACTCGCGGTTGCAGATCTCCATAAGAGCGTTCATCTGCTGGTAGTAGTGGCCCGGGACCTGCTTGTGT
>Ga0187219_1001646_pt1 | contig 10657 bp, 19 predicted proteins | sample 13SPOviralmetaG_FD_130162 | JGI IMG/M metagenome (GOLD analysis project Ga0187219, IMG submission 130162) | Marine viral communities from the oligotrophic San Pedro Time Series (SPOT) site, San Pedro Channel, CA, USA - 13 SPOT_SRF_2010-07-21... | ecosystem: Environmental > Aquatic > Marine >... | reverse complement strand
GTAGAAGCGTCTATTGATATTGCCCTTAGCCGTAAAGTGTTTAGGCGCATACCTCTTAAAGTTATCAATGTCTGGCTCTGGCAACTTCTTTCTAAATGCCTTTTTGTTCCCGCCATACATAAGCTCTTGCATATACCCGCGCGACTTCTCTTGCGTCCCATCGAGCGACTTAAAGATCAACGCGCCCTCTGGGTCATCTTTAGAGGTAGCAAACAGCATCATACCGTTGCGTGTGAACACGGTAGGCCCACCCTCGATGTGGTTATCCATTTCATCTTTAACCTTCTGCCTGACACTCTTGAGAGAGTTGTTCATAGCTAGAGACGTGGCGAATGGGATTTGATCCCTCACCATAGTCTGTAGGTCATTGATGCAATCAGTGAACTCGTACTTTATGTCTATCAAACTGTAGCACCTCGCAGTTGCCGACCATCTCGCTCACTTTACCACTGCTAGCATAGGCTTCGCAGAACTTCTGCGACCAATTTAGCGTTGCAGCCATCACAAAATTGACTGCCTGTTGCTCGTAATCACGATCTACCAGTTCTCCAAAATCAAGATCAGTCCAATCTAAAACTTCAGCGTGATGTAGTCGGTAAACCAGCGTCAACCAATTCATGTCGATCTGGTCTACATAGCCCGCTAGGTCGCCCATCACTATTTCAAGCACTTGACCGACGTTTAGGTTAAACGCTAAAAATGCTGGCATCTCTTCTACTAACGAACAGATTAACTTGTCCTTTGACACATAAACCAAATCACTCATCTCTGTACCTTATCACCTCAAGAGCAGGCTCATCATTAGTCACAAGCGCCACGACGCTGAGATCATGTAGCACCGCCATATCTTCTTTAAATCGTAACGCCATGCGCTCGGCAGCCTTTAATGCCACTAAGACTTCCTCTGTCTCATAGCTCCCTAACAACTCATTCACATACTTAATCCCCAAGACGTACCCCTTGATCTTTTATCTGTCGCTTTAAGTCCGCTATGGTCTCAAGCAATTCGTCATGCTTAGGTTTACACACTTCTTGCTTCGATTCCCATAGCCATTCAACAAAATCTCTGCCGTACATATCAATCATATATAGCGTGTACTCACCTAAAGCCCCGTTCCTGTAACGATTGCAGTATCTGCACTGCGGATGGATATTTTCCTCGCGTAATTTGTGTTTCTTGTGAGCGCGTGGCACAAAGTGACCACCATCAAGATCTTTCCAGCTCTCTTCTTTACCACACGTAACACACTGGGCGACACCAAACGCATTAGCCGCTTTCATCCTCACGAGCTTTTGTGTCAGCTTTGCAGCCTCGTCCAATAGAGATGTCGTTGTCCGTTTACGTGCCACTCGTAAGCCTCATATATTCTGACTGCGGGGGGTTACTCAGCTTCACACCGTGATCCAAGGCCCATGCTATACATTGATCCATAAAGTCCGTCATCTCGCCCGTGTCGAGCTTAGAAGTCTGTCTCACCTGCCCTTCAATCACTGTCTGACCTATAGTCCTGTCCTCTGTTCCCAGAAACTTATAGCAGAGTAACTCTTTCATGCGTTCTTCACAGATATCAGCCCCCCTATCGGAGAAATGCTGTGCCATCTCTCGACACCATAGGTGAAACAAGCTGTTCTGTGACAGCGAACGCTTCGACTTGTACCTTTGCGGCTCCCACATGACTGGATGATCGCCAATGAACTCTGCTTGAAGCCAACGCCTAAAATGCTCGACGCGCTCGTCAATGTGACTCTTATCTTTTATTATCCAAAATTGTCCCATATCGCCTCCCCTATCACCGTTGCTATCTGTGGAACGATTGCATTGCCTAACCCTTTAAGTCTGTGTGACCTAGCGGGAATCCCATTAGCCACTCGACCCACATCGGGTTCAACAGCCCATGTATTTTCTCTTGATTGTCTGTGTGCTGTACTGCCACGTCCAGCGTGTCCATACTCACTTTGCCGTTCCTTATCCTCCCGCCGATGTAACCTCCCTTGTAATCCCTGGATGATGGGGTCGGCCACATCCGTATAGGTTTGCTTGATAGACTGTCCTTTGCTGCAGCGCCCAGACTCCACCCATGCTTTCCCTCTACGTGGCTCGGAGCGATACCCTCCCCGCCGGTCATCGCCGTTGGGGTAGGCCACAATGAATACTCTGTCTCGTCTGTGCGGTGCGCCAATGGCGCTAGCTGGTATACAGTGCCATTCCGCATCATACCCGACCGAGGAAATGTCCCAGAGAACTCGCTTAAACCAGTCTCCCCCGTCTCCAGTAAGCAAGTTTGTGACGTTCTCAAACACGGCGCACCTTGGTCGAATCTCCCCAAGAAGTCTGGCGCACTCTGACCATAAGCCACTGCGCTCACCCTCAAGTCCTGCTTGTTGACCAGCGACTGATAAGTCTTGGCACGGGAATCCACCTGTGATGATGTCTGGGTAGATGCCGTCCCGAACAAGTCTATCTGCTGTGAGTTCTCTAACGTCGTCATATATAGGCACCTCCGGCCAATTCTTGCGTAACACCTTCTGACAGTATTCGTTAGGCTCACAGAACGCTACTGTCTCCATTCCCGTCGCCTCTAAACCCACACTAAAGCCGCCTATCCCGCTAAAAAGATCAAGCACCTTCATTCTGCGTAGCCGCCCGTCCTGGGGATCTTCACACGAACATTCCCACTGCTAGCTTGGCGTTTGAACGTCTGTCCCTTTCCCTCCCATAGATTGATCGTTCCCTCAAACGGCGCGTGTCGTTGCTTGGCAACTATCAGCTTGAAGTTAGCCTGCTTAAGAATCTCTGCCCCCTTCTCACCCAAAGCGATTCCCATTTCTTGCATCTTTTCGTACTCAGCTTTCTTCTTGTTATGCCAGCAGATAAATAGGATGTGAGCCTGATCTACAATCGTTCCCCCGCCTCGCACATCAAATCTTGTCGGTATGTACTCATCCCCACCGCTTTGTGGCTTACGGACATGATGAACGACAGCAATGTGGATGTTTAAGGCATCAGCCAACCCAACGAGCTGATTAACAAATAGCCGTTCACGCTCTATGTCGTCAGTCACACCACAGAACTGTAGGTTATCTACAACAACCAACTTGCAGCCTGCGTCAGCCAACGCCTCTATCGAGCCAAGAGCCTCCAAGGGAGTGACTCCTCCCAGAGCACGATATAAAAATATGCGATTTTCACTCCACCCTAAGAAATCCTCAGCAAAATCTAGGGTGACTTTATCCGTAGCACCTGCTTGCTTGCACATCATGTGAGCAGTGTCGCTTAACCGCATCTCAAAACTAGCGATGCCTACCTTTACTTGCTGTGCCATATTGACCGCAACTTGCGAAATGATCGTGCTTTTCTTATGACCGTTAATGCCTGCCCACACGGACAGCTCGCCCTCCCTAAGCCTTACAAGGTGCTCTGTGTCGCTCCACGGTAAGGGATACCCCACCTGCTCTGGATCGGCTGTTACGCGAGCTAGAAACTCATCACGTATCTGTGGAATAGTAATGATGTCAGCAGCCTCTGACTGACGATAAATCTCTTGTAGCTTCCTATCGGTGAAATCGAACCGACGCGGTATGTTGTTCATATTTCTAGTCCTCCCGTTGAGATTGTGACCGACACGTCCTCCCACCGACGTTGGCGTATCCATGTGGCTGGATGGGGGATAAAACGTGCCTCTTTGCTGAACTCGTATGTAGTAAGACCAACGGTTGCAGCTTTCTTATCTTGTTGATTTAACGCGCCCCACGCTTGAGCCGCTGGCTTCTTAGCAGTCTTCCGAGGGTACGCTGACCAGAAATCGTCGAATCCGTCGTTGGTCTTTTTCGCTTTCGGCTTTTCCTCGACTCGGATTGGCTCTCTTTGTGTAATGCACAAGTAGTATTCATTCGACTTGCTGTACCTCCGCTTCCGTTGGATTAACCCTAACTCTTCAAACTTCTTTAACGCTAAGGCAACAGTCTCTCGGTGCGCTCCGCTTCGCTCTACAATGTCTGTATAACTTGGGAAGCAATAGCCTTCTGCATCTGCCCTATCTGCTAACGCGATTAAGATCGCTTTTTCAGAGGCGCGTAGCCCCCGCACTTCATTGAGCGCCCAGCTCACCGCCGCGATACTCATGTGTTATCAAGTAGCTCATCGACCCATCCAAACTCTTTGCCACCTCGAAGTAGCGCCTGGCGGTATCGTTCCTTGTCTTCTTTGCTGACTTTTCTACCTATCTTTCTGTCAGCGTTCCATATTTCAACTACAAAGTCGTCCACTGTGTGATCCCTAACCTTGTGGAAACCTCTGTGGTTATCCATTGAGTCGGGGAATAAGTCATCATAAGTAAGATTAATTGCATCGAGAACGTCTGTCGCACCACAGCCAGCCTTACAGTGGATGAGAATGCGCCCGTCTTCTTTCTCCCTGACGTGTAGGCTAGGGCTTCTGTCATCGTGCGCTGGGCAAACTGCCACCCACTGATCGGCAGAAGTCTTTCTTACATGATCAAGCCGCTCTAATATTTTTTGTACGGACATAATTCTGTTATATACTCCGCTTGGGACTCCTTCCCGCTCCGTGACCCTTTGCCCCTTTCATAGGGGCTTTTTTATGTCAGCGCAAAGAACTCTTCTAAGGTAATGCCAAACACGTCACAGAGATCCTGTATCGTGTGTAGCTTCATGTTTTCTCCATTCTTCCACCGTGAGACTTGCTGTGGGGCAACCTCCAGCTTTTCAGCGATCTCCACGTTAGAAAGCGCGAACCGAGATTGGGCGACACTCAAGCATCGCCCGCAGTTGATGTAATTCAAAACGGGATGTCCTCGTTAAGAATATCAGCCGCTTGTTGCGCAGGCTTTGGAGCCTGCTCATCTTTTGGCTGTACCGATAACTTAAAATACTTCTTACCGGTTTTAGCTTCATTGACCCAACCACTCAGCCAATAGTCCTTGCCATTCACATCAATACTACCTTTAAAGTCTGGGTGCTTTTCAGACTTCTTGTTTTCCTCGCGGAACAATACTCCGCTGTTTCTGTTGTCATATTCCATTAGCTACATCCTTCCGTGCTTTGCTAAATTCAGGATTAATTTTACATCTCTCCCGCTCTTTGGTGGTAAAGAACCCACCCTCTCGTGTGGCAATGAACAACTTAGACATGGTTTCATCATCTATGTCTTTCCACTGCCCCGCTAACGCATACCAATCCTCGTTAGCGATATGACCCGCCGCGCCGTAACACCAGTCGATGTTCTCACGCAGTAACGCCATATACTCTACCCACTGCTTCTTTGCCGATACAGTGGCTTCCTCCTTGTAGGTCTCATTCCGCTCGTTGTAGTCATCAGCCTCATCCTCGCTGTAAACGTGGCCGTGCAGACCTACTAGCTTCAGAATAACTCTGTCCTTCGCACGCTTTTCAGCCATAGCGTAAGGGTAAGAGTTCTTGTTGTTGTACTCAGCAGCCTCTCCGATTGACCACTCTTCTCGACCGTTGAGATGTCCGTGCACTAAAATAGCCACACGCTTTTTCTCCATGTCGTTAACAAGAATAGTGGGTGCGTCAAAATTGACTCCTGCTTGTGCGGCTACCCTTTCTAGGGTTTTGTGATACAGCACATACGTTCCGTGACAATCCCATCCAGCCGACTCAGGCGTCTCGTCAATATCTCTGAGCACCTGTTTGACCCGCTCTGGGATGCTTTTTGTTTTACTCATTCCAAGGTTCCTTTTTCTCAAACACCTCGTCTGCGTTTAGTACGACGTAACCATGCCAAGTGCAGGTGTGTATTTCGTACTCCGTGATGTCGCTAAACCCCTTCTCACCCCAAAACTCAAATGGCTCTTTGACTTGCCACCACTTGGCTTGGATTTGTACATCATCGAGATCAGCAACTACCCATAGAACGCCATCGTCATAATCGTCGATTGGTGCTCCCATGAATTCTTCTGAGTTCTCACCTATCTTGTAGGCGTCCTCAACTGCAATTTGTATTATCATCTTTACCCCCAAAGTATCTGGCTTGATGGCGTACCAGTGCGGGTAAGTCTTCCTGCTGGAACTCGTCGAACTGGAACTCTACAGCCAATATATCAACAACTTCGTCTTGTCTGAAGCCTCCCAATATCAGGCACTTCGCGCGCTCCCAAACGACAATTTTAAATGGCATACAGCAGTAACTCCTCCTAGTGACAGGACGAGTACACTACAACACAATTATGTTGTCAACGAATTTGTTTAGGGGTGTTCTACGTGGAACTTAGGGGTACTCACCCATGCGGATCATGTGGGTGACTTCGATGGCTCTGTTGCCAACTTGCTTGGCCCATCGGCTGTCTAAAAACTCTGCTGCAGCTTTGTGATATTCACCACGCTCCATTGCACTTAACGCTAGCTTGAACTGCATTAGACGAGTTAAGCCAAGGTTAAAACATAGGTTTACGAGCGCATCTTGCCGGACGCCATCCAGGCTCGCGAACCAATCCAGCGCATAGGCAAGCTCTCGTACACAGCGGTTTATATCGTTTTGGAGCAAGTAATCAATCTCGTCGGCGCTCAACCCTAGACCGGACTTAGAGATATTTCTACCAACACCAATGGTTTCGTATCCCGCTGGGCAAACATAGCTAAATGCCTCAACGCCTTCATGCTTTCGCAGTTGCTCTATTAAATCGCTCATTTTGACCCCGACTTACTAGCCCCAAAATAGAAACTCACCACAGAAGACACGATGCCCCCGAGATAGCCCAGCACCAAGTTGACGACGTTAAGGTCATTTTCATCAGCAGGCTGAAGAGTGACGAGAAAAACATAGCAACCGAAAAGCACAACGGACATAAGGGCAATCGCTCTAGCTGTCCAGTCCTCTCTAAATGATTCTCTAGCATTTTGAGTGTCCTTTGTTTCTAACGCAAACACATCTACCTCAAGTTCTTTCATCCTAACCTCAAAGTCCAGTTCAGCCTTTTTAATCTCAGCTAACTGCTCAGGGGTTGCTTGTTGCATTGCCTTCTCTATCTTCTGCGGTGTTGGATCGCATCCTAAAACATCCGCAAGCATTGACGCCGCAGCGCCTCCCACTGGGCCACCCAAAGCGGCTCCCAAAGTAGGAGCGAGGTCTCCAATCAATCCTTTGATGTTGTCAAACTTCATGCAAAATACTCCATTCCTTTAAGTACAGTAACGATACCTATACTGTTCGCCCATATCATGCGTTCTAACCGAGTGAAACTTGCGCCACCATGATCCAAGCGTGTTTCTATGCGATTTAACTTATCATCTATAGTTTTACGGAGCACCGCACATTCTGCTTGGTGTATTTCTATCTGCTTGAGAGCCTTTTCTGCCGTTTCCATTAATTACCACCTAGCGGGTTAGTTGCTTCGAGTGCCGTCCATAAGTCATCCATATCCCGCTCATAGCGCTTAAGACGATCATCTAAATTCTGTAGAGCCTCTAACTTCCCACTGACTCTCAATTCCGTTTCTGAGGATGTCTTTTCCACTGAGCTTATTCGATCTCTGATATCTAAAAGTTCTGTCTGTGCTTCCATGATTTGTTTTAGGTTAGCACCCAACTCAGCAAGTTTCCCTTGTAGGTTTTCTACGTCTGCCGCCGTCATCGCTTGCTCCATGTTCGACAGATTGACATCCATAGTTTGTAACCGTTGGGTGTTAGCTTCTCGCAAGTCGTCAAACCGATCTGCCAACCCTTCTGCCTGTGTTGTAGCCGCTACAACTGACTCAGATTGCTCATTGAGCTGTGCAAAAAACTGAGAAGCAGCCCAAATTCCACCACCTATTGTCGAGCTAAACGTAATTAAGATAGCAATCCAAACGCCCTTTATGGACGTCCCCCCTACGTTTAGTTCTAACTCATCAAGGCTCATAACTTATTCCTGCATTTGCTAAACACTCTTGCTGTTCTTCTGGGGTATATCCAAACCAACACCCGCCCTCTGGAGAACTGATGAAAAAAGCGTCAGCCTCCCCTTGCGTCAAAACCTGCTGTGCATCAACGAAATAATTGCCAACTTGCAATCCCTGTATCGTCGAACCACCGTCAAAAGATACCCATACAGCCTGCGTATCTACGTCAAAAAACACTGATGCCGCCTCTTGGTAGGTTACTTGAATGTCATACGCCATGTCATTGGCTTGTTCTAGTAAGGCTTCATCACTCGCGACAGCCATGTAAGCCGCTGCCGTCTGTATAGCGGACTCCGTGTTAGATAAGGCGTCGTTGTAGGAGCTTATATCTGCGTCTGTGAGAGTTACGTTGTTTGCCGCTATAAACTCTTGTAATTCCATAGCTTGGCGTTCATCTGGAGCTGACTGCGCTTCCACGGCACGTTCGTTTATTTCTGCGACCATTATTACTTGCTGACTAGCTTCCACGTAGGCGTCTATCATTTGAGAAACGACATCCATAGCTTGGTCTGCTTGATCTTGAAAGTATTGATCTGCATTGGGATCGTAGCTATAGGCAGCGGCCTGTACTGCGGATACAGCCGCGTTGTATGCGTTTTGCTGTTCTGCTGTGATATGACCGTCAGTAGCCATTGACGGCGCTATATTTCCATCCCAAGCATACGAACTGCCACCTGCAATCGTTTTTATGCCATAGGAGAACGTATCCCTTATGCTTTGAGAAGTATCTACTAAGTTATCAATCTCGGTTGCGTTTAGTGGTGCGGAAACGATCGCTAAGACTGCCAGCATCTTGTTGTTCATTGTCGTTTCCCCCAGCTAACAACTTATCATAGAACTCTTTATCGGCGAGATAATCTGGAATCCAAAGCTCTGGGTTACTCTTTACTTCTAACAGCGCATTTTTGCCGACGAGCAGTCTGCCAGCTCGTATTATAGGACAGGGAGTCGCAGACATAAACATTGCCCGCCAAACTTGTGCGTTTTGACATAGCAAACTGACTGCCGCGACCTTCATACCCATATTGCTCAATGTAATGCTGTTAAGCCTTCTGTTGCACTCAGCATCCTGGACATACTTACCTGATGTAATACCAACTCCGACAAGCTGTAAACCGCCCGACACAGACTGTAAGCACGACTGCTGACCACTACTCATTAGACTTGGTGCAATAGCAGTAGATACCGGCATTGAGCGGCTACCAGCTCCGTTGTAAGTCTTGCTCACGTTGCCGTTGTTACTGTTTGAGGTATTTAGATCGCCTTCGATATTTGTATTTTCGCCATCGAAGTCTGGCTCGTATTCACCGTCATCTCTAACTGGTGGAGGATCTATTTCTGGAGCGGGGTCAATGTCCTGCCCGAAGGCAGGAGAGATAAGACTAATTAATGCTATCGACAGGAACGTCTTGGTAATCCTCATCGGATACTTCCTCTACTTGAGGTTGCTCTTGCTGCTGTGACTTCGCCTGGATAAGAGCGATTTGTGCTTCCAAGTCGGCTATACGAAGTGCTTGCTGTGCATTCTGACGAGCTAGTGATTCCATCCTCTGTGATAAAACAAATTGTTCTTCTGTTACTTGCTGTTGTTCAGACATTACTCATCCTTTTTGTTGGTGATGCGTGTAATGTAAGGTCAACAGAAATGTTTTTCAAGTTAGTTTCCGCCTGTATGGTTTATATAATATGTGAAAGTCGCAGTGGTCGTGTAGGACGTACTTCTAGGGTGTCTAGCTTCCAAGGTAATGAGACCGGCGGCATCCATCTCACCGTTGTTGGACATAGTAGCAGTCACCGTTATGGCGGACTCACTTGCGCCGTATGAGTCCGTATACGCAAAAGTATGCGATGCTCGATTACCTGCCACTTTTAAATCTCGTACAACACCGTCAAAGCTAATCTGGAACGTATTCAGCGTACCCAAGTTGTACAAGAAAGACGTGACCTCGTGCGTGATACGGTAGTCCATACCGTCTTCCATATCAGGGCCGAAGCCCATCTCCCAATTATTGCGACTCCAATTCAATACAACCGAATCATTGCCGAAGCCAAAGCCCTGTAAATTTGGTGGTGGCGTAGAGAAAAATATGGCTGTGAAGGAGCTATAGAAGTCGTCTAATTGTATGGCCCCTGATGCTGGCACTCCTGAGTTGTTAGGTGAGCCAGTTGTATTTGACGGCACATATAAACCGCCGCGATAGTAGTTACCTAGAGATGGTGATCCTAGTCGAGGGCCAAAGAACTCACGCAAATCGTTCATGCTAATAGCCCCACTTGAAACGGGGAATGGTATGCGCGTGTATTGCGTCTCTGGATCAGCTGCTGTGGTAATCGTCTTATTAACTGTGCGAGTGCCTACAGTCACCGCTACAGTGGTCTGAGTGCTGTAACTACTTGATGCGTCTGCCCAAATATATACTGTGTCGCCGTTGCTGACGGTTTTGTTGGTCGTGTCTTTGTCACCGTCAGAGCCAACCCTGCTTTCTGGATTGCCACTACCGGACACACTGCACGTCACGCTCGTGTTAATGCCTGAGATCGTAAACGACCCAAGAAAATACTCTTGGCTTCTATTGGCATTAGTAACTGTATCAAGGTCTGAACTAAAATCATCAGGAGTCGTATCGGCAGGTGGCGCAGGATCATTTATTTCTACATAGATTAGACCCGTGGTATAGCCAGTTTGGACAGCACTGATTACATCCGTAGTGTTGTACGTCGCTCCTGTTTTCACAGTT
>Ga0187219_1001645_pt1 | contig 10658 bp, 11 predicted proteins | sample 13SPOviralmetaG_FD_130162 | JGI IMG/M metagenome (GOLD analysis project Ga0187219, IMG submission 130162) | Marine viral communities from the oligotrophic San Pedro Time Series (SPOT) site, San Pedro Channel, CA, USA - 13 SPOT_SRF_2010-07-21... | ecosystem: Environmental > Aquatic > Marine >... | reverse complement strand
TAAAGTAAGGGTATGGGGTGAGAAAGAAGCAATACCTTTATGGAAACAAGAATTAGATATATTTGATGAGCTTCAAATACCTAATATTTACTGGACTAATCCTAATGTAGGATTAACACCTCAGGATACTGAAATAGTTGACTATGCTATTGAAAAAAGAGGTGCGGGAGAACATGTTCCTTTCTTTGTTCATATTCAAATTTCAAAAATTAAAAAAGAAAAATCCTACGCTCTAATGGATAAATTATTGGAAAATAAACTTTCAATCGGAGTAAAGTTTGATGTGCAGGATATAGATTTAAATATTATCGAATTGTTAGATCGACCAGAAATACCTTGGGAGGAGCATAAAGTATTAATTAACAATCTAGTAAGTAAATATAGAAATACTGATAGTGTTTTAGATGGCGTTCCTATGAATATGTGGATGGGATTTATGTGGGGTCTCCCAGGCCAAACATTGGAAAACTTTAAAACAAATATGTCTGAGGCAGGAAGTTTAGGTTTATATTCTTTACATCATCCTTTTCAATTACTGCCCAATACACCGGCCGCGAGACCAGATTACAAAGAAAAGTATGGTATAAAATCTAAGGATGTTTATATACACATGTCAGATCAAGGTGGGACTGAGGTATATGGAAGCATAACTAATCAAGAAATTACAAATGCAGTAGTTGAGACATCTGCTCTTACAACCAAGGATTGGTTCAAAGGGGTATTCATTTATTATCTATATGCTTCACTACAAGATTTTATCATAAAGAATAATGGTAGAGGTAGTATGGGAAAAGAAGAAAATTTTGTTAATAGTTGTTTAAAATCTTTAGACAATCTAATGAATAGTAGTTACGAACATTTTGAAAAAAGTGGAAGAGTAGAAATTTTTGATGATGAAAAGACATATGGTTTTAGAGACTGGACAAAAAATAGAGTAGATGAGTTATCACTATTCTTTACTTAGAACCTATCACCATATATCGGTTATACTTCTTTTGACCGTCCCAGGAGTAATACGTCTGTTCTATTTCACCCTCATAAAATGTTTCATCCAAATCAATTTGTTTTTTAAGATCTTCAATACAACTTACACAATTAATCCCATACATTTCCTCAATCACGTTGCTATTTTGACAAGCAAAAACTGCCATAGGATTTTTTGTTTCTAACTCTGCAAGTGGATACATTTGTTCGGTGTTAATTGCAATTACAATATCAGCATCTATTTTGTTAAGTTCTTCAAACGCAAATGGTATATCAAGACAGTGATGTCGCATCTTAACAAATTTTTCCTGAGAATAATGTTTGTGAAAAAGTTTGGATAGGTCCAATGCTTCTTGATCTAGGTCCACTAAATTTATTTCACCTATATCAATATTTTCACACAACAAAGGAACAAGTGGCATACCTAACCAGGAGTTTAGAATAAGCACACTTAGTTTTTCCTGCCTTGCACAATTATCGGTAACTTTCATTAGTTCTTCAACAAGCCACGTGGCAGCCTCCACATGATTGGCTTCAAAACTTTGTCGCAAGTCTGATATTTTATGAGGAGCCTTTTTTTCAATAAAGTATAGGGCTTCACCATAAAACTTGTAATTGTTTAGAAAATTAGATTTTAACATCTTCACTTTTACCCATAGAATCAAATAAACAAACGTAAGGCATTTCTCTGTAAACATGCCTTTCAGTATCTTGAGGATAAATATATCCTTGATTAAAGCTGTAGACCCAACCGAAAGGAAATATTTTCATCGGGGCTATATTTTTATCACACAAAAAATTATCAATGCCTCGATAATGCCACATGATTTGTTTCTTATATTTAGTAAAATATTCCCATAGTTTTTTATTATCAAAACTGTTATTCCAACGTAGAACACTAGAGTTGATATCACTGAACTTGTGAGGCACATGTTCTGTTTCTTTACGCATTGTTTCCAAATCATGCCACCAGGTTTTTACAATACCTAAACAGTTTTCAGGATCAAACTCCTCAAATGCTGTGATATCATGTTGTATCAGAATATCAAGATCAAAGAAAAGTTTTTCACCTGTTTGTTCTACAAGAGGAGAAAACAAATACATTTTGTTCCACCATTTTACAAGGTCATTATCCTCAGGTATAATAATAGGTTGCACAAAGTCTGCAAGTCCTGTGGGGTCATCTGTAATACAAAACATATTACGTTCTGCCTCAGGGAAATCAGCCGCAACTGTATATGCAATTTTATTTACATAGTCCGAACTATATTTGTCGCCCCATTTTACAGTGTAAATATTCATGTGTGTAAATAATCCAATCCAAATTTGCCTAGGGGTTCATAACCCAATTCAACCAACAAGTTTGCTCCATTATTTCTTTCAATTGCAACTGCAGGATGATATTCTTTAAGTATTCTCATCGCACCACGTAACGCACTTTTTTCCATACCTTCAATGTCCAAGTGAATTAAATCTGGTTGTATATCAAAATTATCTAAAGGCACCTGTTTTATATTACCCTTTAAGGATTTTGAAACAAATGAAGCACCTATATTAGCAAAACGTTTTCTCATACCTATTAACTTTTCAACATTACCCAATGCGTGAGGATATATTGTAACGTTATTATATTCTTTTAAATTTTCTTTTAAACAATGATAATTGGTTGGTTCAGGCTCAAACGTAATAACTTTATCAACCATGTCTGCGTATTGTGCTGTATATAGTCCACAGTTACCTCCTGCTTGAACAACTGTATTGGCACCATCAATGGTAAACAAAATTTGTTCAGGTATGTCCGGAAAGTATTCTGTTAGATGTTTCCAGCAGTGATAGTCACTTTTAGGCCAAAGCCAGTCTTTATCTCTAAAGTTTCTATATTCGTATGTCACTGCCAATGTTCCAACAACTTGGGGTCTGCTAATTCATCCTGTTTTGTTTTTCCTCTTGATGCATCTTCAAAAGGCAACAAGTCAACATTGAATACACATAGAATGCAGTTCTCACGATATATTCCTACATTTAAATCATCCTCATCCCATGAGCGGCCGCGATTATAAGAATATGCCATCCAGCTCGGGAAGTAATCCCATAGATCACGCCATCTCCAACTGTGGTAATTATCAGTGCCATCTGTATATGTGAACCAAATTTTATCCTGATGCTCTAATACATCTTCCCAGATAGGTTCACATTGGTCATCGCTCCATACTTGACAGCTTCCATTTGTAAACGCCCCATGTGAAACTTTAAAGCGGCGAGTATCCATAGGGCGTGGATCCTGCCACCAAGAACGCATCTTAGTAGGTTGTTCCATATTATATGTAATGATAGGAGTTAGGTCGTTCTGAATGATGACATCTAAATCTAGAAAGACGAACCGACCAGTAGGTTTGTCATCGGCGAAATTATGGGTGTTAAAAACAAAAGTTTTTGGGCGATCCCAACAGCGAGCCATTCCGTATTTAAAATTATCATTCCCGAACCAATACTTAGGATGGATGTTCGGAATATCTGGAAAGGGGATAACCGTAATATCAGATTGAAGACCAACACTATCATCAGTGTAACAATAGAAGTGGAAATCAAAATGGTCAGGGCAGTTTCTCCTAGCCATATTACATAACCGATTGACAAAGTGTGGTCCATATTTGGTGCCCCATTTAGCACATACAAAATTTACACGCATCTTCCACACTTCTCTTTACAAATTTTCAAATGGTCTCGTTTGAGACTTTCATTATAATGCTCGAAGTCGTCATTATAAACAATGTCTTTCACAGCGAAAGACTTGGCGTTATTGTATTTATTGTTATAAGGATAGTCAATTGGATGCAAAGGATACAATCTATTTTCTAATACGTCTCTAGCAATATATGAACAAGGAAAAACTTGACCTTTTGCATTTACATATATGCTATTATCATTTCTTGCCTCACAATCAATAATCCATTTTTCTTCCTTGTCAATATTACGATATTCATATGTTTGTTTGAAGTCGTAAATATTTTCTCTACTTACAATATCTCGTATAGATTCTTGAACTTCAGTAGTTTGAGGCTCGTCATCTATTTCTAATATGGGCATGATTACTTGAGCACCCTGTTCACCAAACCATTCTATAATTTCAAAATAATCCTTACATCTCCAAGGTGCTGAGAGTGTTCTAAGCAGAGTAACATATTCTAGTTTATAATTTTTGAATATACGTTTTATATCTGCAAGAGTTAGTTCATCCTCTTCTACAAAAATGTTATTAAATTTATTATCTGTATCATTGAATTTGTTTGTAAGTTCTAGAACTACTCTTGTCGGTAGTTCTTTATACATGTCATATTTACCATACCAATGATTAAGTATGGAGGCATCTTCACATTTATCTAAACTTACAGTGTCTTCACCTTCAATCATATTCTGATTGAATAAAGCTAGTTTGGCTTTGTAGTTTGCATCCTCATAATTGTAACTATAATACCAATCGCACGGCAAAAAGTTCCAGAAGTCTTTTCCTGCAGGACGCCGCCACTGATGGTAATTATCTGAGCCTTTGTAAAATACTTTAAAAATATCAGGATTGTTTACAACATCCTCATATATTTTTTGAGGTTGATCTGACCACCACAACATACAACTAGAATTGTAATATGTTCCTCTGACATCTCGAAAACGTCTTTCTTTTAGTTGTCCTTCAGGCTGCCAATGGGAATATAAAATATGTGGCTGAAAAGCAAGTTCGTAAAATTCATCTATACTATCTTGTATTACAATGTCAAGATCAAAATAACAAAAAGGTCCTTCAGTAGATAATAGTTTGTGTGCGTTGAATAAAAGAAACTTACTACGATCCCAACAGTAGTTTTCCTTACCAAACCAATATTTAGGATGCAAAGGTTCTATATCCGGAATAGGATGTATTTCTACTTCTTCTCGGATATTGTCAGGTTCGTCAGTAAAGCAAACCATACGAAACTGATTGACATAATTAGCATCAATCATTCCATACAGATTGTTTACATAATCAGCGGAGTATTTGTCACCCCACTTTATTGTTAGAAAAGTGAGTATAGTAATCAGTCCTCAAATCAAAGTTAAAGCGATCCTGACCATTCAATAAACAAATATCGGGTTTAGATCTATATTTTCTGCCACGAGGACTTACATCTGTTTCGTGGTCTATGCCAAACATATAGGAATAAATTTTACCTTTCTCATATGGGTGAAACTTATCCTTGTGTTCGTGAAAAAGATATTTATCGTCACACCCATCATATTCTTTTATCCACTTGTAAGGATTTTTATTAAAGTGTTTTTTAATAGGCAGTCCACTAATACCTCTCCATGACATGACACTAGAGTTGAAGTCACCGCCTTTATGTTCAGCTTCAAAGCCTTCAGGCTTCCAATAAGTTTTACATATAGCATTACCGTGAATTGTTATAAAATCTGACAAATCTTGTTTTTGTATCACAACATCTAAATCAAGATATATTGAATGACCCCAATCTTGACCAAGAATGTTTACTTTTTCAAATGTGCCTAATTCAATATCAGCCCATCTTAGAATGATATCCTCGTAAAGACCATCCTTGCGAAGTTTCTCACCTTGATCTGTGTGACAAACAAAGCGGCAATCCATGTTAGGAACCGATGCGGCAATACGATTTACATCATCATATGTATATTTGTCGCCATAAAGTAATGTGTGTATTGTAATCATGTCTATTATTTAGTTGTATAAATAGTAGAACAAACAAGGAAGATGACCAATGGCAACAACTACTAACATTGTAATTGAGCAGGGCGCCACATTTTCTCAAGAGTTTACAGTATTGGACTCTGCAGGAAGTGCCAAAAACTTGACAGGTTATACGGCGACCGCACAAATGCGTAGATCTCACTATTCATCCACATCTACTGCCTTCACCACTGCCGTTGTTGACGCAACAGGTAAGGTAACACTTTCACTAACCGCGGCACAAACTGCGGCTATTTCAGTTGGTTCTACAGGCAACAATAGATTTGTTTATGATGTTGAAGTTGCATCTTCTTCTGAAACACTTAGACCTTTTGAGGGTATAGTAACTGTAAGACCAAACGTAACGAGGGCATAATGGCTATAACAACTAGACAAGGACTTATTGATTATTCACTACGCCGCTTAGGTTTTCCTGTAATAGAAATTAATGTTGACGAAGATCAAATTAGTGACCGCGTAGATGACGCTTTGCAAATGTGGCAGGAATATCATTTTGATGGTGTAGAACGTGCCTATCTGAAAAAGAAACTTTCGGGATCAACACTTACAATACCTGCAACTACATTTAATACAGGTGAAACAATTACAGGCGGCACATCCGGCGCAACAGCTACGGTCCATGAGAACACAACAACTACGGCACTTGTGTATGAAAACACTAAAACAGCAGAAAAATTTGAAGCCGGTGAAACAATCACAGGTTCGGACTCAGGTGCTTCTACTACAATTACATCTATCGCAAAAGGTGATATTGAGAATGGTTATATTGTTGTTGATGATTCCTGGTTAGGCATTACACGATTGTTTAAGTTTGGATTAATTGCAGGTGCAAGATCTGATGGATTGTTCGATGTGGATTATCAATTTGCATTGAATGACCTTTACAATTTGTTAAGTGCTGACGTAACATATTATTCTATGGTTAAAACACATCTTAACCTGTTGGAAAATTTGTTTGTGAATGAAAGAGCAATACGTTTTAATCGTAAAACAAATAAATTGCATATTGATACGGATATGGATAGCACATTTAACATAGGGGATTATGTTGTTGCAGAAGGTAACAAACTAATTAATCCAACAGAATATTCGGAAGTTTATGATGACATGTGGTTGAAAAGATATACAACTGCGTTGATTAAAAGACAATGGGGTGAAAATATGAAAAAGTTTGGTGGTATTGCACTACCAGGCGGAGTTACACTTAATGGGGACCAAATCTACGGCGAGGCGATTCAAGAAATTTCCACAGTCGAACAAGAGATGCAACTTAATTATGAACTTCCACCTTCATTTATGGTAGGATAATTTAATGCCAACTAATCACTATTTCCAACGCGGAAGGTCAATCGGCGAAGTAAATGAGCAAACACTTGTGGAAAGTCTCCATATTGAAGCTCTTAAAATTTACGGTCACGATATCCTTTACATGCCTAGGACTCTTGTAAACAGAGATGTTTTGTTTGACGAGAGTGAATTGTCTAAGTTTACACAAGCATATCATTTAGAAATGTATATGGAACCTGTTGACGGGTTTGAAGGTGAGGGAGATTTATTTCAACGTTTCGGTATCGAAATTAGAGATAGTGCAACATTTGTTGTAGCCAAAAGACGTTGGGAAGAAAGTGTTGAAAGTGCCAAACAATATGGCGGCAGTTTTCAGTTAGATTCTAGACCTGCAGAAGGCGACTTGTTATATTTTCCCATGACAAAATCTTTGTTCGAGATTAAATTTGTTGAACACCAAGATCCATTTTATCAAGTAGGTAAATTACATACATTTAGATTGCGTTGTGAATTATTTGAATACAGCTCTGAGGCTCTCGATACAGGCAATGCAGAAATTGATGCTATTGAAGATAATCTTTCTGTAGATGCATTACTGCATGAATTTAAATTGGAAACAGGCGATTCACTTGTTCTTGAAGATGGTGGTAGTTTGATTCTACAATCATACGCAATTAGACCAGCCGTTGCAGGCGACAATGCAGACTTTGTGAATGTCCAACAAGTAGATAATATTCTTGACTTCACAGAATCTAATCCGTTTGGTGAGCTATAATGTTTAAGGGAAAAACTTTTTATCACTCTCATGTCCGCAGAGCTGTTGCGGCATTTGGTTCTATATTTAACAACATTGTTATACAACGTAAAGATTCTAGTGGTAACGTTGCTCAATCACTTAGAGTGCCTCTTGCGTATGCTACGAAGCAAAAGTTTTTATCCCGTATTGAGGGACAACCGAATTTAACTGACCAAGAAGTTGCATTAGTTTTGCCTCGCATGGGATTTGAGATTAGTTCTCTTACATATGATCCTACAAGAAAAGTTGCACCTATTCAGCAACATCGTAAAACAAACACATCTGATGCTCTTAAAATGACACAAACATTTGTGTCTACACCTTATGATTTGAATCTTACTTTATATTGTTTTGCTAAGAATCAGGAAGATGGTTTGCAAATCATAGAACAGATTTTACCTTTTTTTAATCCTGACTTCAACATTACAGTAAATGATTTGCCTGAACTAGGTATTAAAAGAGACATTAAAATTACGTTGGAATCAACTGCATATGAAGATAATACATATGGTCAGTTTGCAGATAGACAAAGTATTATATGGTCTCTTAACTTTACTATGAAACTAAACTTTTATGGTCATGTTGCAGATCAAGGAATCATAAGAAAAGTTATTGCAGACGTTTATCAAAATCCTAATCTTACGGGTGAAAGAACACGGCAACAATATTCAGTATCATCTGCTACAGCAACAGGTACTGCAACACTTTCAGGTAATGCGGTAAGTGCTATAGCTGTTACATATAGTGGCGGTAATTATACATCAGCAGGACCTAATATTACTATAACAGGTGATGGCACAGGTGCAAGGGCTTCTGCAACTATGGAAGCAGATCCTCTAAATAGTAGTAAGTTTAGAGTCAAGAGTGTTACAATAGATGCCGGTGGTAGTGGTTATTCATCTGCTACTGTAACATTTGAGGCACCGGACTCAGGAATACAATCAATTGATGATGCGTATAGATTCCTCGAGGAGTTTGATACAGTTTATGAATAAAAAGAATAAAGTATTTGATGCGTTGGATAAAACGTTTGGAACCTTAACACAAGTTGAGGAAACAAAAACTCCTATGATTCCTGTAGATCAACAGGATGAACAACTTGAAAATGATTTCCAGGAAGCTAGAAATGCCTTGAAAAGGGCAATGGTATATGGTGAAGAAGCAATTCAAGGCATTTTGCAAATAGCACAAAACTCAGATAATCCTCGTGCATTTGAGGTCGCCGGACAATTAATAAAAACTATGAGCGACCAAGCAAAGGATGTTATGGATGTGCAGGAGCGCAAACAAAAAATTGATAAAATTGATGGTAAAGTCGCCAGTAAGATTGAAAAACAAACAAACATTGTATTTAATGGAAGCACTTCTGATTTGTTAAAAGCAATAAATGACGAACAGAAGACGATTGAAAATGTCCCTACAGATAGAAAAGACTGAGGATACCTCCTATCATGGTAATCCTAACCTAAAGCGGGTAGGGTATAAACACGATTGGAATAAGGAACAAATTTCAGAATATATGAAGTGTAAAGAAGACCCTATATATTTTATTGAAAATTATTGTATGATTGTGACACTTGACCAAGGGCTACAACCTTTTAAATTATATGATTGTCAAAAGAAAAAAGTAGACTTCATAATGGATAATAGGCGTTGTATTCTTATGGAGGGACGCCAGCAAGGCAAAACAGTTACCGCGGCCGCATGTATTCTACATTACACTATATTTCAAGATTCCAAAACTGTTGCAATTATGGCTAACAAAAGTAATGCGGCTAGAGAAGTGTTGGCTAGATATCAAATTATGTATGAAAATCTTCCTATATGGATGCAACAAGGTGTTAAAACTTGGAACAAGGGTGATGTAGATCTTGAAAATGGCTCCCGTGTTTTTACAGCCGCTACAACGGCAAGTGGTATTCGAGGCAAATCAGTTAACTGGCTTTACATTGATGAGGCGGCAATTATTCCTAATAATGTTGCAGATGAGTTTTTTACATCAGTATATCCAACTATTTCTGCCGGTGAAACTACAAAGATTCTGCTTACATCAACACCCTTAGGTTATAATCATTTTTGGAAGTTCTGGAATGAATCTGAAAAAGGCACCAATGGTTTTAAGAATATGTTTATTCCCTACAGTGAGATACCTGGCAGAGATGAAGCATGGGCAGAGCAACAATTACAACTTCTAGGTGAATTAAAATTTAATCAGGAAGTTTTATGTGAGTTTCTTGGTTCATCCAACACATTAATTAATGGTAAAACTATTGCAGTATTAAGTTCTATAGATCCTAATTATACGAATGATGGTTTGGATATTTATGAAGAACCTCAAAAGGATAAATACTATGTATTGGTTGCAGACGTTGCAAGAGGTATAGGAGGAGATTATTCTGCTTTTACTGTAATGGATGTAACCGCAATGCCCTATAAGGTTGTTGCAAAATATAGACACAATAAAATTTCACCATTATTGTATCCCAATATTATTGACAAAGTAGGTCGAGACTACAATAATGCCTTTGTAATGATTGAATCCAATGATATAGGACAACAAGTATTAGACATTCTACATCAAGAAAATGAATATGAAAACATTTTTACAACTGTTACAGAAAACGGAAAACAATATATTACTCCTGGATTTGGCAAAACGGCACGTTTAGGAGTTACAACATCTAAAGCAGTAAAAAGACAAGGCTGTTTTGCATTTAAAAGTTTAATGGAAGAAAAGAAACTTTTGCTTTTCGATGCAGATATTATTCAAGAACTTTCCACGTTTATTGAAAGAAGTGGCACATTTCAGGCAGACGAAGGTTATCACGATGACTT
>Ga0187219_1001639_pt1 | contig 10687 bp, 7 predicted proteins | sample 13SPOviralmetaG_FD_130162 | JGI IMG/M metagenome (GOLD analysis project Ga0187219, IMG submission 130162) | Marine viral communities from the oligotrophic San Pedro Time Series (SPOT) site, San Pedro Channel, CA, USA - 13 SPOT_SRF_2010-07-21... | ecosystem: Environmental > Aquatic > Marine >... | reverse complement strand
TAGGTCATTTGATTTGGTTGAAAGACCGACATCGTCTTCCACGATACGCCGTCATTCGAGGCCGATACTCGCCATTTCGATGTGTAATTCGTCGCTGATGTCCCACTTCCGTGACTGCAGTAAAAGCGACTAAAGTTGTAACGCACACCCTCCTGTGGCTGTAAGGTAATGTATCCATATACCCGAATGATATAAGGAAAGTACGAGTCGCTCGTTTGTGGCCCAGCCGTGCTCGAACCGCTTCTCGTCCCGTTGATATATCTCGAATGCGCAAAAGTATTCCGATGCTCATCGCCGGACAGTTGGTCGTCAATCCACCACCAGCCGTCTTTCATCCGATTTCCCCAAAGAGCACCGTTCTTGTTATTCCACGCTGCAGTGGAGTTATTTGTGAGACTCGAAACAGCGTAGTCTGTCCAAGATGACCCACCCCCACCCGCTGCAGCCCACGCCCAACTTCCTCCAGCACCCGCAGTGAGAACGTGTCCCGCGGTCGCCGGTGCCGTGACGGGAAGCGCTTGAGTCCCAGCCCCGTTGGTGAATTTGAGTTCTCCCGCTTCAAACGTCCCGACGCATCGAGCGTCAGTGTCCGAAGACGACGCCTTCCCGATGCGAAAAACCGAATTCTGCATATTGCCGTTCTGCGTCGGAAGGAAATCATAGTGGACGTATTCGCTGTTTTGGGTATTGCTATCTACAACGGACTCAATACGCGAGTAATCACTTGCTTGTCCAACACTGTTCTTGCCCTTTGATGTGATTTCCGAAATAACGCCCGTCGGTCGGTCTGTCTGCATACTCAGAAGGGACGGCTGCGACGTGCTGCCCAAGAAAAGATAGAGGTCGCCGGCGATGTCGGTGTAAGAGAAAGGATTCTTCGGCGACCCGCTGGCGTATGTACCCTTTGTGACGTTGGTCAAATCGTTGTACGCCGTCATCACCGAATTGTTGGGAAATTTCACCGAAGCAACCTTCAGCTGACCGACGACCTCGACCTCCGAGTCAGTGGAGGCCTGCTTCCCGACCTTGAGCAGACTGCCCTCGTCAATCGATTTGATTTCATACTGGAAGAGGTCGGTCACGTCGTTGTTCGATGATTGGTTTACCTGCAACATAATACAGTCATTCCGCCCGGACTTCGAGTAGACCGTCCTAAACGGCACGCTGTTCCCCGCGTTGTTGTAATTGGAAGTGTAGTGCGTCTGTTGCTGGAGACTCGAGCCAAACGTTCCGAAATCGCTTCGTGGAAACGCGTGGAAGAGACCTCTGTGTAACTCCATATCACAGTTATAGTTCATCGTTTTGACGTTGCTCACCGGCAACGTTTGCCAAATGTCACCAATGGCCGCCTGAGCAATGCCGAGAGTACTGGTCTGAAAATGCATCTTATTCGGAGCCAACGTGTTGGCCACTGACGTCGTCGAGGAAGAATACGTGATGTCGGTCGTCTTGGCCGTCAGAGGGGTGATGGAGTTGGTGTTATTTGTGATGTTCGACGTGTTCGTTGCGATGTTCGACGTGTTCGTTGCGATGTTCGACGTGTTCGTTGCGATGTTTGACGTGTTCGTTGCGATGTTTGACGTGTTCGTCGTGATGTTCGTCGCGTTGGTTGCTACGTCGGTTGCCTTGCCGAGTTTAACCCACCCGTTGTTATGACTATAATACATGCTCCCCTCCGCGTGGTTGTGTACAACCATCCCGTGGTTCCCGCTCCCAGCGGTCGGCATCGCCGCTGTGTTGGCGTACACCTTCCAGTGAATCTTATCGGTGGAAATCTGTTCTGTGTATACCGTCGTCGAGCCCCCGTTCGTCGTCGTAATTCGCAGTTCGCCCGTAGAAAGCAGAGTCACGTCGGTGACCACCCCATCGGCGCTGCCACCGCTGCTCGTCGCGTCGGCAGCCCACACCATGTTCGTGCCGTCGTATTTAAGAATCTGGTTCGTCTGGCCATTCGCCGGAAGGAGAGAAGTGAGCGTGACGCTCGTCCCCTGCGCGTCATCCTGCCACGTGACTGAAGAGGTGGTGCTATCGTATTTGAGCACCTTATTGTTCGCGACGTTCGCGGTCGGAACAATGTCGTCGAGTGACACCTTCCCAGGCACCCACGCCGAACCGTTCCAGACCACGTGAGGGAGAGAAGTGCTGCCGTTTGCAATCGTCGTCCCGCCGCCGCCGCCCGAGCCGCTAGATGTGATAGTAATAACCCCCGCAGACTCGGAAAGAGAAACATTTGTCCCACCCGCCAGACGCTTCAGACCGAGTGTGTTGTTGGTCACCTGATATAGTTGAGTGCCCGACGAACCCATGTCCGACACAGTCGACGACAAACGCGCCGCCAGTGCCGCGTTGAGAAACCCTACATCGTAGACGTCGGTTGACGTGCTGCTTTGCGCACTCTTTCTGTCGGCGATTTTGATATAAACACTGTCGTGGTTATGGCTGAGCGCCGCTTTGCCCTGAAGCTCGCTGTAAATTTTCTGACTCGAATAGCATTCAGTTGCCGAGCCGTTTCCGGAATCGTTGATGAAATTGGTATACGTCAACCCGCTTCCCGTCGATTTAAGATAAGTCCCCGCCGACCCGGGACTACCCGCAGCCCATTGGTTTCCATTCCACTGAAGAAGTTGATTTGTCACAGTGGCGCTGCCGAGGTAATTCGTCGTGTCGTTGATATACGTAGAACTATACACGTCGGTATTACTCGTCGAGTGGCTCGTCTTAACCTGGCTGTCGTCCACCTTCAAGTCGAGCGCGCCCTGAAGGCCAGTTACGTCGCCGATGACGTGCGTGTGCGACAGCGCGGCACGCGTCGCAACCTCCTGGGCGATTTTGTCGCTGCTCCACACTTTCGTGGTCGACGTGGTACTATCGTCAATCGTCGGACCCGACGAGCCACCGCCCGAGGCTGTCACGGCTATTTCTATGCAATTCGGGTCGTTGGGAGTCGAAATAGTGACATTGCTGCTTCCGGATTTCAACGTCTTGATGCTGTGGACGCTCTTGGAATGCGTCGTCCCCTTTAAAGAGACCTGACCGGACACACTTGCCGCGTCAGTGAGCGTCAAGGCAAACGTCTCGAGATCATTGCCGCTCCCGTTCACACGCAGAATCTCGTTCGATTGGCCCGCGGATATCGAGGGGAGAGAAATCGCCGACGACGTCACCGCCTGCCAACTGGCCGTGCCCGATGAATGATTATATTTGAGGTACTGGCCGTCGTCTGAAGCGCTGCCCACCAGTTTGACGCGCAGCAACTGCGATTCGTTGGCGTTTTGGGTCTCGGTTACCACGTCGATAATGCCGTCGCCGGCGATCTTTTTCACCATGTAGCGCCCGGTATAACTCGACGAGCTCGAGCCATAATGCGCCGACTGACGGCCCGCCTGAATCTGGCCGCCGTTGGCTGTTCCGACGCCGTCCCAGGCGATGATAGACTGGCCCACGCTGCCCGTATTGCTGATCTGAGGCCAATCGCTCCACGAGGTCTGACTGGAGAGATACATAGGCACCTTGTAATCGCCCGTGTTTCCCGAAGGCGTCAGCGCATTGCCGAGTGCCGTGTCGACCGCCGCGAATTTAGCCGTTGCCGTCTGACTGCCGGACGAGAGAACATTGTCCCAGGATACCTGAGTGCTCTCTATCTGCGTCCAAGCCGAGCCGGTGTACATGTAAGAGAGCCCGGTGCCGGAGACAATAGCGACGTCTCCCGCCTCCACCGTCAACGCGTCGCGTCCGGCGTTGTTTAGCACGGTGACAACATTTGTGATTGCTACGTTCGGCACCTCACCGCTGTTTAGCTTCCCCGCGACTAGGTTTGCCTTTTGCACAAGAAGCGCATTAGCCTCTTGCTTGTTATAGTAATTCGATAGGTTGGTGCTGCCACCGCCACTCGACGTCGACGTGCCAAACAAATTCGACGATTGCATAACAGTCGCTTATTAGTATACCTTCAGATAATCTCTAACTCAATCAACCACGACTGGTCCTGAAGGTCAATCTCGCGCCCCTTCTCGTCGCGTAGCATCAAATGTACTCGGTCGACGGTAGCGCCAGCCGTCAGCTTCATGTATTCGCCGTTTTCATTTTGATATACGACTAGATCACCAAAGACGCCGGTCATGGGTATCATAGCGATAGCGCTGCCGATGTCGTTGCTCGAGCGCACATCGTGCGTCATAAGCGAGTTGCTTGAGAGGAGAATGGCCTTGTACGGAACAAGAGAAAAGATACCGCCGAACGGCAGAGTCACGTTGGTCCCCGCGGTGATGCTTTGTGCTTGAACGTCAAAACGCGAATTAGCAGCAATGGTCCAGTTAGCGCTACTCGTGTGTGTGAAGTACAGCCTGCCCTCGTCGGTATTAAAACTAAACACAAGACTGCTCACGTTGGAGATGGATGCACCAACGACAGCCGCGTTGAGGTCGAGGAGAAACGCCGCCATAGTCGCGTAGCGCTTGTTAGTAGGAACAGAGACGTTGACGCCCCCAATCACCAGCGTGTTCTCTCCAACCCGAAACGAAGGGGACACGTTCGGAATGATAGCGGAGCGCACTCGAAACTGCGTGTTGGAGTGAAACGCTTCGGAGAGAGTCCATACAGCACTCTCATGCGTCGAGTTTATCCGGTTCTCACTATTCAGGATGACCTTCATAATGCTCTATACAATAGAGCGATATGAAATTCTAATCAGTATGCGAAAGATAACTCCATCTGCCAATGATGACGTCGTAGATTGACTCTCTCCATTTCGTCGTCGAGAAGTTCAAACTCGAGCACGTTGTAAATGTTGGGAATAATATTGATGTAGGTCTGAGTGTTGGGATTCAAATACACCGACGCGCCTCCAAAGCCTACGATTTGTTCTTCGTAAGGCATCATAGCAATAAGGTCGGTGGCGTCGTTCGACGCATGCGAACTGGTCACTCCGAAAGAGCGAGAACGAATATAAAGGGCGCGCGTAGGCTGCAGGACGACAGGAGCGGGGGCGGTGGTAGAGCGGAAGACGGCAACCATTCCGTAGTCAAAGCCAAATTTAGCATTCGGTTCGATTACAGACAATTGATAAGGAGAAGCGGATGCGGAGGAGATAGTGAGTTTACCCGCCGAGTTGGCGGCGCAAGAGAAGAGCGAACTACTGACCTTGAGTTGAGTGTCAATCTCGGCCGCGACCTCAGCGTAGGTGACGTAGCGGACTGTGGTAGGCATAGTGATGGTTAAGTAGAAGGCAGAAGAACCAGTCGTCAACGATTGAGCATATAATTTCAACGTTTTGTTCGAGTCTTTAAAGGTCGCCATCTGATGGGGCACGATGGATTTATTTACTCGGATGCCGCGTGGCATATGTAACGGCTGTTTAAGGTCGATGTGGATTTTCTCGGATGTTTGACCAAACCGGTGAATGACGCTCTGGTCGGTCTGCGTCGCACCAATAGTGTTTAGGTAATTGTTCCAAGACGTCGTCCATTCAGCGTCACGCGTCTCATACTCCCACGCCGCCGAGTCTAGACTCCTCACAATGAAGGTCGTTGGCTGGAAGGTCGCCATCGTGTCTTTATAGTAACCAAATATTTCAAATCATCACTCCGAAACAGTGATGGCGTCCTGCCTCAATACGACGCTCTTATCGTAGAGCATGCATGTAAGCAGGTTCATCTGCTGGTTCCACAGCGGGAGGTTGGGCTCGTATCGCAGACGGTTCTTGACGGCAGTGAGGCCGTTCATGTTGTCAACGAACTGCGACTCGGCAGCCGATTGACGCAGTGCCAATTGAAGGTGGATCGAGTACCCTGACAACTTCAGGCTGAGCCCCGAGAGAGAACCGGCACCCATCGCGCGCTCGAGGTTCTGGCCCATAATGAACGCCTGGGGAGTCTCGCGATAGCAGTGGGGATGCTTGACCGGAGCAGTCGGGTCGGGCACGTACGGCGCCTCGGTGAGCGTACCGTTGACCACGCCATGATAGCACTCATCATCGATCACACCGCCCTGATCATAATGACCGATGGAATCGACCGCCTTGGTGAGTTCCACGAATGCGGTGCTCGTCGAAGTCACTCTGTTCTCTGGGAAAAGGCGGCTACCAATTTCCACCTGATAGGAGCCGCCACGGAAAGCGTCGGCGAACTTGAACTGCGACTTGTCGACGAACCTGCTGTTCACATGCTTCTGCGAGCGAAGACCCCAGAACAACTTCTTCAAGTAGCTCACGCCCTTGCTGATGTAGATGCTGTTGGTACCAGCGTTGTCGAACGACTTGACGCTCGTCGCCATGTCCTCGAAGGGCATAGTGATGCCGGCCGGAGACGAAGACACAAGGCCAGAGAGAAGAGAGACGAAAGTGCGGTCGAGTGCGCACGTGTCGCAGGAGACGGTGATGTCATCGAGCTTGTAATAATCAAGATTCGCGCCGAGGTCGGCATCCGCGTTGGAAACGATGCCGCTGGTCGCGTCACGCGTCAGACCCGAGTGCACGAGCATCGCCTTGTTGAACTCAGCCCAGTGAATCGTGATATCGACGCTGCCGAGGAACGGCATCGCGATCAGGGTCTTAATCTTGAAGAAACCGAGCAACTCAGCAAGCGGGATAGAGCACCACTTGCCCTGCTTACCGTCGCCGTAAGTGGTATAGTACTGGTTCTCTTCCGGGTATGCGGGGTAGGATGTGTGGTCGTAGATTTGGCCGAGGATAACCTTGTTGGTCACGTCGGCGGATGTCATGTCGGTACCGTCGTGGTCGGCACCTTGGTAGATGTTTGCGCGCTTGCACTGGCGATATTTGTAGCTTCCCATATTGGCGTGCCAGCCGTGGTCGTACACGTGCTTGGGGCAGCTCGCATACGCAAGCATCTTGTACGCTTCACCAAAATTATCGACATGAGAGATCTCAACTCCGCCGATCTGAAGGCTCGTCGACTGAATAAGACTTTGCAAAAGATCCTCGGGGACAATCTTCGGGTCCGGCACGGAGAGACGGAAGTCGAGTGTAGCAGTGCGCGGATCAATGAAATCTGAACTGCTTAGACGTAGAATCGTCACCTTGTTCTCCGATGATTTTACGTTCATGCCACTTGTGGGATAGAATTTCACGGTCGACCGCTGAGTAATTACGGAGGACTTCGACGCGCCCTCATACCTGAGCGACTCGGGGATAACCTCCCCTACAGAGGCGTCGTTGCGGTCTGCGAGCATAGACATGGCGGGCTATCTACGATTGTCCTATATATGTTCGAGAATATTTTAATTTTGCTGTGTTTTGTCGTATTAGCAAAAGAATGGGCTAAATCTAGACTGTGGGAACACCAACTTACTGACGTTCTTTATGTCCTCCGTGGCCAGTTCTAACGCGGGCGCCGCGCCCTTCTTTTGTGGCTTCACGAGGACCATCTGGTCCGCGCGTGAGATTCCGTACGACCGCTGCTGCGTCTCGTTGCGTAAAACCGCTTTCTTTGCTCCTTGACCCCACGGCATTGCTTCTCTATAAAATGGTTGGAGATTTTTATAACTCATCCTCGACTATGTTAGATTCTGTTACATTGATTTGCTCGCGTAGAATGTTCATCTGTTCCAACACGTCGATTTCAAACTGCAATTGTTTCTTAAACGCGTCGGTCTTATCGAACACGGCGCGACGCTTCATCTCGCGTACGCGTTTCTCTTGAATCGCCATTTCATACTCCTCCTCCGTTATTGTCCCGTTCCTATATTGGGCCTTTTTGTACTCAAGGTCGTCCTCATCGTATTCTCTCGAACCTTTCTGTTTCATCACCTCGTGATGCATAGGGTGACATGAGTTCTTCACGTCGAAACGTAGAAAGTCTTCGAGCTTTGGGATATAGAGAAGGTTGTAGTCGTCGCAATCTTTAAGATGCGCAATCCCCTTCATGAACGCGTCATAGTCTGCTTTCGCCGCCTCAATCGTTTTAGGACAACGCGCGGGAAGACCCGAATGTGTTTGGATGCTCATTCTTAGGATATTCTACAGAATATATAATATACATAAATTTTATACAGAGATGCCGCCGCGACGCGTAAAGATTCCCGTCGAAATGCAAGAGGCCGACCCCGAGCCTGAAATCCCAGCCGTCGAGATGAAGATAGTCGACGCGTCCGCCACCACGCCACCCGCGTCGCCCACGGCGCCGGAGGCGCCGCCTAAGCCGACATTCAACCCAGATGCCGAAGCGCCTCCACCTGCTGCCAAGCCGAAGAGAATCAAAACTGAGAAGCAATTGGCCGCGCTAGCCCTGGCGAGAGAAAAGGCTCGAGACGCCGCAGCAGCCCGACGCGCCCTTAAGGAGGGCGTCGCACTAGCACCCGAGCCACCAGCACCCGAGCCACCAGCCCCTGAACCAAAAGATACAGACCCGGAACCACCGAGAGAAAAAACTCCTCTACCCCCCGTATCCGAAGAGACGCCACCCCCACCGCCAAAGGCTCCGGCCAAGAAGACGAAGGCCGAGCGGGACGCCGAGAAGGCCGACAAGGCAATGGCCGCTGCAAAGGCCAAGGCGTTGAAGCAGAAGGCAGCCCCTATAAAAAAGGCGCCCAAGCAAGTGAGCGTAGACGAGAAGGCTAGTAAGGAAAACGCCCGACGCATGAAGGAAGGTGAAGCCATGAAGAAAGCAGAATTTGACGCTCGCGTAGCGCGCCAAGTGCAGGCAGAGTTGCGGCGTCAGAAGGCTATGGAAAAATTGGAAGCAGAAGAGAGAGAAGAGAGAGAAGAGAAACCGACGCCACGCCCATCTGTTCGCGCACCTCAAAACACCGTTCTCCCCCAACAGCCAAAGCCGCAAGTACATTTTCAAACAAAGCCAAAGCCGAACGCGTACGAGTTCATGCATAACGGCGAGCCCGCGTACGTACGTATGCAGAAACGCGGGGACAGTTTCATGGACCGCCTGATGGATCAGATGCAGACAATGAACACTGTATAGGATAAATATAAATATTAATATATACAAGCGGTCACAATGTCCACGCTGATAAATAGGTATTATACGGGCACGTACGACCCCAACCTCGCGTCGGAGGTCAAAACGGCGCGACCGGTGGTGAAACTAGACGCACCAGTGTACCACCAGACGCAGGCCACTAAGGTAATCTGGGAGTATCCATGGCCGTACACGCAGATGATAATGGCCCAGGACGGCAAAGTGAAGCCGGAGCAGTTTCAGGGCCGCGAGAGACCGACTGACGCGTTTGTCAAGCAAATCGTGCAACGTCAACAGGAGGCCAAGCGAAAGGTAGAACGTCAAGACGCGCAGAAGCCGCTTATCGATAGCCGAAACATCGATAAGCTCCTAAAGCAACAGGCGATGATGCGCTTCGCAAACGACAACCGTAACAGAAACGTGCAATACGAAGCATCTCTTCTCTCTGCCGATCCAGAGAGAGACGCTGCAGGGAATGTCGTAGGACCGAGTGAGCGTGAGAGGTTTCTAGAGCAAAACGCGGGCCGAGACAGGTACTTCGGCGTTCAGGCGCTCGACAACCCAGCCACTGCACGCTACATGCAGTTCCAACAAGACCTTGGTCGGTATTTCCAAGAAGCGAATTTCTCTCTCAACCAGATTGCTATGAACACAGCCGTCCCGGCAGGCGCGGGGGTCGCAGGCGCGGCGGCAGGCGGTCTCGGTGGCGGGGGTGGTGGTGGCGGCGGCGGAGGCGGTGGCGGTGGAGGTGGCGGCGGCATCCCGCCCGAAGGATGTCCTCCGGCCGGTGGGGAGAGAATGCCTAGACCGGGACCGAGTAACGCGCCGCTTGGAGCCGTCGGCCAGGTGGGTGAACTGCCACCAGGTAACGACCCGTATTCTCTGTTCTTGCCCGGGTCGGGCGATATTGGTCTATTTGAACAAGCCGAGGAGAGCGTATCCGATAGCACGGAATATTCCGAATCATCGCGCTCACTTCTAGGCACCGAGGCAAGCTACCACGGCGACACTGTTCAACCCTACTCGGTGGTACGCGTGTCACCAGGCGGCAGTATGTCAGATGAAACAGATAGGGAGGCCGAACTCATGTCGGCATCGCAAGCCGTTCGAAAGAACACGGGAGATGAAGGAATCAACGTGAGGCTAAGTGAGATGTCGCGCAAACACGAGCAGGTCGACTCGGATGAATACGACCGTCCTACGCGCTCCATGGACGACATCCGCTCAGATATGCTTGCTGAGCAAGCGGCCAGCACCTCGAGGACAATGTTCACACAAACGCGTCCCGATTTCGACGCGGACCCGTTGATGCTGCCACGTATAACGCAGCCCCCAGCGACTGCATCAACAAGCGCGCCGCGCCCCGAGCGTCCATCAGCGCCACCGAACAAGCGCCCGGCGCAACCCAAGCCATCAACGTCTTCAGCACCCCCATCCCCCGCGGTCGACGCAGGGACGTCAATCGCCGGGTTCATGCCCTCCACTAGCATAACATCGCCGAACTATAATGAGAGTGGCGGCTTCTTCTATGGTGTGAATCCAGATGGAAGTATTAACAGAAGGTCTCGCGTAAAGGTGGGAGGCCCGACGCATGAGAGATTGTCTCGGCTCGTTTCAGCAAAGAAGGCAGCCGGGCAAGACGTGAGGGGATACGCGTGGCTGCCGGCATATCGAGGAAGAGAATGAGGTGCAGAAATCTGTAATTACAGAACTGAATTTGTACTTTAGTTTTGTGATGTTGTAAATCAGTTTCTCCT
>Ga0187219_1001635_pt1 | contig 10693 bp, 19 predicted proteins | sample 13SPOviralmetaG_FD_130162 | JGI IMG/M metagenome (GOLD analysis project Ga0187219, IMG submission 130162) | Marine viral communities from the oligotrophic San Pedro Time Series (SPOT) site, San Pedro Channel, CA, USA - 13 SPOT_SRF_2010-07-21... | ecosystem: Environmental > Aquatic > Marine >... | reverse complement strand
CGGTACGCTTTATGACGTTGCTGGCAGCTCTAATAGTCTTCGAGTAACGACCGTCAGAGTCTAGTAAATTCTTAGAGTTTGGCGTTGAGCTTGTGCTGTCGTTAATGTGCATGAAGTCGCCCAGGTTGACTAGAACCCCAACTTCACCCGCTGGCGCTGAACCGACCAACCTTTCTATGGCGCTTTCCAGAAGGGTTTGACTAATCTTAACGTCGTAGTCATCGCCCATTGTTTCGCTGTGGTGAGCAAGCATACCAAGGTGATGGTCGCCAATAATGTAGCTAACCATAAGATCGTCATCAGTGCCTGTAGGCGCGTCAAAGGGAGTGTGTATTCCTGTGAGTTCATCTTTGAAGCCCTCCACAAACTGAGCAATTAGCTGCTCAATTTTTTGCCGCTCTGGCTCTTGTATATGCCACTGTAGGACGATATCGCCGTCCATATTGTACGCTGTGCTGACTCTTTTCGTGGTAAAGCCTGGAGCGACTTGTCTGGTTAGGTTTTGGTCTGGCGCTACGCCGCCCAATGCAGCTCTGGCATGGACCTTGTTGACAGTTTCAGAAATAGTCTTCGGGTCGCGGCTTAATTCTCGGCCCATAGCTGCAAATGTTAAGCCTTGCATGTGCAGTCTTATAATCTTTTTTTGGTTTTCAGTGTTACAAAATTCTAGGTGCTGCTCTACGCTTCTAGTCGCCATGCTCATCTTCCCAACTCATTTGAGAAAAAACATTAGAAGCCATTTGCAAGCGGCCTATTATGCTTGCAATGGCATCTGGGTCTGTGGAGAACGTGCCAGGCATATCAAGATCAAATCCGGTTTGATACTCGGTAATTATGATTGCCCCAGTAATCTCCCCAGCTTCGCAAGCGTCTAAAAGTTTTCGCAAGACTGCGCGGACTTCTTCGGCATTACGATCTAGGATAGAGACTTCACCCATTCTTTGTTTTTCGCCTGATATATCGACAGCAAATTTTGCAGCTCGTCAATAGAGTATTTTTTTGGATCATGCGGCCCCTCTAGCCTTTCCACTGAATCCAAGCCTATTTTGTTGATTAAGTTTGGACGATATTCAGCCAAATTACCACTTTTGTAATTGTTGCAAACGCTGCATTGCTTGTGGGTATTTTGCTCGTCGAACCGTAAGGCAGCAGAGTGCCCACCTATGCTCATATAATGACCGGCATGGTATTGTCCTGAGTGATGCCGCTGGCAGCTTATACAAGGGTTAGCAAAGTCTCGGTTGCGGATAAACTTGTTGAACTCAACTTGAACTCGTTTCAACCAATGCTGCTTGTCGTTGTCTCTTGCCTTTTTCTTTTCTAGCCGCGCAGCTTTCTTATGAAGTTTAGATGATTCTTGCCGACCAAAGTCAATCAAGCACTCAGTTTCGTTGCAAGTCTTTTGGAAGCTGCTGAACTGAGGCGTGAACGGTTGCAGACATATCTTGCATTTCTTAGCCATGCTACTCCATCGCGGTTAAGTGAATACCTAATTCTCGCAAGTGCTGGGCGGTTTTGTCCAAGAATTCAGAGTGCTGTTTTACGGTCATCGCGCTGGTCACTAGCAGCTCAAACGGCTCTACCATCAATTCTAGCTTTTGTTCGTATGACATTGGCCTAACAATACGTTGGTAACTTTCTCGGTATTCAAGCGAATCTCGTTGCAAGATCCGAACCCCGAAGTGAAGTTTGCAGTAAGCTCGGTATTCCCATGCTTTCATGTCACCCTGTGCTTCTGCGTCCCGCCACCATTGCCACATCATGCGATTCTGCTGTAGCGTTCTATCCTTTTTTGCTTTTTTGATCTGAACGTCAACTGGGTATTCCAGATCAATCTCGGACAGCATTTTGAACAGTCGATCTCGGTCTTCATCGCTAGACATTGTGATATGGAGACAATCGGTGCTGAGTCGTTCCTTGTTAAGCACCTGCATTAGTTCAACACCTTAACGCGGTTTAGACTTAGTTTATACCGTCTGTATTCTTCGCGGGTTGGCTGATAGCCTTTGTCCAATTCGTTTTGGTAGATCTCAATGAAGTAAGCATCTTCCATAGCAATCTCGCGGGTTGCTTTGTTGATGTGCTTTCTGTTGTCTGGCTTTAACGGATCTGTAAACAGTGCGCCAATCGGCAATCCTAGCGCTTCGACCACTTCCAGCCCCGTCGCATTACAATTAAAACAATGGATCAGCACTTTGCCGTCTCTTTCCGTGATGCCAAGGTTTTGGTTATTGCCCTGATGAACTGGGCACCTTGAATAATACTGAGTCCCTTGCTGCTTGACCTTATCCAGCCTGTTTAAGATTTCTTCGATCACTGTTTGCTCCCTTGATTTGTAAGTATTTAATAAAACCGCCAACCTCTGGCAGTTGCTCTTGCTGGTATTCTGGTTTAATTTTATTGGGCCAGACCCCAAACTTAGCGCGGTAAGCCCAACTTGACCAACCTTGCTTGTAGCCTTTCTTCCTCGCGTGCTGCTGTAAATCGCCAAGCCAGCGTGATTTCTGATCCACCGTATAACTGCGGTTTGTCTTCTTGATCTCTTTCAGGATTTGGTTGTCAGACTTTATCAACTGAGCTCTTGGCACCTCATACCCGCATTCACACTTAGGGATCATCATTACCTGATAACATTCGGGGCAGTCTTGGGTTTTGGGTTCTTGTTTTTCTTTTGTTTGGTTTCTCTCGCGGTATTCTTTCTGACCCTTGTGCAATTCTTCGGGACAAATGTCTTCAGCAAATCCGTGTCTCGATACGTTCCCAGCATGATCCAAAATAATCGCATGAGGCTTATCTCCGTGCAACCTCAGAACCCGACCTACCCTTTGGCAGTAGACCGATATTGATTTGGTTGGGAATGCGTCAATCATGCACCGAACTGATGGCGCATCGTATCCAGTATTAAGCAACCTAGAACAGCTCAAGATCTTAAATTTGCCCTCGTCATGTTCGCGGTAAAGTATCTGCCGCTCCTCGTCTTCCATATACCCGTCAATATGCTCGGCTGGTATACCCGCAGCGGCAAACATTTTCACCAATGTCTTGCTGTGGCTGATTGATGGGCTAAAGGCTATCGTTTGTGAGTTTTCGCCATACTTGCGCCAGTTCTCAATAATGTCCCCAACCAAGTGCATATCTTCCTCAATCCGTTTGGACAATTCCGTTGGGTCAAAATCAGTGCCGCCTGTCTGTATGCGCTTGGTCTTTATGCCCTTGACGTTAGGCTGACGACCGCCGTAATACTTGGCTGGGGCAAGGTAGCCTTTATCCATTAACTCGTTGGACGTAATCGGGACAATTAGGTCGCTGTAATGCTCGCCCAAACCCTTAGCGTATGGCGTGGCGCTCAACCCAATAAACGGGACCGCGCTGTAAGATGCCATCATGCTTGTTAGCGTCTTGTAATGGACGTGGGCCTCGTCAACGATTATTAGGTTAGCCATCGGCCATTGTCTGCGTCTGGCTAGGGTTTGAATAGATGCTATCTGGATCTTGGCGTGCCACTTCGCCCTTGGATGATTCCACCCTTGAATGACTCCCGCCTCAACGCCATGTTTGTCAAACTCCAATATGGCTTGCTGAACCAGCTTGATGCGGTCGCAAATGAATAAGCCCGTGAGACCTTTCTTTGCTGCGCTGGCTAACATCTCAACGGCGACCCTCGTCTTGCCGAACGAGCATGGTGCCGCCAACATGATTCGTTTATGTCCTTGCTTAATTGATTCCCTGCATAGCTGTATGGCCTTGCTTTGATGTTCCCTTAGTTCCATGTGCTTCCCTTTTATTTTTGGCATAGGCCAGCTTTTTCCCTTTGCATATCTCAACCATTGGGTTCGTTATTCCCTTTAGGCTTTGCGAGATAACATCCTAAGATGCGGTACTCATTTGCTTTCGCTTTCCTGGCTAGGCGCTACCCTGACCAACTCACTTGAGTCTTTGCGTATTGGACGTGAGTCGGGACAAGCTGTCAGTCCTATAACATGCTCACGAATTACTGCTTTATCAGTTGGACGCACAGTTAAGCGCCACTTCTGGTCGGCAGGAATGGTTGAAGTATGATTTAAAAGGTGAGAAAATCGAAACCGTGTCGGTTTGCGCACGGTTGGATCTTACTCAATCTGTCAAATCGGCCTTCAGGGACTGGTAATCCCGCCGACACATTCACTTTATTATAACCCCCTCAAAATTAAAAGCCTTTTGTTGGTAATGTCGCTGTGATACGCTTTGCGGAGCTTCCTTGCTGGTTGCTCCACGGCGTTCCCTTGCGCCATTGGCCCCGGCTGTAGTGATTACTCATTACGGTCGGGGCTTTCTTATTTGCACCACATGATTTTTTCACGCAGCAGCTTAATCTGATGAACTTGGTTGTTCTTGTCAAACTCAAGCGAGCACCCGTCGCTTTTGGCCCAGTATTCCAGGCGCTGCCGACTGATCCCGAGCACCTTAGCTAGTGCGTTCAGGTTGGTGTTGGCATGTTCCACAAAATCGTAAATTGACAGTTCGCGCATAATTTTATCCTCCTAATAGGCCTATCTTACATCATAATTCTTGCAAAAAATAGTTTGCACAATACTTATTTTATGCTTTACAATAAAGGTCTAACCAGCAAAGGAGTAATACATGGGAAACCAAACCACAGAAAATTTAGTCGGTGATCTTGAAGATTGGATCTTTGAGATTTCTAGGCTTGTCAAAAACGGCCACCAGTTGTCGCCTGAAGCATTAGTGTTCTTGCAAAACATTCACCCAGCGTTAGACAAGCTGAGTGAGGAAATGCTTGAAGACGAACATAGCTGTAACGAAATGAAGCAAGCAGAAGCCGAGGAGAGCGACGTGATTATTAATGCTTACCTGCAATCAGTGCGGGGATTGTCATGATTCCCGACTGGATCCTGTCATTACAGTCTAGCGCTACTTGGGCACGTCGGTATGAAAATCGAGCCAGCTTTGAGTGGGACGAAAACGTTGTAGAAGAATTGCAAATTATTGCAGGCAGATTAGAAACTTTATTATCTGAACAAGAGGAGAGATACGATGAGTGTATGGCAAACGCTTAGCTCAATTAATGTAAACGATCACACCGAAAGCAAAGGAAACTTGACCTACCTGTCATGGGCTTGGGCTTGGGCTGTAACTAAGCAGCATTACCCAGAGGCAACGTATGCTTTCTTGGCAAACGAGATCCACAAAGACGAGACAATGACAGTTCATTGCATTGTAACGATCGAGGGCATAAGCCACGAAATGTGGTTGCCCGTAATGGATCACCGCAACAACGCCGTAGCAAATCCTAACGCCTTCCAAATCAACACCGCCAAGATGCGATGCTTGACCAAAGGCTTGTCGATGCACGGCTTAGGCTCTTACATTTACGCTGGCGAGGATTTGCCAAAAGGCGAACCCGAGAAAACTTATGAGCAATGGTGCCAAGAAAACAGCGACAGCATCATTGCCATTAAAGCAGGGATTGCCAACGAAGATTTCTCAACAGCCTCTGAAGCATGGTTTGAGTTAGATGAGGAGACCAAAATAGCATTGTGGAAAGCGCCAACTAAAGGAGGATGTTTCACCACGATTGAGCGTGAAATCATGAAGTCATCAGATTTCAGAAAATTGTACGTCAACGAAGGGGAAAGTAAGTGAGCATTAGTGTAACAAGTAAGTTAAACGACAACGCAAGAGAATTTAAGGCTGGCGAGTCAACTGGGTTTGGCCTCCGCTTGGGAGTCAAGTTCTACAACAATCAAACTCGCGCAGATGAATGGACAAACTACGAATGCGCGATATTCACCCGCACTGATAATCAGGCAAATTATTACCGCCAAGCGCTTGTCAAGGGGGCGGTGGTTGAGGTGAGCGGGTCAGGGTGCTGGATTAAGACCTTTGAGGGCAAGAACGGAACAGTGAACACGATCTCAATCTTAGACCCGAAACTAGGATACGTTTATCGCGCTCAATCAGAACAAACCCAGCCGCCAGTGGATAACGCACTAGAAGATGACATACCGTTTTAGGCTGTTTTAATAAAAAAGGTGACTGCTGGGGAATTGCACCCCATTGACGAGAAGGAGAGGAGGGGAAACGTCAAGGCACTAGCCGCAGTCATTTATCTCTGTGTACATTGTTTTTCTTCTCGTATGTTCTCATCGCGCCCAGCCCAAGCATTCCCATTAAAACGGGCATCATGGTTTCCAATGGTACGAGAGGTATAACTATATCTATATCTAACAAAGCCAGCACAAAATTGCTAAATGGGATAGTAATAAAGTTCCCAAACATACCTAGGACACAAACCCAGCCGACTGCGGGTCGCCATCCAGCTACGAACAAAGACTGATGAGCCGCTTCAACTTTGTTGACTTCCAACTGACCTTTAGCAAGCTCCTGAGCGTGTTGATCGGCCATTGTGGCAAGATCATGCGCCAGCCTAGCCTTCTGGTCTTTGTCCTCAATAAACTTGTCCAGCAACCCTGTAACCGGCCCAATGAGTTTTTCTATCACTCTTATGGATCTCCTATTTCGCAAGCCGTTACTATCTTGCCGTAGTTCAGTTTTTCCGCCGCCACTTCACACTGTTCTAGGGTGTCAAACTCTATCCGATCAGGAGACACCCAGCTCCCAATCATGATAATTAAAATAACCTTCATTTGTTTGTTTTTATGTCCTCTACTTCGCTCTCTAGGTATTCCAGCCTAATTTCTTGTGCGTAGTTGGTTCTTATTGACTCTTGAACTTCCGCAGGAGGTGCCCAGTTGTTCCTGAAATCGGTATTGAGGCCAACAACCTTTTCCAGCGCAGAAATCTGGCTGTTCTGCAATAGGTCATCAGGTAACGCGCCTAACTCACCTCTAGGCCACTTAACACGAAACTCTGAGTTCATCTTCAGATCTACTTCTAGAATCGTCATCTGACGTTCTAGGACGCTGATACGGTTAGTCACTTCGGTATAAGCAAAAACGGCAACTACTACGCCAGCAATAATGGCCACTAGGTTCCGAATCGGAATCTCTATGGTCGTGTTGTCGTTGATTTCAGGCATTACTTGCGAATCAGCTCGTTGATCGCCTTCCAAGCCTCTACCATTTTAGATTCCAGCACTTCCAGCCGGTTCAGAATCTTGCCTATTGTCAGCACTAAGATAAATATTCCCGCAGCTATGGGCCAGCCTGACACAACCAAATTCCATGCTTCCATTACTCGTCCTTTCTGCCAAAAATACCTTTTACGGTATCAGACTCCCAGATCCGAATGGACAGCCATATGATCGTGACTCCAGCCGCTGCTTCAGGAAGCCAGCCAGCTAAACTGGCAACGCCGCCGCTAACGGCGACTGCATCTACTATTGATTTGACTTCCTGTTGCATATATCACCTAGTGCGCTTCGTCAACTTCTTCAAAGACAGGTTCTTCGCCAGGAATCGGCGCTTCTTCTGCCTGCTGTTGCTGCTGCTGTTGTGCTTGAATCAAGCTAAGTTGTGCCTCTAAATCGGCAATTCTGAGAGCCTGACCAGCGTTTTGTTTAGCTAATGAATCAATCTTAGCCATTGTTACATACTCGTCAGCACTCATCTCTCGCTTCTGTTCGCTCATAGTCCCCTCCTGGTTTTTGGTTTTACGATTTTATCCCGTTCTTAGCACATCTTCCACTGCTTTAACAGATCAGCTCTACTGCGTAAGTATTACCGCCAGAAATATACTGTGTTGATCCAGTGTTCCAATCAAAACTCGTAAAATAAGGGCTATTGGGATTAGCGCCAAACGTAGCGTCCTCGCGGTAAAATGAAGCGGAGCCAATTTTCAACTTGTACCATTGACTGTTTACCCCGAGCGGAGTTGATGCGCTGCCCGTGGTCGTTTTAATTGTTAATGTCAATAAATTAACGCCACTTGAGTTTTTGTTGTACAGATTTATTATGAGCTTGCCATTGTAAAAATTAATAATATCGCTGATTGTTGTGTTGGTTAGTGACCCCATGCTTGGGAAGATACTTCCATAACCAGCGAAGTTGTCGCCACTAAATGGGTCAAAATAGTTAACTGCTGTTAACGTGCTTCCATGACTATATTTAACCGCATTCTTGAGCCAGCTCAGTTTGAACGCTCCACTAACCGGCGGCACGTTCCTGGTCGCGCCATAAAAGTCGCTCATCTTTTTAGGGTTTCTACGCTCTAAGGTTGTGCCTTCGGTATTAACATTGGTGGTGCTACCTAAAAGTTGAACCGTGTAGGTTGTATTGTTTGCTAAATTGCTGCCAGTTCCGTCAGAAAATCGCGTTAAATTATTGCTGCTGAGATAACTGTATTGGGTGAAGGTTATCGTGAAAGCAGATCCTCCTGATGGAGTTAACGTCATGCCAGTGATGCTGCTGTTGTCTAAATGGCCGAGAAACTCAATCATCGTGAAACCAAATAAATGAGATACAAAACTAATCGTCGGATATGAGCCAACACCGTCAGTTGTTGTCGGAGACATCGTCCCGGCTTGATTTACAAAATAACCTATAAACCCACTGCCGGTTGTGCCAGTTACCATTGTGTGAGTGCTAACCACCCCCATTGGTCAGCTCCATCATATCAATGGCCGCTTGCATATCTTCCTCAACGGTGGTTTTGAGCTTCGTCTCGATGTAAAGCTTGCTGCCATCGTCATAGACATGCGTGAAGCAGATCCAGTCATCCCGCATCGTGTGCTCAGGCATCAGTCCAGACCGCCGCGCAGATGTCTTGGACTATCTGAGGTTGACCAGACACATCATCTCCAGGTTTAAAGTTAAACGACCTGTTCTGCGTGATCGGCAGAGTGTCATCATCTGGGTCGTCAACCGTCACTCGGTCATTAACTGTTACTAATGTAACCATAGTGGAAGGGTCAGCGGGACTCATGCTCATGTTAGGTCTTACCGTAATATCCATGAGTTCAACAGTTTTTGTCATTGCCATTTTAATTCTCCTTGAGTTTTGTTTTGAGGGATTCTACTTCTTGCGTTAATTCCTTTATTGCCTCAACTAAGAGCGGGACTAATTTGGAATAATCAACCGTGAGATAATTTTCACCGGACTTTGAAATGACCTCGCCTGTATGCTCATCAGTAGCGTAATCAATTGGGGCCAAAGACACGGCCTCGGGCAAGACGGCTTGAATTTGTTGCGCCGACAATCCAACTTGCTGCTTGTCGTTGCTATAACCCAATTCTTTGGCAAGATCGTTTTCAACGTACTTAAATCCTGAGAGCGAATTAACTTTTTCCAGCGCATTATCAATATCCGCTGTCTTAGTCTTTAGGCGCATATCTGAATAATATGCAGTAACGTTTCCGGTTGTTTGTAGACCGCTGCTATTAAGCCTTAATAAATTCTGAGTACCTGAAGGGTGAAAACATAGATCCCCAGTAGACGTGTAAATATTCATGGCGTTTGCGCCGCCCCATGAACTGTAGCCAGTGCCAGCCTTCCAACCCTGAAAATTTCCATTATTTGAATTAAGCCTTATTAGGCTGTATGAGCTTTGAGTTGAAGAACCAATGTCTAATCCGGTAAAAGCAGCTCCAGTGTTTGTTATATTTACGGTTGATGTAAATGAAGCGCCGGTGGAAGCTAGGGAGCCAGTCACATATAGGTTATTTGCGACCCTTACATGATCGTCGCCTTTACCGATAGACATTACTTCGGAAGCCATCGCTGCATCATCAAAGAATCTCACTCCACCGTAAGTAGACATAGCGAAAAATTTGATGCCTGTGTGCCATTTGAGATTTAGTTTGGTGTAATTTCCATTGTAATTTTCCAGTGAAGTGCCAACGGAGTAATTGTTCAGGTCAGTGCCGCCGCCAAAAGCCAGCGTGGTAGCTGAAACCGAATTATAAGAGTTGTTTGACCACTCACCGCCAATGAGCATTGCATGCTGCCAAGTAAATCTTTTGGAAGTGTCTATGTATCCAGCAGACGCAGCGTTGATTATAAACGTGACCTTATAATTATTGTATGTACCCAAATAACCGCCGCCACTGTTTAGCCAAGTATCGTGAGCGTACATGCCCATCTGTATACCGGCAGTAGTTTTGACGTGCATCCTAGCGTGGCCAGTGCCGTTTAAAGTTAGCTGCCTATCCCAACTTGCGTAGTTTGTAGCAGTTTCGCCAATAGAGAGGCCGTTCGCCGTTGTGCCAGCTATATAAACATTGTTAGAAAAAGAGCCTCCTACCCCTAGAAAGTTTCTACTGGCATCAATGACAGAAGTGCCTAGAATTTGATAACCGCCGTAAGAGTTTACTATCCCATCTACTCTTAGCCCTAAAGGAGTGTAGACTCCGTTGGTAAACTGTGAGTTCTGGTTTAACCTCAACCAACCGTCTTGACTAGCTGACAACGCCACTTTGCTATTGAAAGAGATACCGCGAGAATTATTAGCTGAGGATGCGGTGAGGTTAATCACATGAGTTGTATCTGCGCTGAGTGTCATAGCGCCTGTACTTGTTATAGCGCCTGATGAGATGGAGCTAGGCGAGAGAGCACCTTTTATGTAAACCGCTCCTGTGTCGGCGGTAATGGTCATTAAAGTAACATCACCAGAAGACACGAACCTAAATTTAGGCTGCGTGGTATCCGTAGCGCCATAATTGACAGCCTTCGGGATATGAAAAGTCATTTCCCTTGCCGCTATACTATTACCTCGGCCAATCATGTAATAGTTGTT
>Ga0187219_1001634_pt1 | contig 10694 bp, 11 predicted proteins | sample 13SPOviralmetaG_FD_130162 | JGI IMG/M metagenome (GOLD analysis project Ga0187219, IMG submission 130162) | Marine viral communities from the oligotrophic San Pedro Time Series (SPOT) site, San Pedro Channel, CA, USA - 13 SPOT_SRF_2010-07-21... | ecosystem: Environmental > Aquatic > Marine >... | reverse complement strand
GAGGAAAACAGTTGTTTTATAAATGATAGACCCATCAGTTAAAATGTCAAAGTCTTCAGCAGTCGTTACAGTAGCATCTATTTTAATATTTTCAAAGCCATGATTTAGAAAAACATTAGCAGATACTACGCCTGTAGTTTTGTCAAAATTAAATGCATTATCACCACCAAATAGACCTGCATCATTAAACTGTATGTTTGTGTTACCACCACCTGGGTTACCAGTACCAGCACCGCCCTGTGCTACCCAAGTAAGGGTACCACTTCCATTTGTGCCTAAAACATATCCATTTACACCGCCGTTAATTATAACATTACTAGTAGATGTAGCATTTAGATCGGTTGCTGTGACATTAGATAGTCCACCAGCATCTCCAACAAATTGTCCTGCTGTAGCAACAATGTTGCCAGTATCTGCGACAATATTACCACCTGAAGTTTCAATATCGTTTATGGCTGTAATGTTTCCGTTGATTGCTAAAACACCTGGTGCCGCGGCACCTGTTGTAGACATTCTACCGACATTTGCACCGCCAACTGTAAAGTCTACGTTGCCATCTACTGTTGCTATTTCTACATTAGATGTACCATTTATAATTTTAGTAGGATCTGATGTGCCTGGAGTCCATGATAAAACACCTGCGCCATCTGTTGTTAACTGATAACCTGATGCACCACCGTCTATTTGTAATTCAGCAAGATTTGTAAATGTAAGTGTGTTACCAGAAACTGTTGCGTTTGCTAATCCACCAAATACATTGCCATTGTTATATTGTAAAGAGGCATTTGGAGTTCCAGGAGGATTAGATGCAGGTGCCGCAGTAAAAACACTTAAACTTATAGGGTCTACTGTGATTGTTTGCGTAATTGAAGTATCAGTAACGTTTAGATTAATCGGCTCAACTACTATATTTGCGTTGATTGCTGACATTATTGATACCTAACTATAAATCCTAATGGCTCTTTTGTTTCATTTGTCAAACTGCTGACTGCATCAGTACGTTGTATGTTAATTGTAACAATTGCTAAAACTGTTGGATCTGCTTTACCATTAACTAAAGGCACTGAAGGTCTATCATTAGTACCATCTGTTAAATCATTTGGTACATAAAGATATGCTGTTCCTGCGGCACCATTAACAATAGCGGTAGCTAATCCTGTTGGATCAGTACCTTGAGGAGTGTCTAATGTAATGTTACCTAAGTTTATTTGACCTAAATCATCGTTATATGTAACTGTGTCTACAGAATAATATGTTACTGATGCACTAAGTGTCCATGTAGTAATATCTACAGGTGCTCCTGCGACATCTGTAAAGTTAAGTCCGATTGTATATGCTTCGCCAGTGTAAATTTCTAGGCATGACATCTCGGTCCCAGCGAAGGTAATCGATTTAGCGCCTGATAGTAGTAAACTCATAGTCTTGTTCCTGTAATATTGTATTTATTCATAGTTGTTTTTATAAAAATGTTGTTAATTTTGTTATCCAATTGCCCTATATGCTTTAAAATCTCCTTGAGGTACAAATACTGTTGCTCCTGAAGTTAATAATCTAATCATTATCCCAGCACCAGTATTATAACTACTTACTGTAGAAACTACTGTTGCTGTATAATTATAAGGAATGCGTAGAGGTTCACCGGCTTTAAGATTATAAGTAGCAAACGCTTCACTATCACTTAACATTGGGCTAAGACTAGTAGATAAAAAGAAAGATAACTGTATCGTAGCATCAATGTTTGACACTATTTGTGCAAGATAATTTACTTCTACATATTCGCCTTGAGGAATTCGTAAACCATTATCATATTTGCTATAATCTAGCACATACCAACCAACACTACCATTTGTTAGACTACCAAGCTGTGCTGCCAAAGCTGGAGTTATTGAACCTGTACTATTAGCATTATAGCCATCTGCCGTAGAAGAAGTACCTGCATAATAAGGATAAGCATCTAATGTTGTACCGAAGTATTGATTAGTAAGAAGTTTTCCTTGATCTGCAACATCTGCTCTAACAATTCCGCTTACTGGTCCGAAAGTATTAACATTTCTAGGAGTATTTACCACCCATCCAATAGCCGAACCTTTGAACTCTGAAGTTTCAAACGTATAATCAGCTATAGCGGATCTTGCATTCATACTAGAATTAATGTTGTCAATAGTAATAGCGCCACGTTGAATGTTGTCTCCACCAACACCACCTGTATTGTCGTCTCCAGGTAGTTCATTTGGTTCAAAGTAATCTATGTCTATACAAGCATTTACCAAAGGTGTAAGTGGAGCGGCGGCGAGTTCAAATTGAGTATCTGATGTTATTGATGCTATATAAGGAAACAAGCCGAAAAATCCGTCACCAGAAGTAAGTGTTAAATATCCACCTGATGTTATAGAATTATCAGCTGGTGAATATGTTACTGTAGTACCTGTTGAATTAACATTACAAAGTGTTTTTCTTATAACTCCAGTTACATTTGGTCCGGACCATTGGACCGGAAGTGATGCTGGACTTACTATTCCTACTGTCTCATTTCGTGCTGTAAGAGACCAATAATATATATTTGGTAACAAATCAGTTATTGGAAGAGTAAAACTGCTAGCCGCAGTACCTGTTCCTGTTGTAGTTCCTGTAGCAACAAAATCTGTTAAATAAGCTGTTCCAGTACCTTCTCCTATACCAGTTGCTATAAAGACAGTACCAACAGCATTAACTGCCGCACCAACACTTGTAAAATCTGTTGTTCCTAAAGAAACTATTATGTATTGTTTTCCAATAATTAAATTAGAAAATGGTGTAGAAGACAAATCTACGAAAGTAGCACCTATTGCTGACCAATCTGTTACTGCTCCGCCTATTCCATCGTCTAATGTTAAAATAGTATATTGCTCGGGGAAAAGCAATTCAGTTGATTTTAAGTTTCCTGTAAGAGGATCTCCTCCACCAGCACTTGTACTGCAACAAAAACGATGCGTCTCTACATCAGGACTTGTGCCATAATTAAATTCTAAAACATTGAACAACCCTACGTTAGGTACAAGTCCAACTACTTCCATTGTTTTTAATCCATTGCGACCAAATTCATTTATAAATATTCTAGGTGCTAATGGAGCATCCATAATATTTGGATTAGCAATACCTAAGTTAGGATCTGGTTGAAAGTTTAAGATGGCACGATCAGCATAAATTGTGTCGTTGTATTCAAATGCACTAATTCTTACGCCTAATGATCCGTCTTGGTATTTCTCTTCTGCAACGTTTGCAACTCTAAAAAGTTTACCTTCGCCACTGTTTAATGTATCCCAACCATAAACTTCTTGTTTTATGCGAATTACATCTCCTGCTTGTACTTGTATACCAGAGTAATCTAATTGAAAAGTAACAGTTAAGTCTTCTCTGCCTTGTAATAAACGTCTTACGCCTAAGTAGATTGATTGTACAGAGTTATTAACAATAGGATAGTCAACATCTAATTTATTAGTTGCTTCATTTGGTGACATGATGCCAGGAACATAATCTTGTAATTTAATTAACTGATAATCAGTCTGATCTCGTATAAATGCGTTAGGGTATGCTACTTCAAGTTGATTGTAGGTTTCGTTTAGATTGATAGGGGCAATATCTATGCCACCTACAAGATTACTGGCGTCAACTAAGAATAAATTACTAATTGTAGTGTAATCAGTGTAACTTTGATTTATAATTACACTCCATTTGCCTAAAAATTCATTATATTGCAACCATGAATCTGCTGAATCTACCATAATCTGTAAATTACTTAAACAATCTGTGCCTGTATCAAGAGGACCATCAAGTCTATATCTTTGTTGTGTACCAGTACCATAATTAATTGTTTGTGCTGAATAAGTGTCTAAGGCAGTCAATGATGCTGTATCAATTTGATCTGTAGGAATAGCACACCCATATCTTGTGTTTTCCATGTAATCTTTTATACAAGCACCTGGTGCACTTAAACTATTTGTAACTCTAGCAGTTATACCACCTAAAGATGTTGTTCCTTTCTCTGGATTGTATTTTACTTTGACAATTATAAATGCACAATCAGTCATTAAGTCAGTTGACGTCCAACGTTGCCCTGCAGGTATCTGTGAGTCTTGCATAATCTGTTGAGCAGTTTGTGTTGTGTTTTGTCCTGCTGTTGTTGCTCCATTAGGGAACAAATAAATGTTTATTTGACCAGACATTTTAGTGTCAATTGTTGCAGGTGTAGTATTATTGATTAATCCAGTAACTACCCCTTGAGAACCAAACTGTACTTTAAGTCCGTTGTAATAAATGTTGCTTGTGTCAAAAGTATAACCACCTGTATCTGTAACCTCTGCCATAGCAACACAATACCACATAGTTTTGTTGTCAGAACTAATTTTTGCGTCTGTTACACTACCACCGATATAAGCACTACCGTAAATAACAGGTAATTTGTTTTCTGTTGCTGGTGGTAATTGTATTCTAGCACCGCCTGATCCGCCACTTGATGCTCCTCGCATTTGTCGTTTCATCAACAAACGAGATGCACCCACTGAAAGTAATGTTGATACTGCTAGTGTAGCAAATGTTGCCGCACCTGCCGCAGTAAACGCCGCAAAACCAAGTGCTGTTACAATTTTTGCCGCTATAAATGTAAATACTGCCATATTAGAGTCCTGCTACCCAAACTTCTTCAGTTTTACGATATCCTAAATTTTCAAACTTAACTTGATCTAACTGTTCTGTTTTTGTTACTGTATAAGTTGTAATTTTCTCGTCTTTAATCAATTTTTCGCCTAATTCTTTGTACTTTAACAACATCTTGTAACAAGCACTAGATTTTCGATGCACAGGGTCTACATAAATTAATAATTCGTTCATCACTATCTTATCTGGATAAAAAATATTTGGATTCTTAATTGCTAAAACAAGACCAATCAATGCGTCTCCGTGTTCTGCTACTATTGCTACTCCTCCACCTAATACTATATGATGATATAACTTATTCACATATTCTAAGTCTAATTCACCATAACTTTTAAGATCGAGTTCAATTTCATTGTAAAAATTGTTTACTAAATCTACAACTTTAGGTAAATCAAATTTTGTTGCTTCTCTAATCTTCATCGTTGTTGCCTTCGGTCGTTGCGTCTGCCGCCTCCGCCGCCTCCGCCGCCTCCGCCTCCACCACCACTGCCACTGCCACCGATAGTTGTTTTAGATTTTGAGTCTCCACCAAAGTCAAAGTTGACACCAGCAATACTATAAACTTGATCCATGCTAGTATCATTAATATTAAATGATTTCCAACTTTCTTCGTTTGTTTTTCTACCTGCTATGCGATTGCCTAATACATTTACATAACTACTTGCTGACACGGCACATGAAAAATCGTCTGTATTGCCTTCACGGTCTTCTTGGACAGCATAAGAAGTAATAATGCCTCTAAATCTAATATATGTATTGCCTAAGATACCTTGATCATCGTAAAAACCACGACTAATAAGTATTTCACTGCCTCGTATCTTTGTGCCTAGCACTAAAAAAATGTTATCTGCGCCAATTCCAGATAAAGCAACAATTGTATCGCCAGATGTGACTCTTAAATCTCTGTTTTGAGCGCCAACAGACAATAATCCACCTAAAGGTAGATATACTTGGCCATCAATTGTTTCTTGTTTGTAAGCACTACTAAAAGTGTAAACTGATGTGTCAGTTGGATCGTTAAAATCGTTAAAAATAGTTAGTTTTACAAACTCTGCTGATGAAATTTTTGGCGTATCTTGTACTTCTGGTATATTTTGTGACATAATTAAGCCGTCGATACCCATTCATACAATTCAAAGTCATCAGAAAATGACAATAACGCATTATTTGTTGTAACACCTAATTCTTGTGTATATCCACCTGGTACTAATGTATATGTAGGCATATTTGGACAAAACATTTTAAATTCACAATCATTTCCATACTTAAGTGTGCTACCGAATATAACTCCTGTAAGAATATTAGGTCTGTTTGTTATAACTTGTACAGTTGTGCCTGATCCTCTTAGTACTTGCGTAGTAGAAGTAAAAGGATATGTCTTATTGCCTATTTGAATTAAATCATTAGGCTGAAATAACACTCTAGTTGCGCCGATTGCTGGTAAATTAGTCAATGTTAAGACATTACCAACAAATGATTGTACAGTTATTGGGTTTCTTTGAATAGTAGACATAGTTCCTTGATATTTAAAGATCCAAGATAGACATGCATTGTTACTAAATGTCACTATTTCTGGCGTGTTTCTATCTAATGTGTCTAATGCTTCGATTAAATCTCTATTAGTTTGATATGCTAAACTAGCAGGCATAGATAACGTCATTCTCCACGGATTAAATGTAGGAGTTTCTGAAGTTCTAGGAACTTCGTTTCTTGTAATTTGTATCCCAACAACTTTTCTGCGATCAATGTTGAGAGCATTACATTTATTAATAATTGTTTGTAAGCCTGCCATTATAGTTTCCTATTTTTTTGAGAATGACTTTAGTTCTGTAACATTTCTCAATTCTGATCCAAAGCCAATCGCATACATTAAGAATGTAATAGGCAAGAACCATGGTGATATTAAACTTAACATGTGTCCCCATGTTAATGATATTGCCCCTAAACTAAAGACGTTTAGTGTGCCTGTTTGTGGGACTTGTTTGTCACTTGTTATTTTCATATTTTCTCCTTTATTAAGTTGTTGTTTAGCCATATGGCATTTCGTTTTGTGCCATTTGCACTGTGCCAAGTAATGTTTTACGATTCTCAGCAAACAATTGTGCGACAGATTTTGCATCTACAGCACTAATTGAATTTGTTATGTATGTATTATTTACTGTTCCACCACCGCCTAATTTATTATTAGGTACTACTGTGCCAGATGAGTTAGGTACAAATAGTTCTGGCCCTTGTTCACCGACTATGTATGGAGTGTTGCCTGCTACTGGACCACCTTGTTGTCTACCAAAGATTTTACTAAAGAAATCTCCGATTCCACCACTGCCAGAAGCACCAAGTAAAGTACTCATAAGATTTTGTATTTGACTTCTGATTAACATTTCTACCATGCTGTCAAGTAAGTCTTTAAATGATAACTTACCAGTTTTAGCAAAGTTAACAAATGCATCTTCTACGCCTTTAGTAAATGTTGTAAATACTTCTTTTGCTTTCGATGCTTTGTCATCAACGTTGTCTCTAAATTCTTGTAATGCTTGATCCCAACCAGTTGAGAATAAACGTGATGCATCATACCCTTGTTTGCCTAAATCTTGTTGTGCAAGAATTGCTTTGTCTGTAGCATCTTTTACTCCTTGCATTTTATCTTGGATTTCTTTAATTGCATCAGCATCGATAACAACATCTAAGCCTTCTAATTCGTCTTTTAAGTCTCTAAGTGTTTCGTCTCTTAGTTCTTCTAAGTTTCGTCTGATGTCATCTTGTGATCTTTCAAACTCAGACATGTTTAACTGATCTAGTTCTTTTTGTAGATCGGCAGTGCTTTCTGTAACAGCATCGTTAAAATCATTGACTGCATCTGTAGCACCCTCTAAACGTTCTGCTACATCAATCATAGATGCGTTAATAGCATCTAATGCTTCTCTGTATTCTTCTAATGTTAGTTCTGTCGCCTCGTATGCCTTACGCAAATCCTCTACAGCCAGTTTTTGGTACCCTAATATTGTTGCGGCATCTTTGGATTCATCTTTAATTCTTTGTAAAAATTCAGCATAAGTTTCAAGTGCTTTTGCAGTATTAATAACTGATGATGCATTATCATCAGTAGCACTTGTGTTGTCTTCAATTGCAGAGGTACTATCTTCTATCGAACTTGTTACATCTTTTTGTATTTCATCCATTAAGCCAAGACTGACTAAAGTTTGTCTTATCCAAGACGCCAGTGTTTTAAATTTCTCTACTACCCAATCAACAATACTAAATCCTGTAAACTTCTCAATTACAATGTCAAGTATTTGAATTAAAGAATATATGAGACCTGCAGGTCCTGCTAATCTTAACAGTATTCTAAATAAGCCTGCAAAAATAGCGCCACTACTAAAAATAATTTGTAAGAATCTAGTCCATATAGTAGTAACACCACCAACTGCTGTTACTATTTTACCACTACTACCGATCAATGCTTTAAAACTAGCAACTATACCTGCGCCTGCTCTTTTTAAACCACCGCCAGCAAGAGCCGCCGCTGTTAGTGATTTTTGTAAACCATTCATTACTACTGTAATAAAACGCAGACCTGCAAAAGATGCAATTGCAATACCTACACCAGTTAATACTTTGATTAATGTTTGTAAGCCTTCTGTATTGGCTGCTAAAGATTCAATTGACTCTGCTAAGTCTCCAACAGCACTAGCAAGTCCATCAAACGCACCTGTTTCTTCGTTCACAGCACCGAATAAACTTAAGAATGCGGCTCTCAGTTTAGTAAATGATTCACCAATTGTTGTAGTTGTTTTACCAAAATCTTTTTCAACATTACTAGCCATTCGTTCTGTTGCTTGAATAATAACTTCTGAAGTTAGAACACCTTCTTTAGCCATATCACGTAATTCACCACGTGTTACGCCAAGTGCTTTAGCAAATTCACCCATGAACTTACTGTTTGCTTCATTGATAGAGTTAAATTCGTCACCACGTAAGACACCAGATGCTAATGCTTGACCGAACTGTCTAATTGCACCAGCCGCCGCGCCTGCATCTGCTCCAGATATTTTCAATGCTTGTGAGAATGTAGTAGCAATCTGAGCGGCTTGTTGTTGTGTCAAGTTCATCTCTTCTGTTGCTAATGTAATGTCAGAGAACAAACTTGCAACAGCACTTAAGTCACTACGAGTTTCTGCCGCAACTTGTTTTACTATTCTTAATGCACTTGCCGCTTCTTCTTCACTGTTTGTAACTGCTTTAAGTCTGTTGTTAAGTACAGTAAATTCGTCACCTAACTGAACAATTTCTCTAACACCGATAGCCGCAAACAAACCTTTAAAGGCAGATGTCAATCCACCTACTTCTTTTTGTGTACTGCTACTAAACTGTTTTGTTTTCTTTTGACTGTCTTTAAGAGCAGAGTTAAACTGTTTGTTGTCTAACGTTAATGCTACTTTGATATCTTGTGCCATAATTAAATCTTCCTAACGTATTTGTTTGTATCGTCATCGAGTTGTTCAATTGTTGGCGTTGTGAAACCTTGAGGTGCTTGTCTACTGTACCCATCATTGAGTCTACCTGCATATGCATAGTTAGACACAATCTTGTTTCCTTTTTTAATTGTTTTGTTTCTTGCATTACCTGAAGCAACGGGTGTGTTTTGTTTTGTTATTTCTAATGCTTCGTCAATTAAATATGAAGGCAAACCCGCAAGTTTTTTCATGCGTTTTTCAAATACTTTTGCGTTTACCTTAACTGACATTATTTTTTACCCATCATTTCTTGTAACTCATCTTGTGTATAATTTGGAATAGGCGCTTTACCGTCTGCTTGTTTCTTATTATGATAATGTTCAAATGACATTGCCGCATCCATTATATATAAATCAAATGTGTCTGCTTCTTTAATCACTTGACTAGGAAGCAAACCGTATCTTTTACCTATCCCATCGACCTGCATAATAGAAGCCATCTTTACAGACTTCATATCAATTCGATCATTCGTTACTTTCCCAGGCTCTCTGTGACCTTTTGAACGACTTTGATCAAAATATTAGTTGGCATCATAGTACCATCTTTAATAATTTCTTTACCTTTCTCATCAAGTATTAGTGACTTTGCAACACCAATCATATCGCCGATGTTAGGATTTTGATTTTCGATATTTGATGCTAAGTTTGCAAGTTTAATAAACACGTCCATAGGTTGTCTATCCCATGTGTGAAAAGTTAACGCTTCACCGAATTCTTTTACGGTTTCTTCGTCATCTATTAATACTTCGATTAGTTGGGGTTTTTGTGTAATTTCTGAAAGTTTCATTTGTTGTTCCTTAGTTAGTTGTTAATATTGTATTTAGTCTTCGCCGTTGTGGCTCTCTAGCAGTTGATTTAGCAATGCTAGTCTAAATTGTTGTTTTGCTTTGAGTTGACGTATCGTTGCCTGCATGTTATCAAGCATCGGCATCATCTTTGCTTCATCACTGATTAGCGATCTTAGTTTTTCTTCGTCTGTCTTTAACCAGACATCGTTTGTATCGTTCATTTGTTCTCCTTGAGATCAGTTGTTAATATACCCTTAGGACGCTCTGTAGTGCGTTCTAAGCGATTTGTTTGTTCACCGAGTACGAATACTCAGATAAAAAGTAAAGACGCTTTTTACAGCGTCTCTACGATTATTTTTGTTACAAGTTATTAACTAGTTACAAAACCAGTAGTCATATCACCTGTTACAGCGACTTCTAATGGTGAAACCCAAACAGGGGAGTCTGGTGATACAGTTGGAGCAATGGATGTTAAAAATCCAGTTCCTCTATACCATATACCTTCGTTGGCTGTTCCGGCTCTTAATACAGTTGATGCATCAAGTCCACCATTCATCACTAGAACCCATTGTACATAGATTTTGTTTGATGAAAGTCCAGCAACTCCATAGTCAGGTGCAGTCACTGGAGGGGTAGTACCGTCTCCAAAGAATACAGTCTTGTCTACAACCATATTGGTTGAGATAGAGTTATCTGCAGGT